>Ga0041059_1001367_pt1 | contig 19405 bp, 16 predicted proteins | sample AraColnosormetaG_FD_56232 | JGI IMG/M metagenome (GOLD analysis project Ga0041059, IMG submission 56232) | Arabidopsis roots microbial communities from North Carolina, USA - Col MF nosort | ecosystem: Host-associated > Plants > Roots > Unclassified | place: USA: North Carolina | collected...
AAAAAAAAAAAAAAAAAAAAAAAAAAAGAGAGAAAAAGAAGTTGAATGTAACGAGTCTCTTTAAAATCACAATTTGTTGGCCTACTTTGGGTATATGGGGCCAGATTAATTTAATCCTTAGCCGCCAAAGAGAAACCCAGCAGCTTGTTCTTCGTTTCCTTCAAACAATTTGAGAGCTTGTATCACTGAATCGCGGGAGAACCCTAGTTCCACAAGCTTTGCAATCTTGGCTTCAAATTCAGGTCCCTGTGGATTATGTGATGAAATTGATTAATGGAGACTGAAAAAGAATCAAAAGATGTGAGACTAAAACCTTAAACATAGTTTTTTTACCTCTGATGTGTTCTGCCTTTTCGGTTGTTGGCTTGTTGGGTTTGCAACAGTGTTATTCTTCTTCTCTGTGAACCCAGAAGGAACCTATGGGACCAAAAGTTTTTGATCATAACAAATTGTTTTGAAATTTAGTTCATCAGAACCATAGAAGACAGTATGCAAAACTTCTTACCGTTGCTCCAGAGCTAGATGCATCATTTGGAACACGCTCTTCATCCAGAAATCGGGACGGGATGTCTTTCTCTGAGAAAGTATGGTTTTTGTCAGGTTAATTGAAAACAAAGACAACGAATTTAAAATCACTCATAGTTATCAAGATTGAGAAGGTAGTAGAGAACTAACCTTGCAAAAAGGGAACCGAGACCTCTCCTCCTCCAACAGTCATGACGTTTTCCTTCAAATCTATAGTGCACTACACACAGAAAGAAAAAGAGTCTCAGTTTTATATTTGGTTGGAACAGATCCAATAAATTCAGTCAAAATATGGAAATGTTACCTGATGCTTACGCAGCATATCCAGGCCAAACAGAAATTCCATGTTAGGTGAGTCCAGCACCACGAATGAACAAGGGTAAAAGTTGTTTCCAATCTGCAAAGTTCGAGATTTTCAGTTTCTTATGCAAAGAATAATGAAACAGAAAAGCAAAGGTGAAAACCTTGTCAGAAAAAGATTGACGGTGTTTACCTTGATAGGAGCAACATGAATGCGGCCCAATATCTCTGTTTGGCCAACACCATGGGCAATACCTTTGTAGCGTTGGTCCATAAGTCTCAGCAATCTGAAAGTAAGTAGTCATCAAGACTTGTGAAATTTTCCATCATTCTATGTTACAAGAAGGACCAGAAGATATAAACATGGAAGTTACCCGCATCTCTCAGCACAACTCTTGGATATAATTGTCGACTGTGCACCACTATCAACGAAAGCCTGGAGATGGTGTAAATATAGGTTTAGAACAAAAAAGATGATCTAAGGAGTGCTCGATAACGCCTCTAAGCGCACTGAGAGACCAAGAAAAATTGAGAACAGATAGTAAGGTGAAACGAGGTTATAATCTGGTTGCAAAATTCTACCTTCAAAGGTACGCCGTTGACCTCCATATCCACATAGAGCATTATCTAAGGAAGTGATAAAAACAAAAGAAATCAAGACTTTATACAAAAAAAGGTTAAGGAATTTCAGAAGCATAAACTAAAACACAAGCATACATACCACCCGAGCAAAACCTTCAGGATTATGTTCAAGGGCAGCTTCCCAGTTCTCATCAATTCCTTTCTGTTCAAATATATCAATCAAGATAGTACCAAAAGTCAGAAATGACACGAAAAGGTAACAATCAAATTAGGAGAACATAAGAAACTAACCAAAGTGAAAGATTGCATCCAGGAATCACAAAAGAGTTATTTGCCACTAAAGTAATACAAGAGTCCAGTACATGTAACATAAGTAAGAACAATTAACCTGACGAATTGCAGCTTCAATTTTCCTCTGTGCTTCAACATCAAAAGGATCTGCATACAGAAGGGCCTGCAAGGAGGGAAATACACAAGCAGGGTTATTTGTAGTGGTAGATGTAACTTAATGTGTGGAAAAAAGAGAAGCTAGTAACTCTTTCAAAGCCAGTTATCCTGAAAATCAGTTTTATTTTGAAGTAAGGCTTACAAGTTCCTCTTCCTTCTGACGCTGTAAAACAGATCGCTGACGATGCCGTGCACGCAAAACATCCTGTAACTTATTTAAATCGCTTCCAGAAATCACTTGTGCAAGCTCAGGATCATTCTACAATTCACAACATCAAAAGCCAAGGCAACAGAGTCATAAAACGAAGTCCAAGAAGAATTTCGTAGTTCTAGTTACTATAAATTCAGACCTGAAATAACTGTCCCATAAGATTAGAATCCCCACGAATGTGTTGTTGAAAGGCTGCAGGGTTCAAAGCTGACCCATCAGGATTCATGCCCAAATCATTCCCCGCCGCACTAGTGGCACTACTGAAGAAGAGCAAGCAAATGAGACAAACAAAGAATCATGTTCACAAACAGCAATTGCAAAATTTCAAAATAGAGAAGCAAGAGGAAATCAATCCAACGTACCCAGATGAGGCATTGGAAACCATCATCATCAATAAATCATCATCCTTAACACCCAAGGCACTCAATTTATCGGAATTTCCCATCTCGTTTCCATTATACAACAGCTGCTGCTGCTGAATCGGAACATTGGACTGCTCATTGATTAAAAGGAAAACAAGGAAACTTTAAGTCCCAAAAACCCTAAACCCCAGATTTCAGCAGAAGTCTTTAATTTCTCAGTAGCAAGAGACACAATTCCAAATATAAATAGACAAAAGAGATCTGAAAACTCTTACCTCAACCTCGAGCAAGGCTTTAACATTCTCAACCTACAGGAATATAGCACTAAGGATCAGCAAAATCGAAACTTTCGAAAACGTCGAGTAATAAGTGCTAAAGTAGTGAAACCCAAGAACCTCCATCGATTAATTCGACAAGTACATTGTGATTAAGAACCCGAAGAAACAGGAAAGTTAGGGTTTTCCGGGGAAAAGAAACTTACAGTCTCCTGAGAATCGACATCGAGAGTGATGATTTGTTCACCGGCGGTCATGACAGTGATCCTCATCTTCGTAATCGTCGACTGTTTGGTTTCCGGGGTCTCCTCTGTGACTTGTTTTGGTCAATTTTATAAATCAGAATCTCTGTGACTTCCTTAGATGGCTTTACTTCAGGTTTTATGTTAACTCTGGCTTATAAGAAAAGCCAAACCACCTTAAACCCGCCTTTCGACCCAGAAGCTTCCACCGATATTGGTCTTCAAATCCCGAAACTACCCCGTATTGGTTAAATCCCGAAACTACCCCTGAATCTTTTTAAATCCCGACCGTTTCCTCATAAGTTAATTGTACTTTACTAATCAACCTTTGTTTTGACTTTTGAACAGTAATTAACCTTATTGTTTGTTGGTTCTTAAAGGATATAGACTTAAGATTTAACTTTATACTTTAGTTTAAACAAATCAGTATAAAAAGGTCAATGTGTCATGAATCAATTGAACATCAATTCTTATGTCATTAGGAAGAGGTAAAGTCATAACGAACGAGAATATTACCTTTTTCATATAGATAGATAAGAATATAGCTTATTTTCTTTTTAGTATCGCTTATGGAAATTTTCTAATGGAATTAGGCATTTTTTTCTATTGTTACTAGATTTTAACCCGCGGTATACCGCGGATCTATTTTTTATTTTAGTGTTGAAACTAATTACTTTCGTAATATATAATTCACAGTCTTATAATTATTTGTTATTTTTTATATTTTTTATATTTTGTATATTTAGGTATATTATTTAGTATGTTTATACAAAGGAAATTTGATTATTTTTTTGTATCTATATAAATTTAGAAATTAAGTAAGTATACAGTTTATAAATTATGTCTTTGTATATCTATATATAGATTTTGTCTTCCTTTTTTCATTAGTCTTGTAATTTAACAAAAACAATAATTTAAAGTTACTGTAAATGTTGTTTTTATTTTTGTTTTTCAGGTTTAATATTGAAATCTATATATCAAGATTTAGCAAACAATATTTTTTAGTGAGTACCAAATTGTAAAAATGTTGCTTCAAAATACAACTCATATTATGGGCTTCATCTTTAATAATTCATTAGGCCCACAGATCCACATAACCCACACAAATTTTTATGATAATCAATAGTGAAAACCACAAAATATCTGAAAAATTAATACACTCGTTTGTGAGTGTCTGCTTCAATAATCGACTTTCTTAAAACAACTGATTGTTCTTCATGTGTAATTGAGATTTCTCGGCAATCGCTGTTATTATTCTCTTGCAAAACTTCGACTTCAGAGTCAATATAGAGTCGGCAATTTCAAAATAGTTGTTCATCGTTCCTCAAAGAAACAACTAATCTACAATTTCTTCCAACGAAAAGTGGTTATCAAATCGTCATTTGATCCGAATTCATACGATTTCACCTACCATTGGATGAATACGAACCAAAAGGAAGCTATGGCGGCAGAGAATCAAGTCAGCTCAACAGAAGTAAAGGCGAATGGAGTTTGTAAAGGTGTGTATTTTTTCCAGATTTGGTTAGTAATTGGCAGTCTTTGGTTTTAATCATATTCAGAAACCCCCTTTTCCAATACAACAATACCTGGGTTATATGTCTCTGTCATTATACAGTTTAGAACAGCTAACAAATTGGTATCTAAGAAAAATAATGACCAAATCTGTACTTTGGCACATTTTGTTATTTCGTGATTGAAAATAAAGGGTATTGGTTAATCTCTAGATTTAGATGTCGCCATATCTTGCAGAGGTTAGATTATAATATTTTTGAGTTGTAATACAGTTTAATTACTCGGTTTCCTTAATTAATAGCTACCAAATTTATATAGCAACACTTTGTTCTTTCTGTTTTACAGGTTTAATGTCTGAACAAAGAACTGAGCAAGAGGTTATCAATCTATTGCAGAGGTCAGTTTCTTAATCTTCTTTAGTTGCAGTATTTTGTGTTTAAAGTTAAAGTGTTCATATCATTTAGGTGGATTTTGTTATGAGTAGGAAGTATAAATCTGAGTTAATTGTATAACTGATTGAATTCGTTTTTTGTCTTTACAAATTTGCTGCAACTTGTTAAAAGCAAGTGTTCGAAGCATAGGTAGAACTTGTTAAAATGGAAAACACTTGGCAAACTGCAGATTGAAAATGTGTAAGAATAATAAGTACTTGTTTGAACTGTAAAGATAAATGTAAATGAAAACTGGAAAACCAAAGTCTATTCGATTCCCTTTAGAACTGCTTTGTTAGGTTATTCAGTGACCAATGAAATAGCTTGAATGATACTGAGTTTCCTGCATAACAGAAGATTCAGATTTTGATTAGACAGTTTGTTTGCGGGTTATTCAAACCATAATTGAATCAATATTACAAAGGTATAGTAAATATACCTTCTCAACTATATAGATTACAGAATATGTGAGTTGACTCTTGTCACTAAATATTCTGAAACACCTCCTTGAAAACCACATTGGTAGTTTGCTTTTGTATCTTTCCCTCTTTGTCGAGAATTAGTATTTTCAACCCTGTCTTAGAAGTAACCCTAGACAACGCAACATATAGTTGACCATGAGAGAAAACAGGTTTAGGCAAGTACAATCCTACTTGCTCAAGAGATTGTCCCTGACTCTTGTTTATGGTCATAACAAATGCAACAGAGAGAGGAAACTGCCTTCTACGCATCTTGAATGGTAGTTTTGTATCTGAAGGTGTGATGTTTATTAGAGGAATATACACGATCTGCCCAATCCTATCTCCTGTTATAACCTTTGCTTCGACAATATGACTACACAACTGAGTTATCTGTAGCCTTGTTCCATTACAAAGACCACCTTTAGGATCTAAATTTCTAAGTAACATAACAGGAGCCCCAACCTTCAAACGCAAAGAATGGTGTGGCATACCTGATACCTTAATACTGTTTAAGAAATCTGGAGTGATAACAGGATTTTTTAGTGAGTCCGAATCCGAAGGATCTATACTATCAGCTGATAGATAGATTCTTTCTTCACCTGTCCAAATCAAGTAACATTTAAATCTTCAGCAAAATAATGATTAATACAGAACATAAAACGATGCACTAAATAATCAATATAGTATATGTAAACTTACTATCGAGATGCTCTAGCATATACTGATTTATTGTGTTAACATCCTCATTTTTCGGAGCTAGAATAGCTCTCCTCTGAAAGAATTTTGGATCACTGATTTCGTGCAGTTTAGTTGGATCTCCATAAATTTCTCTACTAATAGCTTCTATAGGATTATCTGCTTCTTGAATCAACAATTCTTCAGGTATATCAATTATCACCTCACCATCATTAGGCTCATTGACCCTTCCATCACCAACAGCCAATAACCAATCGGAAAATTCTTGGATTTCTTTAGCTTCATCAACACTTAAATCATTGTTTAAAAGCCGCATATTCTTAGTCAACCTCAACACTTTGCAGTGATCCCAAAGATATGAAGCATTTAGAGATGACATAACAATTTCTGCTCTCCCTGCACCATTAATTACTGGTAGCACTTGTCTGAAATCACCTCCGAACACCATAACTTTTCCACCAAAAACCTTATTGTCTACACGCTTGATTATATCAGAGAAGCTTTTATCTAATGCTTCAAAACAAAACTTGCTCATCATTGGAGCTTCATCCCAAATAATGAGAGATGCTTCTTTAATAAGATCAGCTAAATCTGATTTTGGTTTGATTTTACAAACTGAAAATTCGTCTGGATTCAAAGGTATAGAAAACCTAGAATGTGCTGTTCTACCTCCTTCTAACAACAAAGAAGCTATGCCACTTGAGGCGACATTAAGACATATCTGTCCTTTAGATCTTACTGCAGCAGCTAGTGTTTTCCAAATAAATGTTTTCCCTGTTCCTCCAAAGCCATAAACAAAAAAAACTCCTCCCAAGTCATTGAATACTGCATTAGTAATCTGATCGTATATACCTCTTTGTTCAGGAGTAAGCTTTTGTATCCAATCAGAATGCTTCTTTTTCAAATCGGATTGATTGTTGTACCTCAACTCATCAATAATAAGGCGGTTTGAATTATCAATACCCTCTCTTGAAGGCTTAGGAAAATGTTCAATATCTTCTAGAGTTGCTCCATTAAACAACATTATTTTCTCTATCTCTTGAAGAGTATAGTTCTGAATTTGAGCTTCTGTTAGTGTAAGTTCTGCATTTAAGAAATATACAATGTAAGTATATGTGGAAAATCGTTTAACCATGGTTTATAAACTGTAATAAAATTAAGTACCTTGGTTTTTGAACTCGTCTCTCTTCTTAATCAAAATATCTTCTGATAAAAGATGCCAAGTTTCTGACCAAACATGTTCTGGTCTAGCAAGAGAATCAGACAGCAACATCATTGAGAAAAAATTTCTCAAATAATCTCCAAAACAAAACTGAGATGCTTCAATCAAACCATTGATATAAACCTGGTCGTCATCTAGAATTCCACGTGCAAAACAGGCTAGTTTGTAAGATGGATAAACAACACCGTTAACTGTTTTTATATCATCGTAGCTCTGTGGACCTCTCACAATGTTAAGTAACACTCTCAAATAATATTCGTCTTCCATTTTCCTGGAAACGTAATTAATACGACCCAAAGAGAAACCTCTAGTTCTCTTTTTAAATTGTTTGTTTTCTCCATCCCATGTAAAATATGCTGGGATTTCAGCATATAGACAGTCTCGAGCACGTTTCCCATTCTTTCCAACAGCATTTTTCCGATTCAAAGTCAACCATGCCAAAAACTGAGAGTCTTCATTAGAAACACGTTCTAGGACATCAGCCATTTTGGCCTTGGCATCGAAATAGGCTGGTTGTTTCCCTTTATCATGAAAAGATAGTTTCTGAACAGGTGTTGATCTATGCTGAATTGGAAATTTGAATATTCTCCATATAGCCTCTGACGCGGATACATATCTAGCAGGGGAAAAACTTATGTATGAGCTAAGAAGCTATATGTAAGATAGATAAGTAACTAAATTAAATATAGATTCTGAAAACATACCTGCAATCGAACCAATCCTTTATTTCATCCTTCTTTTTCTCTGTTGTATCTGACTCAACTACAGGAGCTGTAGTGTCACTACTTGTTGCCTCTTTTATTGGCTCAACAATAAAAACTACACGGTCCGGACCTTTGTTGATGTATTTAAATAAGTATTTTATAGAACCGTTCTGGTTACACCATTCGACATTGATATGAGCTTGGTATCTTAAAGATAGCTTCTTATTATAGGGCACAACATACCTATTGTCACATTTAACACCCCCCTTTTCTATATAGTCGTCTGTGAGTCTTCTCCTATAGATTGGATAACCATCAGCACCCACTTTAGTGATTTCTTGATGTTTTTTTGGATATAGCTTTGAACACTGACCATCAACCATACACGGAGAACTGGTATTTGCTGAACCACATGGTCCATGCATCATAGAGTTTTTGATAACCTCATAGAGCTCAGGTTCTTTGTCTTTGTTAGGAATCTCCGCAGATATTATCTTGTCGATGTCGTCAGCTGTTGGTAGTTTACTATTAGCCGCCATAAATAGAAGTATGTGAGCATGAGGTAATCCTCTTTTCTGGAATTCGACTGTGTACATAGCTGTAAGAGATGTGAAATAATTATAATTCAGAGATAAAAATATGAAACAGGTTAAGGTATTGATAAGTAACTCTTTATAAAATGGAACTTACATGCAACTGTTTTTCCAAGGAGATGCCTTTCTGTTAAATCTTTCATTAAAGAATCTAACTTGATTTTGAAAATACGGGCGACAATGTCCGGTCTATCATCAGCTGTTAACCCTCTCTTTTCACAATATCTTGTTATCTCCGGCCATTTTGGGTTACACGTAAATGTGATAAACAAATCTGGGAAACCAAAATGCTTACAAATGGCCATAGCATCGTAATAGGTTTGAAGCATATACCTAGGGCCACCAGTGAAAGAAGATGGAATAAGGACTTGATTTCCTTCTTCACTCATAGTTGTAGATCCAGATGATGCAGATTCTTTAATAGAGTTGAAGTTCTCACATCTCAGCTTAGATTGATTGAATTTGATATAAGCAAGTCTGTTTGATTCAATAGTTGTATATGCATCACATAGAAACTGTTGAAACAACCTTTTTGATTGGAGCAAAGTATGAGACTCATCTTCCCTCTCTTGAATTCTGAATGCATACCACTGTCTCATACTGATACACTTTTTTTTCTTGGTGTAACCCGACTTATAACACTTCTCAATTCCAGGAGTGTAACCATCTTCACCATAGCAAAAAATTAATGGGTATTGTAGTGCCAAATAGGATATATGAATCTGACTTATCCTCTTGAGGCGACCAGTAGATTTTTTTTCTAGAATGATATCACGGACAGGCATTTGGCTAACAAAATCCCCAGGGATCAGAGCTGCAACCTCGCCTGCTGTAGGCATATTATATAACCTCCCATCAGTACCTTTACGATCAGAAACAATTCTCATATGAAATGGTTCATCATTAGTAGAATCAATCCTCTCTCTAGCAGATCTGAACTTCTCTACATATGGGTTCACTTGGTTGAGCATCTTTATAATAGCGTCAATGAGTTGCTTGTTCAGATTTTTCTTGCCTTTTGTTGATGAACCATTATTTCCCTTTCTACAATGACAAATAAAAAATATCTAGTTAGATATCTTGATTCATTGTGTAACAATAAGGCATAGTTCCTGTAGTAGATATAACAAAAGTAGATAGGTTTAATGAGTACCCAATAACATTAGCCCTGTTTTCAACTTCATTTTCAGTATCCACAATATAAAGTTGTGAATACTTAGCATAATCACCATCTTTCGGTTTTAAACTGCCAATCTGGTGGTAGTTTCCTCCTTGCAAACGAAACATAGCAGGTCCTCTCCCTTTAGGCATAGATTTGTCCACCTTACCACCAAGAGAAGTCATAGCAAAAATCATATTATATATCCTGATAAATTGTCGATAATGACGACTTAATGCATCATTTCCCTTTAGAAGTTTTTTTATTAGCTCAGGTGATTCCTTTAGAAAAGGTAATTTGACACTGCCTTGACCACAACATAGACTAAACTTAGGATTTTCGCTATTAGATTTTTTATTGATCCTCTCATTAAACCACATCAAAGCACCACAATACTTGCATTTGTATGTAGGGTCACCGTGGTCTAGGTAACCTGAAAAGGGTAAATTTAAAACTGTTGTAAGTATGCACTTATATTGTTAATAGAAAATGAAATGAGTTTACAGATTAAAACATACCGTTTTTTTTCGAATTTGATGGAGACCTATTGACAGTTTTTGCCCCAACTGGCCGTCCCCTTTTCTTTGGTTGTGTAGAAGTATCTTTAGGTGTGTTTAATGATAAACTTTCCAAAGCTTAGCAGTCATCAGAGAATAAAATTGTTTTCAGATTTAAGTGCATCATTTAAAATCTAGTTACATCATATTCTTAAAGAAAAAAATGACACTTACCCATTCTTTTGGCTAAAGCTGCATCTTTTTTATTTGGATTTAAACCTTTAGGACGGCCTCTTTTTTTTGGAACTAAAATAGGATATTAAGCAAACACTATTAGTAGTAAACAATTCAATGCTGTCAATATAGGAAATTGGTAAGCTTGAATATCATGTCTAAATTAAACACAGGAAAAGCAACTACAATGATATGAAAAAAAGTTGTATAATGATTTTCAGAATAAATTGTATGATATGATTACCTTTATCTGCTGCGTTGTTAGTTTGCTTTTTTCCAAATGGTCTGCCCCTCTTTTTTGGCTGTGGAAAAGAGGGGACAATGTGTTCTATATCTCCACATTCAGTAAGAGTCTCTTCAGGTGACAATATTAAGTCATTTTCGTCATTGAAACAAATATTCGGGTCCACATTTTCTGTATTGTCATTAAGTAAATCCATAGAAGAATCATCTTGAATATTCACTGAGGTCTCTTCAGGACAGTCGTCCTCTGAAGCACTAAGATTATAATTTTGTTCACTATCAGTTTCATTGTCAGTAAAATATTGTGGTTGAAGATGCTCCATGCTTTCATCATCAGTGCTATCATCAGTGATGGCTGTTTGTGTGTACATTGGAGATTTGCCTACTAAGTGTTTCATAGAAAAAGTGTGTGGAATTGTTAGACCAAATTAAAATATAGACTATAATGAAACAGTTAGTATATTACCTTTATCAGTAGGAGTTACAGAAGCGTTTTTTAAGTCTGCTTGTAGGTTTCGGTAATGAAAGTGGCTAGATAGAGAATCTATATTTGACCGTGGCTGATTACTGATAGTAAATGAATTATGATGCCGAGAAAGTTTTCCTTGCATATAATAGAAAATGATTTTGTGAGTTATAACTTCTGAAAATGTTGCAGTATCTAAAACATATCGTTATGTGATGAAAGGTTAAGTACATTACCTACAGCAGTAGTTCTATCAGAAACATTTCGGAATTCTTCTTCTAGGTTTCTGATATGACAGTTGCTAGACGGATTATTTATAGAAGACTTTGTCTGATTGCTGTTTCTTGAATTAGGATGAACATAAAGTTTTCCTTGCATAGAATAGAACATTTATTTTGTGAGTTTTAATCTATACATAAAGTTCTCCAATGTAATTGAATACCTCTGTAAGAAGTCAAACTAACCTGTTGAATCGTTAATTGCAGAATTAGAGACAGTTTGTGGAGTTATAAGAGGTGTGGAGAAACGATGATACACGTTGCTGATGTCCTGTAAAACTGAAGCTGATTGTCTATGATTTTGGCTGTCATTCTCCTTGTTTGAAAATGCTGTGAGTCCACTCTCTAAACCAAAAATATATAAACATATAAAGAGTACAAAAACAATAGTAGAAATTGAAAGATGATTTTGATTGTACCAGTGGAATATGGTGTGCTATTCAAAAAACATGATTGATTTAATGAAGCACATGGAGCTCTGTTTTCATATCTCTTTGAAGGGAGATTACTTAGATCTTTCAACAATCTTCCAAAAACTGATTTAAGAGGAACAGAACCATTGTTTGCAGTCACGACAGATTGAGTACTTCGACTTTCAGGTGTTACTGGTTCAGCAAGACGTTTTCTCTTAGTTGGATTTGGGATATAATTATAATCTGAAATTGGATTAGCTGGCTTTTTTTTCATGATTGAGTCTCAAATTAGCATCTATGATGATGGTGTGAAGAGACTTGTAAAGTACATAGCGGCTGACCTTTTTTTTATAATCTGTTGATAAGTGATAAATGGAAGATAGAATCTATGTAGTTTCTATATTATAAGATTCTATATAATAACCAATTCTATAATCTTCAAAATGGATTGATGTTTATCTTGTATATTTTTTTGTGTAGCTAAGGACATTGTTCAAATAAGTTTGTCAAGAAGAATATCTTCATCATCGATGCTAGCACATATTAAGAGGTATGTACAACTATCTCATTTAGTATAAAATGTGTACTCATGTTGTGTTGACAATATAGTGAAGTAATGAATGCATTTTATGTGGAGCAAACAAATCAATAACTTAAAGGAAGCTATAGATACATAAGGAACGACTTTTTCAAAAAATAGGAAATTTATGTATTAAAATAGAGTACACAAATTTTAGGATCTTTAATATATAGATTAACAAAAGAAATAAAGCATAAGTTCATTTAGGATTTGACACAAATATAACATCAAGTACATAGAGAATTTCAGTTCTCGTCAACAACCTCCATCATCAAATCATTATCTGCTTCATTGAGATCACTAAAGCCACGACTGCAAACAATGTATAGTTACATCTTAACTCAAGATAAGTGCACAAACGTATACAAAACATAATAGGAGTTGATTTACACTTACATATAGGATGGTATATTGATATCATTGAACTTGGGATCAATAAAAAGCCGAGAAATTCCATCAACAGTCATTAAGACATTAGACCCTACACCAAAAAAAGTAAACTCTCACATACATAAGTCCTTATTGATTCCATAAATTTAAATTAAATTTAAGGGTGTTAGTTGTGTTACCATGATAATTAGTGATTCTCCAAAAGTTCAACACAGCAACAATGGGCTCATAATTAAAAGTGATCAAACTGGTTCTCGTAAACCACTTGTTAACAAACTCTTCACAATACTTGCCAATTGCTACACATTTTATTGCATTGCCCCTAAAGAAGAACATATAAAAACCAATATATTTAGGTTTATAGAATAAAAGATAGAGTGTATAGGCCTTACATATTATCCTTTATCTTGAAGGCGACATATCTTGACTCGTAGTCTGTCTCGCCTTGACGACAAACAAAGGGAAAACTTCTAATAGGATAAACTTTTACTATCACACCAATAGCGTCTGAAATTTAAAGTCAAGCAAATATTGATATCAAAAACTCCAAAATAAAATCAGTCTGACCTATACCTAAGATAAAAACAGTTACCTGTCACGCAATTAAATTGATCATCTGTAGCATACTTAACTTCATCGGGAGCCGCAAAGTCAAAAAACCTTCTTGATGATCTAGATGGAACAGGCCACATTTGGGTATGGAACAGACATTTGATGTGAATTGGTCTGAGGGCGTATTTGACTTCACTTTGAGACAAAACAACTTGAAAATCAGACATGTAGTACCACACACCAATTCTCAGAACATCTCGAAACTTGTAAAGATATGAGCCCTCTGGAATTTTGGCATCTATACGGCTACTCTACAAAACAGAACAATCAATAGATTGTCACTCTGTTTAACAACAAAGATATAGACTTTATAATAACAGAAAACTAATAATAGAAGTAGGATCTAAGGGAACCTTTTCATCAACCAATAGCATAGTCGTCTCATCACCATTAAGGGTTGGATTATGGTTGTATAGCGCCAAAATCTTAACATAAACCCTCCAGTTAGTAGAGTGAACATGTAAGTCTGAAAGATGGTGCATTGTCTCCATTGAATAAGCCAGAACTTCTAGATTTTTAGTTTCTCAGAAAAGAAGTTAGAGAGGAAGAGAGACAAAGTAACGTGTGTTTTGGGTTTAAGTTTTTATAAAAAGAGTGAAACGGCGCAGGGTTTGTATAATAGGTACAAAAAAAGTAAAAGTGAATCGTCAATTTTTTTATGGTTTAATTACTGAATCTTGAAAATTATTATAAATTTAAAATAGATTAGAGTTTAGTCATACGGGTTATAGGTTACTAAAAATTAATGGTATGCTCTTAGGACTCATTATCAACCTTTGTTCACTTAAGTTATAGCTCATAAAATGTAAATAAGTTAGACATAAACTATAGATAAACATAAGCTCAGAGGAAAGATATAGAATCAAAGTTTAAATAAGCAAAATTTTATTATTAAGTGTTTAGATAAAACTTATTGAAAGCAAAACAAAAGTGCTGAATTCTAATAAAATAGAAGAAAACCTAACCAAAGTGCTAGAGAAAAAAAAGAAACATGAAAACAGAAAGCAGGAAACCAACACATCAATCCACGATTCACCACCTCTACTTCTTCTCAACCTTGATCCTCACAGGTCCCTTCTTGCCCACCCATTCCTTTTTCACTATGATTGGTGCAACACTACCGTTACGGACATGAGCCGGGTGACCAACAGCTGTGGAATCAGACTCAGCAATGCTTGACTTCAAATCATTTGAAGTCACTGCTTCTTTAGGCTCATAATCTTCAATCTTAGTTGAAGGAATCTGTTCACCGAATCCATCATTAGACTGATATAAGTCGACGGGCTCAATGCACACCTTCTTTGAAGCAGATGCTTGATCAGACCCGTTTGGATTATCAGCATACACACGTTTAGAAACAGGAGTAACAGTGTCGGTTGTCTCTTGACTATACTCAAGCATCAGTGGAATCTACAGTAAAACACAAATATGGTTTAGCGAGAGAGAGAGTTAAAGTATGAAAACAACTAAACTATTTATTTCTGATGATATTACCTGGTCACCAGAGACAATAGAGGCTGGATTGACCACATCAGTTGAATCCTCCAACAATTCTTCCTCAAGTAACCCATTCTTGAGAAGGACTTTTGTAACCTTGTAGATTTCCTTCCCGTCCCAAATGTTTTCTTTCTCAATAGACACCAAGAAAAGGAAAGTCTTACCATACAGATTCTTTAGTGCATCAGGGAGATCGTCCGGGTCATCAATCTAGATAACAAAACACATAGATAAATTACTTATAATTTATACATACAGACAATATAGTTAAAAGACATAAAATTCAAAAACTAACCTCATCAACAGAGCCATTCAAAACAGATGGAGCTGTCTCACCGATTATCTCAGTACAGATTTGGTCAAACAACAAAAGTTTTGACTCACCAGTGTTGTCCATAACTTTAGCATAAATCATGTATCTAGCAATCACATTAGTGACGACAGTTTTGCAACTGTCACACCAAAACCTAGGTTTTTTCCCCTTGTTGTTCACACCATGAACTCCAGAATGGATATGTGTGACTTTCTTATTGCAAGCACGACAGCTAATGTAATACCAAGCCCAGTCCGTGTCAATTGCATAGATGGTACACATCAACCTTGCTTTTCCAACCTAATATATATAAAGCATACAACAAATAAGTGTATATGATGAATGAGCTTATATTATGCAACAATATTATTCAATTATATAAATAGAAATCAAAAACATACATCAACAGCATTAAGGAGTTGCTGAATTGTGTTTCGAGGATACTCAAGGCAGCTATCACTCTTTTTAGAAACAACAATCTCCAACTTTGGGATTCTCTCACGGTATGTCAAGAGAATTCCATCCTGAGGAAGTCTGTTTAGAACATCAAAATTGTTAATTTATATAATTTCATAACATAGACTGATATCGATACACATTTTATATTAGAGTTCTGAAACTTACGTCCTTAAGAAAGCATCGACCTCAGGAAACTGAGGATTCACAAAGACTTGTGATGCATCAAATGAGTTAGATAAATTCCTGACACCTGACATTAGAACAATGTGTAAAATATGTAATTTATGTTTACTTTATACAAAGATACAATTGAGAGCATTGGATTGATAAGTTTACCTTTGTAGGATTTTATCTTAACAAACCGGAGAACACAAACAACAGGTCGAGCACCAGCCTCGTTACATCCTCTGTAAACTTGTTGAGCAAAAGTACCCCACAAGGTAACTCCAATGCGCTCATCACTGTAGAAATAGATAAATATGACAATTTAGACTCAATATCTCACATCGAATACAATTATATACTTTAAGATGATATCAGCAAATATCTAAAATAATATTGAGAGACTCACGATGCATCTCTGATATCAAAATCAATTTTGGTTGTTGGTTTATTGTTAGCCTCAAGTTCTTCCAACTCACCAATCATTACAATCTGACCAATTACATCTACAAAAAAAAGATAGATCGTTATTGTCAGTTTTAAGTTAAAACATATTAGAGTTATTAGGGTTATATAATGATAACTTACCAACCAACATGGTGGGATTCAGCTCTCCACTTTGGATCTTTTCGAAAGTGGCCAAAGTCAGATAGTTAGAATCTGAAACTGATGGAGATGGAATCACTGAAGTTCCATTGACAAAGGACATCTTGTAGAGATGAGAAGTGGGACGGAAACTTCCACCGGCATAGTTGAGACTAAAAGTCTCAATGAAAACCCACTCACCAACAGTTAGCATGTTAGCATACTTGCTAACCAAATCTTTCCTCACTGAACAATGAATCTTTTTGCCCTGCATATATAGAAAAAGAAATTTAATCTATTTAGCTAATTCGTGTACTATATGTAAACTGATTAAAAAAAATTATGACTGATGCAATGATCTCTTACAGTTTCATCAGAAAACACAACTTCAAGGGTTTCACCGGTGTTGGCTGTGTATTGACGCCAAGCATGAAGAGTCTTCACTTGCACTCTCCAGGAGGTCTTGTAAGGCCTGACATCAGTAAGGTAACCAAATGTGGCAGCCATTTATTGTGTGTTTATGGACGGGTAGATAAAGAATAGAGTAGGTGAATGATGATGAAAGTCGAATAATAGATGTATATATAGTGTTCAAGTTAGGGTTACGAATCTTAAAGGGATAGAGATCAAATATTGTAGTTAGCAACTGAATGGAATAAAATCTTCAAGCGGTTTAGATTTCGCATATTCATTATCTAGATATGTTAATGAGTTTAATTGTTTAGATTTTATGTAGACTGCAAGATTGAGAAAATGTATAGAAAATATAGGAATATGTATATTAAGTGAGAATATCGTGTGGGTTATTAAGGAGGGAAACGAAATTTGGTAAAGATTTAAAGCATACTTAGTCGATGGTGTAAGATTATGAGAATATATTGTTGTAAGATTTTGAGTAGATAACCCGTTTATTAAGGAGGGAAACGAAAATTTGTATAGATTTAAAGCTTAATTCTTGGATGGTGTAAGATTTAGAGAATATATTGTTGTCATTGGGATATATAGTGTATCGAGATTTAAAGATTGTTATAAATCAGAAGATTATCTATAGATATATTTGTATTCGAGATAACTAATAATGTTAAGAAAATCTTGGAAATAATATTCATATAAAAATATTCTTTACACGTCAGCAATCCTAGATCGGGATAACATTATTCCTGCAATCCAAGATCCGAACAGAGTTAAACCGGGTTATACCCACCCATTTGAATTAATTGTTGAATTATGGCTCAAATCTTCAACATTATCTTCAAAAATCCCCTCCAAAAATGTATATATAGATTATCTGAAAATATATAATGTTTTTCTTTTTTAACTTTATGCTTAAAAGCTGCGGAAACTTTTAAATAATGATGAATACGAATCACATACGTTACGTTTTGAAAGAAAAAACAATCATAAGGTAATAATAAGGTCAATACTAAAATCTAACTAATGAAACATTCGAATGCACAATGAGTGAGTCCATGTGAGAAAGTGGGGAAAGTATTAAAAAAGAAGCAACAATCGAATATCATAACCTAAAGAATCAATGCTATTATACCCAAATTCGAATTCAAAGGCAAAACGCCGATTCGAAAAGAATTGAGATCACAACTAATTAAAACCACCGGCCGGAGCTGGGAAACCATAACCGCGACGTCCAAGGCCACCGCCGCAACCAAATCTGGGATCGCATTCGAGATGAATTGATTCATGGATCTTGTGAAATCCATCCTTGAAGACACCGAATCCAAATAGAAACCCAATCGCGATCACCACAAGAAGCAAACACGTGCACAGCATGCAAATCCGTCCACAACACATCTTCTTCTTCCTCTGATTCTCTTCTTCTTCGTCCTCTGTTTTTGTCGCCGCAGATTCCGAGATTTGTCCACGATTTAGGTTGAACAGCTCTCTAATATAGAGAGAGAGACCGCGTTTTTGTTTGTTGGTTTTGTTGGCGAGAAACGTGGAGAGAGATAGAGAGGATAAATTTAGTGGGAGAGAAAGCTGAGAGAGAGAGATATAAAGGAATTGTGATTGTGCGTGTGTGTGGACGTTACGCCTATTTCTTGCTTTTAAAGCTAATCAAAAAAATCAAACACAACGCAACAAACAACGGTCTCCTTATTTCCTTAAGTTGACCTATTTATTGGGCCTAAGGCCCATTAATGTCTTTCCATTTTTCTTTTTCTTTAAGGCGGTGGTGGTGGTGGTCATAATTCCAATTCTATATACATATGTTTAGCGATTTTGTTTATTTTTCTTTTCAACTCCGGCTGCGATTTTTAGGGTTATTTCCTTTTTGTATGTAGCCGCCGGATTGTTGGCAATTTGGGTAGGTTTCTTCACTTTTGTTTCCGATTTAGGGTTGATCGTTAACAATAAAAAGTTTGTGGTGCAATCATGTCCAAATCGGTGTATTCAAATGCCTCGGCTCGGGAAAAGAATGGTGGTGATGCATCCGATTTGGTCCTGGATCGTCTAATACGAATCCCCTCGGTGTCCGGTAAGAGAATAGTTATGGTACATAATAATTGGTCCCGTATTTTTCAATTTAAATGCCTTTGTTAGAAAACCCTAATTGGGAAAGACCGAAAGAGTGTGGTGCATGATACGATGGTCCCGGTCCTAGATTTTTCGAAAAATTGCCTTGGTTATAAACCAGATCGGTTTTAAAATGCCTCGGCTCGGTTATAGATGGGGAAGAATTGGTGGTGGTGCATAAAAAGTTGTCCCTTTTCTATTCAAATGCCTCGGTTCAAAAACCCTTTCTAAAGCTTATCACGGTAAGCTTATGATTGGGAAAGAGTGTCCGATTATATTCAAATGCCTCATTTAGAAACCCATTCTAAGCTTATTGTGATAAGCTTATGATTGGGACAAAGTGTGGTTGCCTGATACTTGGTCCGATTCTATTCAAATGCCTCGGTTTAAAAACCCATTCTAAATCTTATCACAGTAAGCTT
>Ga0041059_1001368_pt1 | contig 19389 bp, 18 predicted proteins | sample AraColnosormetaG_FD_56232 | JGI IMG/M metagenome (GOLD analysis project Ga0041059, IMG submission 56232) | Arabidopsis roots microbial communities from North Carolina, USA - Col MF nosort | ecosystem: Host-associated > Plants > Roots > Unclassified | place: USA: North Carolina | collected...
AAAAAAAAAAAAAATTGTTTGATAATACTACCTTCACGATTGCAAGAAGCATTGTCAAGCAGCTGTAAGTTACATGAGTGACTGCCATTATAAATATGAAGCGATGCAATTGTTCCATGCCTTCATATGAAAGAAATGGCTCATGCCCCTGTTAAGTAGATAAATGTTATGTTTTATATAACTATAAAGAGCTTTTTTATTTCTTTTTCTCTTTGGTAATCAGTCATGATGGACAACTGGACATTATCATGAAATGAGATTAATAGGAAACCTCGCTGCACGTATCCTCTCCTATACCACTCAATCTTCTCCTCAGAGTGTGCAAGAAGAGAGATCTCGTTAACTGAGTCCGCTTGACAGTAGAAATAGTACTTTCAAGTTCCTCATTAATCTCAGAAGGCGTACATGGGACAAATCTATCGTTGTGGAAACTTGAAGAGACGCATATGTTAGCTATTGTGCTAGAGGTAGCTGTAAGAAGAAGCGATATGAATCCGAGCAGCATCAGCTCTGGAAAAAAAAAGTTCAAGAACCAAATTAATATTTAGGACAACACATCACAAAACATATTATTAGAGTTGTTACAAATGTTGATCAATCAAACCTTCTTTCATTTTCTCCAATGCAGCAAACAAAGGTTTTCTCTTAGTCTTTTGCAACCACTGTCCCAAAAACAAAACTCAAAAGCTAATTAAGACTATCAATTAGTGGAGGAAACTTCAATCTATTATTTGACATTTGATTACCGGAAAGATCAAAATTAGAAAAATAAAGGAAATTCCTATTTCAAAGGAAAGTCCTTACGTTATTTTAATTTGACATTTTTTTATATTGATTATAAATATAAAAGTACTTACGTTACTAAGCCGATGAATGGAACGTTCAACGATCAAAGAAACAAATACAAAGATAGTCAATACTGTAGCAACTGACCAAGTTGGTGTTAAACCCAACGTTCTCTCGCTTGGTTCTGTTTCTTCTCTCATTTCTTCAACCGAATTCTTTATGAACAAATTTTCAGATGTTTCTTTCTTCGCGTGCAAGAAACCAAATTAGCTCTGTGGTTCAAGGTCGTATCGAGAAACTTTTAAACTCTTCTCATGCCAAAATGTTACAAGCTAATGACACACCGTTGACTTTATCTCAGTGCCTTTCACCGGATATAAGTCCTTTGCATCTTCCAAGAAAAACTCCCTCTATCATCTAAAACGGCCAAAACAGAAATTTAATTGCAGTAACCAATTTAATTGGAAAAAAAATATAATTGTTTTTGTAAATATATATGAAATGAAAAAATAAGATAATTTTAAAAGAGTGGATAATTTTCTGTTTTGAGATTTCTTAAACAATAGTATATCTACAAACTTTCATTAATGAAATATAATTGAAAATATAGAAAATATAAAAATACTATTTCCCTCCATTTCACATGATTCAAATCTTAATATAACGATATAACCAGATAAACATAAACAAATCTAGATTTGGATCCCCATTCCTAAACATGAACCTCCAAATCTTCGGATTGTGGTTTCTGATTTAAAACTTCAAAACCCATTCAAATTTCTCAAGGTTGGATATTGTGAACCAAATCTTTATTAAACTAAGAAAAAAAATGTGAACCAAACGAAAAAATGGATCCGAAACGAACTGGCTTTACATATTCAATCTATATGAATAACTGATCCTAAATATTCAAGGAAAAAGAAGAAAACAAATCAAACAAATGACAAAAAAATCCAAGAACTTACGGGAAGAGAGGAGCAAGCGAGCTGAGCCGTCATGTTTACATAGAGAGAAGGGAAGTCTTTTTGAAGCAAATGTTTAAGGTAGGAATAATGCCTCAAGTCTCTCTCTCTCTAATGCAATTATCAGAATATATCTTAGATTAATATTAGATATAAGTATTTATTAATTAAGAGTTTACATCACCTCCTACGACTCTGGTTAATTATATAATGAAGATTTGGTTCAGTTAATTAAAAACAAGATGTGGACTGACAGCACACTTATAGGATCTTGAGGAATCTAATTGGAAACTACTGGATAAATGCATGTGTAAAGACAGACCACTTATTAATAAATTAGGAATAATAAATGATTACAAAAAAATAGTGATCGATAAAATTAGCTTTTCTACTTTCTAAGTATTTTGTTGTTGGTGTTGTTGTATGGTGTGTCATTGGAAGAATGGATTAAGTATTTTACGATAGTCTTGACGGTAAAGAAACACATCCGAATATGCCTACACATTTGGTGGTACAACAGCTTATTGGCTTCCAAAAGTGTAGAAGGTTGTAACTTGTAACTTTATTAAATGTGAAGTTGTAATGTTGTTGCGGCTTCGTGTACTATCGGGTAACGTGACGAAGCTTTTGATATTTTTAAAACGATTTATTTCATATGTTGATGTTATTTATTTCATTCTAAGTTACAGTTTTGTACGATATGATATATGATATTTGCTTCTGTTAGGACATCATTGGTCCTTCTTCACATGTTAGATTGTTTTTCATAATTTCATGTCTATGGCGAACTGGCACGTATAATAAATTTATTCGACAACCCGATGATCACCACAATTTGTATTTTTTCTTTTATGAACTTCTTTTTAATAAAATAAAAAATGTTATAACGATGCATACGATAATGTCATGAGATTATATGAAAAGAATACGTGCTACTAGTGAAAAAACAAAGAATATATACGTGCCACTAGGTGATCAGTAGGTGATAATCTAGTTGAATTGACTTATCACTTGTAATTTGATAAAAGTTGCAAACCGAACATTATGGAGTAAATTTCGCATTATTATTAAAGTCAACCCCGGGAAGTCAATAAGAATTGCATGGTGCCGATGTGCCATTTTATACTTTTGTACTGCATGATTAGAGATCACAAAGAACTAGAGGAAGCTAAGCGATACTATTTTACTGTTTCAATGTATGAAGAAATCTTTTACCAAAATAAAAGTTGTGTGAAATAAGTAACAATAAACGTTCGCGATACTTATAAGGATCCTTCCAAATTTCAATTGATTTTCAACTTTCATGTTCTTCAATTTGACAGCATAATTATGCACATAAAGCAAGGACAGGAAAAATTCAAGCACATACTGGCTTAGCTTCCGTTGCCTAGTTATAATTCCATTGAAAATATCCTCAAATTTTATTTTTCTATTGAAAATAAATTGGGTATACAAATAAAAGAGAAATCAAAACAAAGGCCATGTGAAAGATAAAAATGATAGACATTTAAACCATCCTTTTAGGCTGTTTAATAAGTGCCAACTAGACTTAAAACAACTGCTTATACTTTGGAATCCAATAATTAGACACACGTAAATAGAATTTAGCTTTGCATGTGAAACTAAAAAAAATAACACTATGTTGTCCCGACATACTAAAAGTCAAAGTCAGCGTTACGAAAACTCTAGATGAGAAAGAGAGTTTCTTCGACGTGTATTTCACGAGTTAAAATTAAACACGTGTCATAAGCTCTCTTGTTCCATTGTACGTTGTTGAGTTCTTCTTCTTCGTCTTCCATCTCTCTACCAACTCCACGATCAACGAAACCAAAGATCTCTCTTCAAAGCTTCCACCATGTTTCTCCGATCACTCAATCTCTGTACAATACTACTCTTCCTAGCGATTTCATCACAAGTTTCTCAATCTCTCCACTTCGAATTGCAATCTGGTCGAACAAAATGTATATCGGAAGACATAAAAAGCAATTCAATGACCGTCGGGAAGTACACCGTCGTTAACCCTAACGAAGCTCATCCTTCTCCTCAATCTCACAAGATCTCCATCAGAGTACTACTCTCTTAAAAATCCGAGATTTTCATAACTTTGATTATTATTGATTGTTGATTTGAAAACATGAATTTACGCAGGTGACATCGAGTTACGGGAACACGTATCATCACGCGGAAGATGTAGAATCGGGACAATTCGCGTTCACGGCGGTGGAGTCTGGAGATTACATGGCTTGTTACACAGCTGTTGATCATAAACCTGAGGTTACATTGAGTATTGATTTCGATTGGAGAACTGGTGTTCAATCTAAAAGCTGGAGTAGTGTTGCTAAGAAGAGCCAAGTCGAAGTGAGTTTTTAAATGCTGTTAATTTTTTGATCAATTAGATTAAGAAAATTGCTCTGTAAATTGGATGTTAGTTCTTTAGGATTTGTTGCAGAAAAGTTACTTTGTAGAGCCTAAAAATCCAAATGAATAGGGAAAGGTTTGTTTTTGTTATAGATAACTCCGGTTTTAAGACTAGTTTTTGTGTTGAGCAATGATAAAGCTTGAGTTTTTATGCTTCTGTATTTGTACCAAGGTTATGGAGTCGTGAGTTGTTGAATCATCATATTGTTGGTTTAAAATCATAGTCTTGTGTGAGTTTGGTAGTTGATCAATTAGATAAAGAAAGGTTAAAGGTGATTTGTTGTACAAAGAGTCTCAGAATCCAAATGAACATAGAAAGATTTGAGGATTGAACTAGATTCTTATGCTTCTGTGTTGAACAAGATTTTGTTGAGATTTTGACTAGCGTTGTGTTTGATGTTATTCTTATCTCCATGCTTTTTTGAGGATTGAAATACATTCTTATGCTTTGTGTTGTGTTTGTTTGTATAAAGGTTATGGAGTTTGATGTAAAAAGACTTATTGAAACCGTCAATTCGATTCATGAAGAGATGTTTTATCTCAGAGAAAGGTAAAAAAAGTTTGGTTATTTATGCTTCCGGATTGTTCTATAGACTCTCCAGTATCCACATTTTTATTAGCTTGATACATATGGACTTGTGCTTGTAATGTTTGTGATGAGTTTTGGTTTCCTCAGGGAAGAAGAGATGCAGAATCTGAACCGGGCTACTAACTCGAAAATGGCGTGGTTGAGTTTCCTCTCTCTTTTCGTATGCTTAGGAGTCGCGGGAATGCAGTTTGTGCATTTGAAGACGTTTTTCGAGAAGAAGAAAGTCATCTAAGATGGTTAGATGAAACAAATCCCACTCTTTTCTTTTCCCAACTCAAAGGAGTCTTCTATTCCTCCATGAGTTTTGTACATTTAGATCTTTACTTTTGAGTATGTACTCTCGGAACTGGAAATTAAATGAATATGAAAGTATTGCCCCTTTTTGCAGTTTTCTGACAGCAGAAAGAACACAGTAAATTTAGTTTATAGACTAAACTTTAAAAGACCATGACATAGGCTTAGGCACACAGTATAGTAGTTTTTCTTGTTTATTCAAGCAAACTAAGCTTAAGCATCTGCATGTTTGATTCAAGCAAAATAAGGAAGAACAAAAAGTAGGAATGAAGCTTAAAAACCTGACATCCATTGTTTTAAAGCTTGTTTTTTGATCGACAAGCAACAATTGTTGGCGATGACTCCTCTTAAATTATGTAATACGCTCAAGAGCTATGATTAGCCAAATTCTATCGACTCTGTGAGTGTTGTTTTCTCTCAAACTTTATGTAAACTCTGATTATTCGTAAACTTTATATATATAACAAATGATTTTCTTGTTTTGTGGCCTGCATAACCCACATGACAATCTCAGACACAATCAGGAGAATAAAATATTTCTAGATAATGGAGCGTAAATTGAAGACATTACAAATTCTCAACATGTTCACAACACACAAGTAGTTAAGTCGTAACATTTTCTTCAACTCTTAAACAAGACTCAGATATGTAGACATCTAGTCAAGAGTTGCAAAAGCTAAAGAAATCGAGGGAATGAGAGAATGTGTTGAGACACACCACAAGCTACTTCTCTGGAAACAGTCTCAAGCAGAGTTTACTTTGGTACTTTGGTGCAGAACTTAAGCACCGGACTTGCTTCTTTCTCCCAAATGAGTTCCAACACAAAGGAGTCGTCTATCTTCACGCCTTGAGCATCAAAGAACTCTCTCCAGCCTTTTCCAAATCTCATTATTCTGCTACTACTTTCCTGATAGAGATCCACCACCTTTTTAACTCCATCTTGACCCAGCAGAGTTATCTTCCTTGGCTTGTTGATGCCATTCACCTGCGTGAAACCGCGCGGAAGAAACTGCAAAAAAATGATTTTGTGGCAAAATAATATACTAAGACAACCTTGAGGCATAGTTGTTGAAGAAGCTTACCAGTTTATAGGTTTGAAAAGCGGACCGTGTAAGAGTTAATGTCACAAATCGGTTTTGACTATATGACGATGAAGAGCAATACTTCCTTTTCTTGGTTTCCAAGCAATCCTGTGAGATGTTCTTGTCTTCCATATTCTCCTCTTCGCTTTCTTCGGATCTACTACTGTCATCTCCACTGCTAGGATTTGAGGAGAGTGAATTGACATCATCTATACCTTCTGGACACTCTAATGGAATTTTTTCATGGCTGGATTCTGCAGGGCACAAAGAAAGAACAGGCTTTTCCCCGGTTCCAACCAGTTTGAACTTGAAGGAATCTCCAGCTTTCAAACCGTTGCCTTGGCAGAAACTGGTCCAGCCTCGTTTGATAATAGTAAAGCAGTTTGATTTGTAGTGTTTCAAGACTAATTTCCATTCTCTTCCCCATTTATTCTTTAAAATTATCTTCTTGCATCCTTTGTCCAGACCATTAGAGCTCACAAAACTCTTCCATAAATACTGCAAGACATTGCATATCAATACACCAATCAAGAAAGAACACTATAAGTTCCAATGATCCTTCTGTAAGAAAGGAGTTTAGTTTAAGATAGTGGAATAAACCAAAGTTTTGTATTCACCAGTTTATCTTTCTTTATGCTTGAAGCAGTGACAGATCCTACAAAATAGGAACGGTGCGATGAAGATTCTGACTTTGGTCTATGTTCACTGAGGCTCAAATACATGACAGGTGGTCCATGTTTTTGGACCAGTTTGAATGTAAATTGTTGACCTTGGCTCATCCCATTTGCATCACAGAATCTTGACCAACCAGGTCTGACATAAGTATGCTTGCCTGCTTGGTTGTACTTCAAATTAAACTTCCATGATAGTCCTTCTTCATTAAGAAGAACGATCTCCTTACCGTTCATTTTATCTAGACCGTTTGAACTCACGAAACTTAGTGGTAAATACTGCAAAATACCATCACAGACTAATAATTTAAACCAATACTAAGAGAATTTTTTCTTAAAATGTGGAATCTGATCTTACCAGTCGATCATAGTTTAGGCTTGAAGCTGTGACATTAGCCACAAAACTAGAATGGTCTGATGAAGACTCTGCTTTCTTTACTGGATTTTTCTTCACTCTCTTCTCTTTTGAACTGTTTCCTGTCAATAAGAACAATTATAAAATCTCAGTTTTGCAATTTTCTACAGTATTTGAGTACATTTCATAGATTAAAGGTTTACCAATATTGGTCTGATCATCATCTATGTTCTCTGCAGAAGCTCTGCATGTTGACCAATACTTCCTTTTCTTCACCTCCAAGCAATCTTGTGAGGTATTCTTGTCTTCAGTACCCTCCTCTTCACTTTCTTCGGATTTGTTACCCTCTGAACACGCTAATGGAGTTTTGTGATAGTTGGTTTCTGTAGGGCACAAAGAAAGAACAGGTTTGTTCCATGTTCCAACCAGTTTAAACTTGAAGGAATCTCCAGCTTTGATCCTATTTACTTGACAGAAACTAGTCCAGCCTTTTTTGAGAAAAGTAAGGTCTTTTTTGAAGTGTTTCAAAACTAAAGTCCTTTTTTCTCCCCGTTCATTCTTTAAAACTATCTCACTGCATCTTTTGTCCAGAAAATTTGAGCTCACAAAATTCCTTGGAAGATACTGCAAGAACGCCAGATTATGCACACATCAAGACAAGACACAGTTTGCATGTCATTAAACACATCAAGAAAAAAAATACTTCTAAGTTCCAATGATCCTTTCTTTAGCAATGAGTGTAGTGAAACTATAGTGTCAGTTTATTAAGATAATGGCTCAAAAAACAAAGTTTGTATTCACCAGTTGATCTTTGTATAGGCTTGAAGGATTGACAGATCCCACAAAACTAGAATGGTCTGATGAAGACTCTACTTTCTCTCTTGGATTCTTACTCACTCTCTTCTTTCTTGAACTGTTTCCTGTGAATAGAAACAATCAAAATTCTCAGTTTTGCATCTTTTCTACAGAATTTGAGTACATTTCATAGAGCAAAAGCTTACCAATGTTGGTCTGATCATCATCCATGTTTTCTACAGAAGCTCTGCATCTCGACCAATACTTCTTTTTCTTTACCTCCAAGCAATCCTCTTCACTTTCTTCGGATTTGTTACCTTCTGAACACTCTAATGGAGTTTTGTGATTGTTGGATTGTGTCGGACACAAAGAAAGAACAGGTTTTTTCCAGGTTCCAACCAGTTTAAACTTGAATGAATCTCCTGCTTTGATCCTGTTTACTTGACAGAAACTAGTCCAGCCTTTTGGGAGATAAGTGACTGATTTGAAACGTTTCAAAACTAAAGGCCATTTTACTCCCTGTTCATTCTTTAAAACTATCTCACTGCATCTTTTGTCCAGACGATTTGAGTTCACAAAGCTCCTTGGAAGATACTGCAAAAACGCCACATTAAACATATTTCAAGACACACTTTGCATATCAATAAACAAATCAAGAAAAAAAACTTAGTGGCATAAAAACCAAAGTTTGTACTAACCAGTAGATCATTTCTTAGGCTTGAAGGAGTGACAGATCCCTCAAAACAAGAATGGTCTGATGAATATTCTGCAACTGATCTTTGTTTTGGTTTAGCTTTTGCGCGGCACAAACGGATGACAGGTGGTGCTGATTTTCGGACAAGTTTGAATGTATATTGACCTTGCCTAATCCCATTTTCAGAGCAGAATCTTCTCCAACCGGATTGGACAAAAGTTTGCATGCCTGATTTGTCATGTCTCAAAACTAACTTCCATGATCTTCCTTCTTCGTTCTGAAGATAGATTTTCTTACTGTTGATTTTGTTCAGACCGTTTAACCTGGCGAAACTTAGTGGTATATACTGCAAAATCCCATCACAAAGTTAGGTTAATGTCTCGAAGACTAAAGAAAGAGATTTTTGCTTAAATTGTAGAAATCTAATCTAACCAGTCTATCATTGCTTAGGCACCAAGCTGAGACTTTTGCCACAAAACGAGAATGGTCTAAAGAAGACTCTACTTTCTTTCGTGGATTCTTCTTCACTCTTGAACTGTTTCTTGAAGCTAACATAAAAAAATCAAGAACCTCAGTTTTGTCTTTTTTCTACAGAGTTTATATATAGAGCAAAAGCTTACCAATGTTGATCTGATCATTACGATCATCATCATTGATATTGTGAGATGATGTATGATATTGAATCTCGCAACAGCTTGGTCCTAAAGCTGTGACATGAAACACCATTTCTCCTTCAAGTCTGAAAACGACGATGTCACCAGTTCGAAGATCATGTGCAAAGGCAAAATCTTCCCATCCGTCGGTTAGTTTTAGACCGTCCATCTTCACTAACCAAGTTTTATCCGACGCGTCTGATCTTAGCGTCACAGTCTTGTTTTGGTTGTTTCTTCCTTCAACATGCTTCGAGAAGAAAGCTACAGGAATGTTCTGCAACAAACATGCAAACAAAAAACTAAACAAACGAATCATTTTGGTAAGATATAAGAAAACAGAACAGAACAGAGTACGAGGTGAGTGCGAGATTCTGTAAGAATAGGCTGAAAGAAATGTGGGTTGATCGGAGAGTGTAGAAGAGATTGATCCGCCATTGTTGAGCACCTCTTGAGAACTTTAAGAAAGAGGTTTCATAATTTAAAGACGTTCACGTTTGTCTTCTTCTTCTACGTCTTGAATCTCTCGAGGTAGACATTGATGGTTGAATAGTTTTGATTTAATGTTTCTGACTAGTTTTTTTTTCTTTAACACCTTTTTACAGAAACTTTATCTAAAGCCAGATTTTCGACCTCTCCTTCACCATTTCTATCCATTAAAGTTATCTTTCCTCTTCTTTTTAGAGTTGTTGATCTTCGTGAAGAATCTTAGCACAAGAATCAAAATGATAGCACAAAAGACCAAGTTTCAGAAACTTTTTTTGAAATTGTAAGGTGTGACTTGTGATTGACACGAATGGGTTTATATGCCTTGGAGATGAAGCTAATCCATCTTATAGACTGCTGACGTCTTTTTTCGCTTCTTTTCAATGCACTAGTATCTACAAATTAATTATGAAATTACAATGTTTTAAATTAATGTAGAAATTAATTATTTCAAATCACACAATTATTTGAATCAATTATGAAAACTGATAACTAATTTAACATCAATTGTTTACAAGTAATAGAAATATTGGCATGCATAAATTATTATATATGTTACAAATATTAACATCATTTAAATTAAATGATGCGAATTTTAACATTATTTTTTGTAATTGATATATGTTAAGATCGATTTACAAGAATCGATACAAAATATTTGCATCACTACTTTCAAAAGTCACTTTTTTTAGTGATGTAAATGTTTTTCTTGCCATCAATTATAAGTTTATAACTAATAAAAATATATAAAATAAATGATGTAAAAACACACATTTTTTTTGTAGTGATTGTACTTGATTAGTACTCAAATCATTTTGTCATCACATCAATCAAGTGTATATGCCTAAAATTTTAAAGAGTAGATTAATTAATCTCAAAACTCTTTCATTTGGTGGTTAAGTGAATTATTTCCGGCGAATGGGAGGAAATTCTTGATCATTAAAGATTATTTTCAATCACTCGTCAATCTATCCCTGCTTACGAAGAAGGGATTTATAGGGTGGAATGGGTTAACGAGTTTGAAGACCAGAACGTGTGGTTTAAAACATAACAGGGGCTGAGATCATAGAAAACATAATTCACGACAGAAACACATGCTCTAGCTGCGTTATGGACGGGCCGGGACTGCATAAAACTATTTGTTTCGGGGATAGTTTTACTTGTTATGTTTGGCTTGTGTGTATTTTTTGGTGTCGTGAATGTTTGATGTTATTTTAAATAGAGAGATAGAAGGAGAGGCCTTTGTTTCATGCTCTGACGTGACAGTGGGTCTCCTGCCTGCGACTGGTGATCACGGCAAGATGATTGGTCCGGCAAGGATGTGTCAGGTGTCCTAGTTTTCTTAAAACATTATAAGTATAGATCTTTGGCTCATGTAAAGACTTGGAAAACCTTATGTTTTGAGCAATGGAGTGTTTGTTCTTTTTGGAATTACATTGTTGTAAGTTTTCAAAGGTTGGACTTGAGATGTAAGTGGAAGTTTCCACAGTTGTAACTTTTGAAACATCTGCTTTATATAAAATAGTACCACTTTTTTGGAAAAAAAGACAAAAAAGAAAAGACTTGGGAAACCTTATGAATGTTAAAAGTGTTGCCACTTCAATACAAACATCGTACTTAAAAATACAAGTAACCACTTGGGCCATTACAAAGTAAATCAACCATCATATATATATACACAATCACGATGAATAATGTTTTTTGAGTATATTAATGAGAAAGCTTGTATGAGATGATCAAGATGATGGCGAGAACGAGAGCCACGATTACCGATGTAATGATCCATTTGTTCCTAGTCATTCTCCTTGACATAGCCGTCAACACCTTCTTGCTCTTGTCAATGGCGTCATCCACACCATGAAGCTGTGATTCAAAATCAGAAAAGTTAGCTTCTCAATGATCTAATTCAAACAAATCATTGGCACTGATAGATACCAAACCGAGCAATTGTAGACGGTACCTTGTTGTGCGCATGAAGGAGGGTTTGGCGTTGCTGACTCAAATCTTGGACAATTGAGATGCCAACCTCTTCTGTCTCCAGCATTAGTCTTCTACTCTCCCTGATTCTGTCACTTGATTGGTCAAGCCTCTCCACGGACATTGCCAATCTTCCTCTTTGATCAGCAGATACCTGGAACATGGACAATAATGTAAATCACAGCAAAGTCTTTGCCATCTAAAAGTTTGTGTGAAGATGAATATAAAGGAGGGTCCCCTCAGGACAAAGAAGCCTAACTGATGCAAGTCAATTAAGACAACTAAGATAATGAGAAAACAAGAGTTTCTATTTAGGAGTTAGAAGCTTACTGCATGCAGATCCGCCATTCCGGATTCCATCAACTCTTCACGGGAAGACGGCTTAGCATCTGCGGAAGAGACTCGTTTGAATTCCTTCTTCAATTGGTTCAGATCAGATTTATACTCTCTTAGTTTAGAAAGACACACAGCTTTAGCACTCGGCTGCAAACTTCTTGCCTCAAGATCCATTTTCCGGATCTACAAAAAAACCACAGAAGCATATATATTAATTTTAAAAAAGAAAGAACAGAACGGTAACAACATTAAAGCAAGTTAAATGCAAATACCAAGACATCAGCTTCGTCTATTCCAGACTTGATCTCAGCAATCTTCCCCTTCTTCTCCTCTATAAAAGCACACAACAATATCTAATCAAACCTCTACTCTGGTTCTATGGCACCACAAAATGTAACAACTCCATGCATGTCTATGTACTATAACTCCAAGAAAGACAGTGGTAACCATAGACTGACAAACAAATGAAAAAAAACACCAACTCAATAAACCTCTGCAGCTACATAACTAGGTTCTTATGATCTTATCTTCAGTCTTAATTTCTTCACAAAACTACTTGACCAATCCAAGTAAATTACATTCCCAGATACTACAGAACTCGTCAGATCGTAAACAAGCTAAAACGATTAGTAAACACTCATGCACCTCTACTTTACAAATACCCCCAAATTCGGACAAAATTAGATGAAATAGATTGAGAAACAAGTTAATAAATCTATGCAACTACATAACTATCTAGACCTAACTAGGTTATCGTCTTCTAATCCAAGCAATGAGAAACAGATCCTATGTCTCAACATTCCTAAATGTTACAAAACTTCGTCAGATCCTAAACAAGTCAGGACGATTAGTAAAGAACACTAGTCCACCAGCTACTTGTCACAGCTCAAAAGCTCCAATAACCCCAAATTCGAAGATTCGAATTTCTAAAATCAGGTAAATTCGAAGATCTCGCGTTCAAGATCCGAAATCGGGAGCGTCTGGATTTTACCTCCGTTGGAGAGAACCGATGCAGAGTGACATTTTCTAGAGAGATTGGTTGAGAGCTCGCAGTATTGACGCTCGTACCCTTCAAATACGTCGCTCATCTTCAATTATATGTTTCGATCTTGAGAAATTTGGTGGATTTTTTCTGATCAATCGGATCCTTTGTTTGATTGGATTGGATCGGATCTAGAAGCAAAACAGTTTCCTCTTTGCTTAAAGATAATCAAACAACTCTTCTTCTTCTTCCTTTGTATTTCTCTGCTCGGGGACAAGGAGGAACAATCAAACAAAGCGGTGCGTTTTATATTGACACGTGTCAGCCACTGCGTATTAAGTCCCCCATGCTGCAATCGATGCAAATGTAGGTGAGACAAACCAAACCGAATCAAACCGTTAATTAAGATTGAAATCTAAGTGTCTTTTCTCACTTTTTCAGCTCTCGGAAATAGTGTACATTTTATGCAGAACCAAGATTACTCGTCCAGGAAATAGACAAATCCATTGATAGAAGTCGAATCTGTTTTGCGTAACTATGTGGGATTCTTTGATAGTCTCATGAAATCAAAGAGATCTCAGAGGCTAAGAGTAAGATAGTCCACTCGAGTAAAAATGGGGGGAACAAGCAGAGATTCTCAAACTATATTAGCCAGGTGAAGAGAACCAACAGATATTATTAGAAATTCCACTTGGGATTGTTCGTGTTACATCACATTCATCGACTCAGTCATTATATTCTACAAGAGTACAAGGTAAACATAAAAAGGATCCTTTGGGCTCTTATAGCTCATTCTTGACCTTTGCATCCCCATTTGGTAACACACTTTGCGATTGCGCCAACCGTTTCGCTTCCTGAATATGACCAAAACTGTTTAATCCCCTTGACTTACTATAATATATTAATGAAGATGTACAATACTAGTCGAAGTTAACAACTTACAGCAGCAGAACTAGCACGGATTTCTCTATACATATCGACTTCATCAGGGAAATTCTGTTCAAGCTCCTCCAGAATATGTTTTCTCAAATCCTATTTATAACAAAATGTTGATTAAGAGACTCAGTAACCTTAAGAATCATACACAAATTAAGAATCAGAAGAAAAGGAGTCACCTTAAAAGCATCAGTCTTGCCCTTAGTAACTTGATTTCTAGCTATGCAGCTATTAAGAACATCTTTCGTAAACTCATCCGGGTTCTTCCCATCATCAATCAAGCTATACGAAAACGCAAACATAAGTAAGCAAGTAAAAGTATCTATCTTCAAAGTGCATACTAAAAACAAAAAGGACTTGTTTTCTCACTTAAGAACCTCCATGGGGATTTGAATGTTGCATTTCTCAGACAACTTAGTCATGTTATCTAGCTCCATCACAAGAGAGTTACTGCAAATACACACACACACACATATTCATTCAAACAATAGTTACAATACCCAAAACAATAAACACAGATGAGTAGAGGAGTTACTTACAGGCGCTGGAGGAGATGGAGTTGAGACGCGGGTGTGAAAGAAGTGACGGTAAGGTGTAACTGATGAAGGACTCCTAAAGTTTTCTCAATAGAGTTTATGACTTGGGAAAGATTCTCCTTTGAATCATCAGCAACGGTCACAGTTGAAGTCCCATCATTGGTTTGATATCTGATTGTACCATTGCTCCCACCAATCCCTGCACTTGTGTTCTGTGTTGGATCCATCACAAGCTGCCACAAAATATAAACTTGAGATATATGACCTGATGCGTTAGCGATAACAAAACAAAAACGAGAAAACGCAATTTTCGATCTCAAAATCAAACGAAAATTCTTCAGAAACCTTATTCAATTGGAGTGGATTTTGGTATCCAAATTTCTAATTTTAGATGCAAATTCCACAAAAACGCCCAGATCAAGAATAACGATAACAATAACAATTAGCGTAGAATGAAGATCCGTGACTTACCTACAACAGAGATGCGTTTGGCGAGAGTGAGGTGGAGATTCTCCGGACGAATTAGGTTTTCCTCCGAGCCTTACCGTGAAAACCGAAAAGGGACCGACGAAGACAGGGAAGCGGAAGATATTTGGACACTTTGCTGACGTGGAATATCATTATCTTGTATCTGTTTCGTTCATACTTTTATTTCATTCTTCATCAGCTGTGTTAAACTGTTAATGATCTTCTAAGTTCTAACATGTGATTATTAATATTTAAAATAGAAATGGCAGATTTAACAGAGTGCGATTCACTATTCACCCCCACAACAATAGTCATTCTATAAAGTTTTGATTGCTTAATCGATATGTTTATCTAACACCAACAGTTTGGTCCATTCCGGAGAAAGAGTTAGTATTGAACAAACTAAGTTAATTCTCTGCTTTAAAAACTCAAAACAGTAAGCAGAACAAATCGAGAAGATAAGACTGCAAGAGAAAATCCTCAACTTTCCACTAGGTAGTGTACTAAAACGCACGTTGCCGGGATGACGGATTCTCTTCAGGAAGATTGAGTATTTGCTGAATCTGGTAATGAGCCTGCAATGGTAATTTAACATTAATACTTATCCGATGACACTTTCATATATCCGTCTGATGCAGGGTTCCTACGCAATAGTGATTTTCTAGTCCAATTCAACCTCATAAGACAAATGATTGACTACTATCACAAAGCAAGATAAGAACTTGAACTTACCAGTTTGATGCGCCCTTTGATCTGCGTAATAACACCAGTATACTCTTCTAGTTGTCTGTTAAAAACAAAAAAAACCACATTTATATTGCATCAACATTCAGTCACTATACTGCATTCCACCGGAGAACTCATTCATCATATACAATGATACAACCATATTTTCCTTGTACATGGAGCAAGAAAACTAGAAAAGCAAAGATTTCTCTTACTTTTGAGTTCTTTCCTCCCTTTGTGCTATATAGTCAAGAGCTTCTTGCCGTGTGAACTCCACATAAAAGCCGAGGCCTACATCCATGAATATGTGCCGAGTATCTGGCCTGAACTCAAACAAACACCCAAGTCAAGTGAAACGAAATCAGAAGCAAACCTGGTAGAAAGCATCTCCTATTTTAATCCCCATTTATTAAACGTTTTCTGCTCAATAATACATAACTAGCTTCTAACATACAGAACACAGTAAAAGCACACTTCTTAATTGCATTAAGCTGTGTATGGAGACAGTGTATTTCATTGTATGCAGACAATGCATGACCTTTCATAGCTAAATGACTTGACTAAAATTAAACGAAAGAACCAAAGCTATAAGTAACGTACACTTCAGCTTGCATGTAAACTTCTGAACCAAGGTTGACCCTTGTTTTGAGACTATTTACACCATTCTTCTCCAGAGTTTCTAGGTTTTTCCGCAAGTCAGAGCTGGAGTGGGAGTAACCGTCAAGGAAACAAGAATATTTCAACCGAATTAGATTTCACTAGAACAGCAAAGTATTGTCAATAACTACACCAAGAAGAGTTCCTCTCGATTTAGAAACACAAAACTAAGTCAAAAACTGACTGGTAAATGAACCCGTCATCTTTGATAGGGTTAAGACATGGGAGAAACTAACAAAACACTTAGGATCAGCTTAACAAGATGATGCACATCACGAGAAGCTAGAGTCTTCCCTATACAAAAGGATACAGTGTTTTTTGTTCTTCAAAGATCTTGTCCCTGCAAAACCAACAAATGCAGAGACCACAATGAATCGAAACCTCAAACAAAAAGTGAATAGCATGCAAAGAAAACAAACTAAACTAATCCTACATACACTTTAATATCATACTCACAATTTTAATTTTGATCTGAAAAGGAAGTAAATATAAATACCGTGAAGCAGTTGCATGTACAAGCTTCTGTTTCAAACCTTTGTCGATAATCTCCTCCAACAATTGCAAGTCTTTTTGACGTCCCTCCTCCATTACTGCAATGCGAACATAAACATATCAAGCTTAAGGCTCTAACCATCCCCTTGTTTATTTGATAAACTTAGTCCAGAATAAGTTTCTAGAGCCTTGAAATGTTCGTTTCAGAATCTAGAGTCACCTAACCATCAATATCTAAATACAAGCTCGGAGAGCGTCGAAACTATACAGAAATTGCATCAAACTAATACGTAGAAGCATTTCATCGAACAGGTGGTGAACATCCCCAAGAGAGAACACAAACCACGTAACTACACTTTAAATATGAGAATCAAATTGGTTTCCAAACGAAACCCTATCAAAAATACATTCAAATACAGAGAATCCAACTCGATAAACGAGAAGGAATCTGAAAATCACAAAATTAGAGGTACAGATAACAGCAAAGGTCCAAGAGTATTTGACTCACGAGTCACGAGCAAAGAGATGAAATAGGTCCAGACACGTCACGACCGAACGACGGTGATTCTTTTGGTGACAGTGATGTTGAACGACGGTGGTTGTGACGGCGAGTGGCGACGCCGCGACGGTGAGGGAGACGAAGAATTATTTGGTGGTTTTACAATTTGACCGCTCGAGCACAGATTATTTAAACCATGCGAACCGGTTTGTTCTTACTTTTGGTTTTAATTTCAAGTCCTTTGTAATATAATTACCTTGCATAAAGGCCCACCTACTTTTTAATTTTACTATTTTACGCCCAAGATTTTCAAGACTCAATCAAACTGGCTAAAAAGAAACAAGAGCAGAACTATGAACGAACTTGGGATGCTATATAATCTTCAAACAATGTAAACAGAGAAACCATATATAACAAAAACCTTAAAGATGCATCAAGTTTCAAAGTGAAACAAAAAGTGCTCAATAAAACCCCATTTGATGATATACAACTTCTTCTTCAGCTAATACGTTTCCATGTCCATTCACCGAGTTTGATCCGCACAACGCACCATTACTCAGCATCCACAACCGTAACCGTTTCCATGATTGGCTGAGTTTCACCTCTAGAAGCTTCCATACTATAATAAACTCGGCAGCTAAAATAGAACACTGCACTCATCATCGAATCTATAAGTGTCACAAAGGAATACATCAACACCAAAAGAGGTCCTTCCCATAACCTCGAAGAGCCATCTCCATAACTAACTTTCTTCACTCTGTGATCAAACAATCCTTCCACAAACGCCAATCCTAAAGTTGATCCAAGGAACATCAACAAACCAACCTGAATCTGCCCTTTGATCAAATCACTAGCTCTCATCAATGCTCCTAACCCTGAAACATCTTCCAAAACCGAGATCACAATCGCAGTGTTGCAGATTATAATCGCGTTAGCGAAAACTACAGAGAAGGCTAAACCAACTAGCATAGCTCCATAAACATTGAAATCTGGAGAGAAGCCGAGAACAGAGAAGGAACTGCAGATTGCTACAAGAAGAACGCAAAAGAAAGTGAAGCAACCAACAATCAGAATGCAAATCCAAACGTAAGTGAACACAACTCTCCTCCATATCTTCTGCAATATAACCAAGAACTTGCTTATATCAACTACTTCCCTCGAGTAAGAACAATCCACTGAGTAAACCACAGCTGCTTTAGACAACAGAGACACAGTGATAAACACAGGGAAACACATTGCAGACGAAACAGCAGTTTCAGCGAATTTCTGACAAGAATGTTTGACAAAAGGCTGCAAAGGAAGACCACTTGATTTCGCCACTAAAAGAAGCTTCACTGTGAGTTTATTCACTAATGATTGATCAACTAAAAAGTTTGGTAAGAGCAAAGCAGAGACAGGACAGATCAAAACAGCAGTAGTTAACATTAAAGCACCAAGATTGTACCGGAGAATTCGAACTGTTTCTCTTAAGATCTCTAACGCATTTGAGGAGTGAAATTGTTTGTGACTGTATGATTTTAGCTCCGGTTTCCGTAAAACCTGATTCGTTTCCGTCTCCATGTTTCCGAGAGTGAAGTGTGTTTTAGCTGAGTTCGAGATTACATACCATAAAGGTTGATTTCACAAGCAGCGGAGATAGAAATCGAAGCAAAGAGAAGATCTTTCAGATAACCCAGGAATCAAATTGAAAAAAAAAGACGAATCTTGGAACGGATCTTGTCTACGTTCCAACAATAATTTTGATTAGAGAAAACAAAAAATGTAAGATTTCCAATTTTGTCGGTGGCACAAGTGAACGTGCTTTTGTCGGAGGTAATCTTCTTCTACTCCATCGCGAACTTGAAGCTAAACCGCTAATTTAACTGAAACCTTAAAACACTAAACCATAAACCCGGTTTGAAAAAATTGATCAATTTGGTTAGGCCCAATAATAGCTTAATGGGCTTCTTTAGAGGAATAAAAAGAAGAATATTTCTATGGAAAAAAAAAAAAAAAAAA
>Ga0041059_1001369_pt1 | contig 19387 bp, 19 predicted proteins | sample AraColnosormetaG_FD_56232 | JGI IMG/M metagenome (GOLD analysis project Ga0041059, IMG submission 56232) | Arabidopsis roots microbial communities from North Carolina, USA - Col MF nosort | ecosystem: Host-associated > Plants > Roots > Unclassified | place: USA: North Carolina | collected...
AAAAGTGTTTCACTGTCTACAAAATCATTGAAGATCTACCCAAAAAAAAAAAAAAAGAGATGGTTCTGCTAGAGAAGCTTTGGGATGATGTTGTGGCTGGACCTCAGCCTGACCGTGGCCTTGGCCGCCTCCGTAAGATCACCACCCAACCCATTAATATCCGAGGTAACTATCTATATTTTGACTCAAAACACTTTAGCTCAAGCAAAAACTAGACTTAAATCTAATAATTAGTGTGTTTTGTGAATATGGAAAGATATAGGAGAAGGGAGCAGCAGTAAGGTGGTGATGCATAGGTCGTTGACCATGCCGGCGGCAGTGAGCCCTGGAACTCCAACGACTCCAACCACTCCGACGACGCCACGTAAGGATAACGTGTGGAGGAGCGTCTTTAATCCGGGAAGCAACCTCGCCACTAGAGCCATCGGCTCCAACATCTTTGATAAACCCACCCATCCAAATTCTCCCTCCGTCTACGACTGGTAACTACAATTTTTCTGTTATTTTATTTCATATAGTACATGATTATAACATAGTCTTAGACTCTTAGATGTTGTAGTATAGAGAGAAACAAGTTATTTGATCGACTTAACCTTTAAGATTTATGACTTATGAAACAAAGAACCGGATTATTCTACGAACGGATAGGTTGGTTTAGTCCGGTTATTGATTTTTGTTAACAATTATCGAATATTTTGGTATGTGTCAGCGTTGATAATGAAGCTCAAAGGAAGGAACATGTGGCACTGTGTTTAGTGGGCGCGTGGATTAAGTGAATAGTTTTATTCTGATTTGACCAAATCAACCTTCCTTTTTGTGCATATGGTATAATATCATTAACTCTTTAACCTTCATGGCCAAAGTTTTAGAGTGCTAATCACAGCCGTTGTTTTTTTCTTCTGAGTATTGAGATTTGAGATTGTTGATCGGATGGTTCAGATCACGAGTTGTTGGTTCACTAATTGACCGCACGTGGGGTGTTTGCAGGTTGTACAGCGGTGACTCAAGGAGTCAGCACCGTTAGGGATGGTCCGATGGAGTGTGACATGCGGGTGATGTAAATATGGTGACCTGATCTTCCGCCACCTTACTTTGTTTTTTTTATATTGTTTTTGTGTACTTTATCAGAGTGGATAAAGTGACGGGGAATGTTTTTCTTTTGTACAAAAAACTGTCTTCCCACCTAAGCAATGTGTGTTAGTTTCTGTTTTGGGCTGTGTTTTGCAAGTTTTTGTATTTCAGAGTTGTGTAGTGTAGTTGCAAGTGGCGGTTGGATCTTTCACTATCTTGTTGGATTTTGATGATGGTTGATGCTTTTGCTTTAATGTTAAATAAATAAGCATACTTTTGCTAGGTACCATTGCATCAGTTCACATTTCCTAGTTTTCTTGTACAATATCGTATGAAGAATTCTTGCGGAGCTTGAGTGACGTGCGTTGTTGAGACTTGAGAGTTGAGACAATTGTTTTGTTATAGCCATGTTCAATTTTTTTCTTATTAAGCTAATGCTAATAATTTAATCTCGAAGACTTAGAAAAACAGATGGAGCTACATGTTGAGTTTGATCGATAGAGGTCTTTGGTTCTATATATGGATCCTAGCTTAAAAACTACGTAACTCAGAAAGAGTAATCACGATGAACACGATCTAGTGTGTATTACTACTAATCAAAGATTTTAGCAGAAAAAGAATCTTAGAAAATAATTTCTTAAAATTAAAAAGCTCTTTAAAAACTCTTAATACTATTATAGGAAAATTTGGAAAAACAGAAAAATGGAAGTAGGTCTATCCTAAAATGTAAAGCTTGCATACTTGTTCAGTACTGATGCGAAAAGTTTGTTAAATCCTTGAAAAACCTAAAGAACAAACACATTTGTCGAAGAAATAGTCAAATAAAGAGAGAAATTTAAGTTCTACAATGAAAAAATATGAAACAATCCAGTCTCGATAAAATACCAAAGTGTTCATTTTATAGTCGATAAAAATATTTGAAAAATAAAGTCTGGGTGGTTTCTTATTGGTAAATGGTTTGATGTCTCCACCTCCACCACCAAATTTGTTGCTCCCACTCTTGATTATCTTAAGGTGTCTTCATATATCCAATAATCTGTAGCAAAAACAGTATTCCTAGTAAGAAAAATATACTATATTGTAACTTCGATATATAAAAGGGTTCAAGAAGATCAAAAGACTCACCACATATCCATTGTTGAAGTTATACATTCTCAATCCACCAACACTGTCTTCCTTGTTCACAATCTCTACTCTGTCTCTGTGGGGATCAATCATTGTCAACTCTGCCACCAACTCTTTAACCACATACATCTCAATCTTTTCAGCTTGTGCCTCAACGTAAGGAGCAACGTACATCTGTATTATGGAAAAGTTTTAATTAGACTCATGAAATCGATAAGCATGCATTGTTTTTGTTTTGGATTAGGTTAAAATTAAACATACCTCACATAATGACTTCAATGTCACGTTAGGTTTGCAGCTGACTTGAGGATTCTGCAAATTTGGTATCACTGACGCATCCATTGAAACAAGCAAGACTTGAATGTCCATCTGCATCATGGAAACAACACCGATCAAAATGGAAAAACTATGAACTAATGTTTCACAATATAGACAGTTTTTTACCTCATCTTGAGTATTTTTGTGTTGTCCAACATGATTTTCGAGTATGTGTCTTTTCCATGTGCCCTTACGCATGCTGCGTTTCCCACGTTTTCCCCATTGCAGACTCACCAAGGACATTAAGTTGGTCTCCATGAATTCTTCTTCAGTGCCACTTTCATCACTATCATCCGTGCTTTCAGGCCCAAAAATTTCAAGCATTAAACGATCTTTTTCTCTGTTACGAATGGTAGTTTCATTTTCAAATGGGTAAGATAGACTATCTCCATCACCAGAAGAAGAAGTAAGTCCTCTAACTTTGACTTTCTTGGAACCACCAGACCAACCTTCATCATCATCAACATGCTTTCGAACCTTTCTCATTCCTTTAAAAGGAATAGGTCGAAAGATGCACTGACCTGTAGGGTCTCTTCGAATTACAAAATTGGTTGACATGCGTTTGCCGCTATCTACTTTAGCTTGTCTCTTCAATGTTTGCATATAACTGGCTTGGCCCTGTTTGAAAAAAGAAGAAGTCATGTTTCGATTAAGTGAATAGAGGAACACTAATCAAAATCATTTATAAAAAGCTAAGAGACTTTGGAAGCTAAACATAATATTTTTAATAACCAAACCAACCTGCTGAATATTAATCTGTTCTGTTTCACTGAGTATTAGCTCCTGCGGCAACATAAAAGCAAAAATAAATAAATCAGATTTGGTCTATCTTGTAATGACGAGAATTAAGAACACTCAAAGATTAAGAATAACTCTCTTATTAAACTCTAGAAAACTAACTCAAAAACGAAAACTCTCTTTAGTCTCTCAAATCTCTCACAAAACTCATAAGAGATATCACACCTTGATATCTCCTTATATAAGAAAACTCTTGACCAAATCCAAAATCAACTAGGAATGTATTTAGATAACTCCTAAACACATCTTAGATAACTCCTAAAGATGAGCTAAGCTCTATCCCTTCACACACATCTTGAACACCAATGAGATCTCTCATCTCTTTAAACTTCATTCTTACAAGGGCCTTTGTTAAGATGTCTGCCCTTTGCTCAATTCCCAGAACATGTTCGACTTCTATTTGTTCATTCTCGACACGCTCTCTTATGAAGTGATACCGCCTATGGATGTGTTTGCCCTCGCCATGAAATACAGGGTTCTTCGTGAGAGATATCGCTGATTTATTGTCAATCCGTATAACAACTCTTTTGCTTGGTAACCCGGTGACTTCACTGAGCAAATCTTGGAGCCAAATTGCTTATCTTGCCGTTTCAATGCCTGCCATGAATTCAGCCTCACATGATGACATTGCCACAATATCTTGCTTTTGTGAGAACCAAGAGATTGGACTTTAATAGCAAAAAAAGATATGACCAGATGTGCTTCTTCCATCGTCCGGACTCCAGATCAACGTTATGACTATTGTCGCTATAGCCTACTAACTTTGGTATCTTAGACACCGAGTGTTTAAATACCAAACCAAGGTTAGTGGTTCCTTAAAGATACCTTAAGCAGTGCCTCATAGCCGCTCCATGTGATTCTCTTGGACTTTGCATATAACGACTCATTACTCCCACAGAGTAAGATAGGTCCGGCCTACTATGTAGAAGATAGCGCAGACAACCAACCTTTTTCCTGAATCCCGTAGCATCAATTTCTTTCTCATTCTCGGATTTTGCTAGTTGTACTACGGACTCCCTCGATGTATGAATCAGACTGCAACTCACCATTGCAGTCTCTTCTAATATCTTCATCTCATAACGACTTTGATTCAACCTTATTTCTTCTTTTCGTTGAAACACTTCAATTCCGAGATAATAAGTTAATTTCCCAAGGTTGCTCATGTTGAAATTTGAAGTCATCTCTCCTTTGAACTCATCAATAATGGTTGTATTTGTTCCTGTAACAAATAAGTCATCCACGTAAACTGCTACAAGAAGAAACTCACCACTTATAGTTTTCCGATAAACCGACGGTTCCTTTGAACATTTTTCAAACTGTAGCTCTTGAAGGATCTGGTTCAGCTTGTTATTTCACGGCCTTGGTGCTTTTCTTAAGCAATACAAAGCTTTATGGAGCTTGTAAACTTTTCCTTCTTCTCCCTTTTCTACAAAATCTTCTGGTCGCGTGACATAAACAGTTTCCTTTAACTCTCCATGTAAGAAAGCTGTTTTAACATCAAGTTGTATCTCCCAATCATTTGAAGCCTCAAGGTCGACAAGAATTATTTTCTCAATACAAGCTACTGGAACAAAGACTTCATAGAAATCAGTCCCATAACGTTGCACGTAACCCTTAGCAACAAGTCGAGCTTTGTATTTATTGATACTTACATCAGAATTTCGTTTGAGTTTGAATACCCATTTTAAACCAATCGGCTTTATTCCAAATGGAAGATCTACAAGACTCCGAGTCTCGTTCTTCTTTATCGAATAGATTTCGTCTTCACATGCTAACATCCAATCCCTCGAGTCCATTGCTTCACCAAAATTTCTTGGTCCATTATTTAGACATAACAATAGTCTTTCACCTTCCTCCTCGGCAAGAAGAATATAATCTTCAAGGTATTTTAGCTTATTGATTTGTCTCTCTATCCTTCACAATTGTACTTGGCCGTGAGCACTTGAGCTTTCTGTTCCCGCTTCTTGAGTTCCCGTACATGTGTTAGTGTTCTCCAAGCTATTACTAGTCTCAAAGTCATTACCAATTTCATTAACATCCTCATCCTCATGTTATCCTTCTTTGGTTTGCTCGTTCTCGACTTCTTCTCTTGTTTCTTGGATTCCACGGTTGCCATATTCTCCGAACGCAAAGCTGAAACCTTCATCTTGTTCTTGTTCCGAATTAATATGGTGCCAATTCCACCGTTTTGTTTCATCAAATACAACGTCCCTACGTACGACTATCTTCCTTACTTGTGGATTAAGTAATCGGTATGCCTTTGATCCCGGTTCCGTTCCTAAGTGAACCAACATACGCAATATGTCATCTAAATTTTTTAGGAGTGGTTTCTCTACCTTTGCATATCCAATGCATCAAAAAATCCGTAGGTGGTTGATGTTTGGTTTCTTAGCTCGAAAAACTTCATATGGGGTTTTGTCCTTTAGCGCTCTAGTGGCTATCCTATTGAGAAGATATTTCGAATGTTGGATTGCTTCTCCCCATAGGTAGTTTGGTACATGCATGTGTTTCATAATGCTTCTCGCCATTTCCATCAAGGTTATATTATGCCTTTCAACAACACCGTTTTGTTGTGGTGTGTAAGGAGCAATGATATGCCTTTTTATGCCATATGAGTTACAAAACGAGTTAAACTCTTGAGATACAAACTCTCCTCCCCTATCCGTTCTAAAAGTTTGTATCTTTAAGCCTAATTCTTGTTCTACTAGACTCATGAATTTGGCAAAAGCATCGCTCTTTTCTTTTAGAAGAATCGTCTACATGTACCTAGAGCAATCATCAATAAGAACGAATACATACCTATTCCCGGCTAGTGTCGTTGGAGTTATGGGGCCACAAAGGTCTCCATGAATGAGTTCAAGTACCTTGGTTTCTCGGTAAAAGGTGGCTTGTGGGAATACTTGTCTTGTTTGCTTCCCGAGTAAACAAGATTCGCAAATCTCCCTTTCAAAGGTAAAACTTGGAACTCCTTGCACAAGCTCTCTCCGGATCATGGACTTCATCGTTTCAAAATTTATATGCCCGAATCTCGAGTGCCATCTATTCTTCTCGCTTACAGTTGTTAGTTGTAGGTATGCATTGCTTCTTATTCTCATGTGGACTTTGTATAGTTGATTGCTTGATCTATTGGCCTTAACAATCAATCTCACATCAGTATCATGCATTGTTAAGCACTTTTCTTTCATTCGTATATCACATCCGGATTATGTGGCTTGACCAAGGCTAATAATGTTGCTTTTCCAATCAGGGATGAAATAAACATCGGTCATTAGCCTTGGTTCTCCATTCATGTCAACAAAAGAGATCGACCCCTTCCCTTTGATGTCAATGCGAGAGTCATCCCCAAATCTTACCTTTCTCGTAATAGAGTCATCTAAAACAGAAAATATCTCTTATGTCCGGTCATGTGATTGCTAGCCCCGTTATCAAGATAGCAAGTATACTCCTCACCCGTGTTTGTCTCGTATTCACTTGGTATACAATGTTTCTCATTTAAGAAGACAACCTCATACATCAAAAGATCATCAACTGTTTGAGTCTTGTCTCGTATCTCTCTTTGGTCTCTCAAATCTCTCACAAAACTCATAAAAGATATCACACATTGATATCTCCTTATATAAGAAAACTCTTGACTAAATCCAAAACCAACTAGGAATGTATTTAGATAACTCCTAAAGATCCTAAGCTTTATCTCTTTTCTTAAATAATAACTTATTACTTAAGTTAGCTTTGAGCTTAAACCAACAGTCTAATGATAAGTAATATCATCAAGGAAAAACAATGATGGTTACCTCTTTTTGGTACTTGTCATCACCCGGATACAGAAATGCAATGAATGCATCAACAAGTTTATCATCTTTGAGAGAGTGATGATTGGGAAAGCAGATACAACAAGAAGGGCATTGAAGGTCTCTTCAAAAACAAAACAAAAAAAGAACTAGAAGGGTGAGCACAAAATATTTTCAACTTATAAATCAAAAGTGAGTGAAAGTAGCAACATGTTTGTTAAGAAATAGTCACATACGTATTGTTCATGGATGTTTCAATGCATTCTTTACAGAAACGGTGCATGCATTCCACACAAACTTGAGCTTCGCGAACAATACCTGAAGAAATCCCAATAATTGGTATAAACATGTCAGTGTAAAATATTTTCCTTTTGATAGAATAACTCTCAAAATGCCTTTTTAACGAAACAGAAACAAACTCTCAAAATGCCATCAAAATAATATTAAATACTATGATTGAATATTAACATATGATTAATTATATACAAGCATGTCAGTGTAAAAACTCTCGTGGGTTGTTGAAGGTAAATAAATGTTGTACCCGCAACAGAGCGGAGAATTGATGTGATCGATGAATGCGATCGTCAAAAAAAAATTCAAAAAAAGGTAGACTCTACATAAAGAGAAGGAAAACATGGCTCCAAACAAAATTTTTGTTTTTTTTAATACATGAATGGCTTTAAGAAAAAAACAGTAACACATGCATGTACATGAATTAGATCTTTTGTTTCTTAGCTCTAGAGATAAAAGTATCTCCCATTAAATATATTTTATATTAAGAAAAAGATTTTTGTTACTTGACATTAGCTAAATTTTAAATTTTATTAAAGCCGGTCAAGGAGGCTTACATATGCCTGATTTAGATATGTATACCACAAACAAATACATGAAAAAGTTAATTATTAAGATACCTAGACAAATTGGACATTCCACTTCCTTGCGAATTTCGGAATCCTGAGAAGTCCATGATCCTGAGAAGTTCACCATGACAAATCTACAAGCACAAAAAATGCAAGAATTAGGTAAGTTGTAGCATATAATCATTATTGTAAAGCTCTACTAGTACCAAAGAATCAAACAAAAAATACAAGGGCACTGTAAATTCAGAACTGAATTTTACTTTCTACTAGTGATATATCAAAACTAGCAAGTCTGTATCTACCTGGAAATTATCTTAGTTTTCATTTGTTTACTATTGTTCCGAGTATTGTAGATTTAATATGGAGGGAGGATAATTTCAGGTCCGTACGATCAAAGCGAATTCTTGTAGAATTTTTTTTTCTTGCTTTGAATAAAAACGGGAGACAGAGTCTCCCGCCCAGTTACCAAAGAAAAAAAGTCTCCCGCCCAGTTACTAAAGAAAAAAAATCAAGCAAACATAATAAATGTGAAGAATCGAGCCCAAAATCTAAAGACTTCATCCATAATTGACATATCCAAACCAAATTCAAGCAGCCAAAATATAAAAAACAAAAAGTGACACACATTTACACAATATGCACATTCATTATGTTCAAACTAAAATTTTAAAGTGCACGGTAAATTACATGTAGATCTGTTAAAACATCGATGTCAATCACAAAGAGGAACACAAAATATACGATAGGAAATCACAAAAGAAAAAAACAATTGGCTTACTCCTAAATTTCTGTCTCCTCGCTTGATGGTGAGTTCCGATTGGTATCTGATAAAAAAAAAATTAGAAAGAAACTAAAATGAAATAAAGGAATAGCTTTTATTTGAAAGAATTTTGTTTAACTCTTAAATTATTTTTTCCTTGTTGAAATAAAGTCAAAAGAAAGAATTAATTATATACCTTTTTATTATTATCCCAATTAATGTTATTACGTGTTTCGTTTTGCACCATATATTTTTTTAAAATATGTTAAAATAGCATATCAAATTTTTTACTTAATAATATTTAAGATGTGTTTGAATAGCTAATATATGGTATAAAAATATACAAAAAAACGAATCATTGCATGCATAGCCTACCCTGAAATTTGGGGCCTAAATACGTTTTAAGAGTTTTATAGAAAGTTATAAAATTGGAGGCCTTTTTACAAAAGTAAAATAAAATTGGGGACATATTTTATAAACAAAAAACGTCAGAAATTTTGGATCAATTATGGGATCGGCACAATTAAGTGATGGACATTATAAGATAAAGGCTTTTTTAATAGCTTATGGGATTGAGTACTTATACTGAATTCTCAAGACTGTTTTACCCTCTTCTTCAGAAAAGCTAAAACAAGATCCTTCAAACCAATTAAACAATAAGACATCATGTCTTTTTTTTTTTTTGAACAAAGAGATCATGTCTCTCATATACACTAACAAAAGGAAATCCAAAACCCAGAATTCGAAACATACACAACCAATGAAGAAGAACAACCCGTGATTGTTATCGTTCAAAGAACGCCATAAACATTTCAATCTATCATTTTTTTTCTTTTTTCCCCAAAACCAGGCCAAAGGTTTCATGAATTTGATTTCCAAACTCCAATTTGAGATTTGAAAGTTGCAGTTTGAAGGCCAAATCGACCCGCCTTTGAAATTGATTTCCCCTTTCAAGATCATGTGTTACGAACCGCGACGACGATGGTAAGCTTCATCGACACTAACAATTAGATTCGGTTTCGAATTATAGATGAATTAAAGATTAATTGATTCGATCTGCATCTAAAATTAGAATATTTGGGTTCCCTAAATGTTATCCTCTTAGGGTTTAGATTCCTTGCATTAACAATCGTTTAATTAGTTCCATAGAGTTCATCAGAGGAGGTTGATGAAAGAATTGTATTGTGAGTCGTCGGAAGTGAAGGAAACGATATTGATGGAGTTGAAAGTGGTGATTTTGAAGGAGTGTGGAGTTTAAAAACAGAAGAAGACAAAGTGATATTTCATCAACAAATTGAGGAGAAGATTGTCATTTCACAAACAAAAAAAATTCCCTTTTTATAAGCCCAACTAAAATGTGTCTATTTTAGAGTTTCTGGCCCAAAATATGCTTATATCTATAAAAGCCCCCAAAAATTTTAGGGGCCATAACAAATGCTTCATCTGGTTATGCTCATGACCGGTCCTGTTTACATGCTATGTAATATATGAACTAGTGTGCACGTTGACGGACTTCCCTAAGTATCGATACACTTTTTCCAAGTCATACATAATAGAGAACACTGGAAAACAAGTTAGCTCATACAACAAACCGAAGTTTGTAAGTATTTCATGATAAGTTTACCATAATTTTTCTCCGACGATCTAAGCTCTATCTTCTTTTTGGGATGGGCGATCGAACCTCGGTGGCTAATACTACTCGAATCCAGGTGGTGGAGACTTTTCTCTCTTGTACTACCGGACTTGGTTTCAAAGAGTTTTTTTTTTTTTCAAACATGTACTGATATAAAGTTTCTCAAAAACCAATATTAGATTAAGAAAATTTATTCATGTAGCTTACAAGAGAAAAAAAATATACTGCAAAAATATGAAACACTAATCAAAACAAAAGGTATAATAATTGTAGTTGAACTGAAATATTTTTAATAGTGGTAACCAAACGAGTTCTGAAAGAAATTGAAGACCGAACCATATCACATTATCACCTAATTACCGTTTGGTTCGGAGAACCGAACCGAACCCACCCGAAGACTTCAATTGCCCAATCCTAGCCAAACCGTAGCCGCCATTTCCGTGAATGTTGTGATTAGCTTATTATTATCTTCGTTGCCCAAAAACTTAAAAGATCCAAACTTCGAACAATTTTGGTGTCTGCTATACAGAATCCAAATCCACCTTCTCCGATTAAAAATCCCTTCTCTTTCGATCATGGATGTGTCTAAAGTTGTCAGCTTTTCCCGGAATTTCGCCGTCTTGGTCAAAGTCGAAGGCCCTGTAAGCCCTGATCTCTCTTTACCCAATTCTTGTTTTGAGATTCTATCCATAAATTTATCTACTTTACACATGATCGAGTACAAAGTGTTAATCATACTTGGTTTCAATTTTAGGATCCAAAGGGATTGAAGATGAGGAAGCATGCTTTTCATCAATACCAGTGAGCACAAGATGACTTTTTTTACATGTATTATATGCTTTAGTTTTGTTTCTATCATGGAACTTAATGTGGCTGTAATTTTGTTATTGAAGTTCTGGCAATGCAACACTTTCAGCTTCTGGGATCTTGCTTCCAAGAGATATTTTTTTGAGTGGTGAGGTCGCTGCTAAGGTTCTGTTTGAAGCTGGTCAGGACATGGCCCTGGTTTTGACCGTTGCATCTGTTGTTGAGCCATTCTTAACATTAGGTCACAGAACTAGTAGTAGTATCTCTCAGGTTAGATACACATGCTCCACTTCAATATCAATGATACATGTTTTTGCTTGATGTGCTACTTCTTCAATCTTGATGTCTGTTTTTTTTTTGTAAAGGATCCGGTGAAGCTTATTCCGGGTGCTATGATTGAGATTATGGTGGAGGTATACAGATAGTGTTTATGAATAGTTTATGTTGAATGGTAAGTTGTTTGGAGTTTTTAAGGTGTGATCTAGATGCGTATTCTTTTCAGGGTCAGCTAAAGTCAGAAAAGGAAGCTCCTTTTTGGGTTCCTGCGCAACTTCTTTCGCTGGTACGGATGCAATTCCTCTTCTTTCTTGCTATTAGAAGTGACTGTTGATACCTCCCTGTGGTGATGATTTATGAAGCCACTAAATTGAGTTTACAAGATGTGTGATATGCACTTCTTATGGCATATGTTGTAGCTCCCTTTTTATGGCATATAAAATTCTGTTCGCTGCTGATTTTTAACTAATATGTTACAAGGTTGATGTCCCTGTATCTTCTGCTGCACTTCAATCTCTTATTGAAGCTTCTTCTGGTTCGAAAGATTCTGGATGGGATATTGGTTGGTCTTTGGTTTCTGCTGCTAATGGTTCTCAGCCTTCAATCAATGTAAGTCAAATGCAAACCTGTAATACTCTTTGATGGTCTTTGGTTTGAACTCCTACCTGAAATTGCTTGAGTAGTTGATGCGTGTTTGTATTTCCTTCTTTGAAATGAAAGATATCTGTCTATTTCTGAGATTAAGTATCATTTTTCTAGATTGAACATTACAGCAAGCCCTTGATGCAACTTGATGAGCCACACAACGCTAACTTCATGGCCAAGTCTGCCACTCGAATGGCTATTCTAGGAGTCCCCTTAAGTTTACTGGTAAATATTTCCCTGATTTTCCTCCCCGTTTCCTTCTTTCTGATTTATGGTTCATCTTTGTGACGCAAATATTTTGTAAATCAGGGTCAACCAAGCATGAATTTTGCTTCATCAAGTAGCAAGGGTGATACACTTGTAGCACTAGGCTCTCCCTTTGGAATCCTTTCACCTGTTAACTTTTTTAACAGGTGAATTATGGCTACACTAGCGTTACTGTATTTTAATCGACTAGAGGTCATCATGATTTCCTTTCTCTTGATAGTGTCAGCATTTAACTCCGGGAATCTAAACTGGTTTGAAACAGCGTATCAACTGGTTCCATTGCGAATAGCTATCCTTCTGGATCCCTAAAGAAGTCACTGATGATAGCTGATGTTCGATGTCTCCCTGGTATGTACGATTATCAATAGTTCTTATATATGCTCTATTTGTTTCATCTTAAGAGCTAAAACATGTTCCGTTCCGGTTCAATTTCTTTCAGGAATGGAAGGGGCTCCGGTGTTTGCTAAGAATGGGCACTTAATTGGCATTTTGATTAGACCACTAAGGCAAAAGAATAGCGGCGTTGAAATTCAGGTTTGTCAACGGCAGCCTCATTTCCTTTATGTCCATTGAAGTTTTATTGTAATGTTTCATGCAAAACTGTAGCCTTCGGTAGCAGCTGGTGGTTCCATGGGGAGCAATCACAACTGCTTGCAGCCACTTGCTGCTTGAGGAACCATCTGTAGAAGGAAAAGCAAGTCAGTGGGGGAGCGAAGTCCTAAGTGTTAAATCAGATGCTAGTATTCCTGCACAAGTGGCTATTGAGAAGGCGATGGAATCAGTTTGTCTTATTACGGTCAATGATGGTGTTTGGGCTTCTGGTATTATTCTTAACGAACATGGTCTCATACTAACAAATGCTCACCTGCTTGAGCCGTGGAGGTATGGAAAAGGTGGTGTATATGGTGAAGGATTTAAACCCTATGTCTTAGGAGCCGAGGAATTTTCTTCCACGGGAAGTAAATTTTGGGAACAGAAGAGTCAAACATTGCCACGGAAAGCTCCACGAAATCATTATTCGTCTGTTGGAGAGAACATCAGGGAATACAAACACAATTTCCTTCAGACTGGGCATAGAGACATACGTGTGCGTTTGTGTCACCTAGATTCTTGGACTTGGTGTCCTGCAAACGTGGTCTATATTTGCAAGGAACAATTAGATATTGCCTTACTGCAGCTAGAATATGTCCCTGGAAAGCTCCAACCTATTACTGCCAATTTTTCTTCTCCTCCTTTGGGTACAACAGCGCATGTTGTTGGACATGGACTCTTCGGACCAAGATGTGGTAAAGACTCCGTTAATCCTAGAATTGTCTTGTTGAATCAGATTTTTGCTCAATTCTTGCTTATGTTGTGCTTCCATAATCTTGCATAGATTTCTTTGCACACCCTGAAATTACATTCTCTTGTGCCTTACATGTGCCAAGTGTCCTTAAATGGAAGAAATAAATGATCCTCTCTATTCTTCTGTGTTTGTTATTAGGGCTTTCTCCTTCTATTTGTTCTGGAGTTGTAGCAAAGGTAGTTCACGCAAAGAGGAGATTGAATACGCAATCCATTTCTCAAGAAGTCGCAGAGTTCCCCGCTATGCTCGAAACAACAGCTGCTGTGCATCCTGGTGGCAGTGGTGGTGCTGTTCTCAATTCAAGTGGCCATATGATTGGACTTGTTACCAGGTAACCGAAAATCATTCTCAAATACAATACGTAGGTCTTTTAGATCCATTGATGAGATGTGTCATTAGAAACGGACAGTTCTTCTTTAATCATGATGATATGTAGTTGATTGTTCATTGCTATGTTTTCTGTATCTGCAGCAACGCAAGACATGGAGCGGGGACTGTTATACCGCATCTCAACTTCAGCATCCCATGTGCAGTCTTGGCACCAATCTTCAAGTTTGCAGAAGGTTTGTCTAATCTTGTTGGTTTGTTTCACTTATGGAAGCAGAATAGAGAGTAGATGTGTCAAAAAGTGTTTGCTTATTATTGTTCCCGTCTTAAAACAGATATGCAGAACACAACGATCCTTCAAACACTTGATCAACCTAGCGAAGAACTCTCATCCATTTGGGCTTTGATGCCATCACTATCACCAAAGACTGAGCAGTCTCTACCCAATCTGCCTAAGTTACTCAAAGATGGTAATAACAAACAAACGAAAGGATCTCAGTTTGCCAAGTTCATTGCAGAGACCCAAGACATGTTTGTAAAGCCGACCAAGCTTTCCCGTGATGTGATCCCTAGCAAGTTATGACAAGATTGGCTTCTTTGCAGAATTTGTGCCTTCTTTTACTCCTTTTGCTGGAGTGGCAACTTTAACTTTTGTATAGATAGAGAAATTACAAAATGTTGCTGCTGTTTCTGGATTATTCTGTTTGTAACATATATAAAACCTTATAATACGTTTTGGCAACTCTGTTTATCAGTCTTCAAACTGTGGTTCTGTTTTTCTTTGGTAGCCTTTTTACCTCTCGTCTCCTCATATGAGAGCAGCTAGTGTTTCTACACATTATATGTCGTCCATTGTTCATGCCATATCTCAGTGATTGCAGGCAAATACCAAGCACTAATACCTTATGGAGTAACATGTTCGTAGATCATACAAATTTTCATGATATACGAATTTTACTGGCTTTTTTTTGTGATAGTCCACATTCTTGTATACGTATTTTGTTTTGAAGATATTGCGTTGTTTGAATATATTTGGGCAACTTCGTGTTATTTGAAACTATGTATAAAAAGTTTCGTCACTTTTTTTGTATATATTAAAGATAATATCCTTGCTAGTTTAATCTGATAACCTTATGTAAAACTATTCTCAACAACATCATTCTCTTCTTTGTCTTGTATTCGCAAGGTCTTGGATAAAAACAAAACAAAACATTCTTTTTCTTTTTTTGGTATAATAACTGGATATGCTTACTTTAATATTGATTGTGATGCAAAGGAATCGAAATCAACTGCCAATCAAACTGTGAGAACACTATCGACCAAAACAACAAAATATGAAAAGAAAAACACATTAACCTTCTTTGGCAAAAGCAAGTATTTCCAAGAAAAAGAGTAATCTGGAGAAGGCAAAGTAACATCGAAATTCGAGAAAATAGAACGAAATTCAGAGGAACAAACAAAAAAAACAAATTAACAATAATCTGACAAAAATGAAATAAAGAAGAGAATTTTTACAGTAATTAATTAGAGAATAGAACTTTAGGGGAGAAGAGAAAATCCCTTGGAGTTATACAAAATTCGTTAGTTTCCCTATGCTAATGCTTTTGCTTTTCTTTCTCCCAATCTGCCTCCCACATGCATCATCGTAACTATATATTGACACATACGTACATAAATATATATATGCCCTAATTAAAAGTATTTGTGTACACTCTCTTTTTTTTTGTGTGGATAAAGTGTAGACTCTTTTTAGAAAAATGAGTAATGACTTATCTAAGAAGTTCTTTGGAGATTTTTATTTGGTGAATATGAGTTTTTGGTGATCTCGTTAGACATTATTACCAAGAAAGAGGAGGATTAGAAGAAAGACATGTATATTAAGGAATAAGTAAGTACATATGTAAAAGTCCATCTAGTCGGGACATCTATATATACATTTTTGCAGCCATTTTATGAAATAAATCCTGGAGTTGGAACTTATTTACAATGGCTGCCACTGGCTTTTAATTATTTATTTTTTTCTGCAATAAATTAATTAACAAATAAAAAACATTCCAAATATATTTCAATCTCATATATCACGCAAATTTCTCCAAAATTTGAATTAGATTTCGGTTAGCAAAACACACCTAAATACATTTATGTTAGTGTTGTCAGGGCATTACTTAACATAGTTTATGGCTCTACATATTTGGTAATAATCGTTTTTGGTTAATATTTTCGAAATTAAATTCAAATTTGGTAAATATAATTTCCGAAATTAAATTCAAAGTAATAGTTTCAATGGCATAACATTGTAAATAATCTCAACTCCAGGATTTATTTGTTAAAAGGGTTGCAAAAATGTATATATAGAACAATATACATTTTTGTATAATGATTTAGGTTAGCAAAACACACCTAAATACAATTATGTTAGTGATGTGAACCAAAATACAATTGCAATCCCTTAAAATGAGCAAAACACACCTAAATACATTTTTTATCAATTCACTAAACTTATTTCTCCAAAATTTGAACTAGATTTCGACAATTATTTAAAACAAAAATTTGTTTGACAAACTAAAATACAATTGCAATCCCGTAAAACATTTATTTTCATTATATATTTAAATTAGCGGTGTATTGCGGGTTTTTTTTACGGGATGGGTTTGGCGGAACGGGTTTGGAAGGACGTTACTTAATAACAACAGTAAACTATAAAATAAAAATAATTTATAGATAAATATAATTTGCAAACTTTTATATATACTGATTTAAAAAAAAAAATTGTTTCGCGGTATACCGCGGGTTAAAATCTAGTGTATATTAAGGAGAGAACGAATGAGCTTTTGTGCGGTTCATGCAAAAAAATTAGCGGTTCATGTACATTTTCTTTTATTTTTGTGCAAAGTACATTTTATTTTCTAAAACTAGAATAATTGAATATTTTCTTCAATCCTCCCAAGAAAAAAAAAATATTATATATATGGTCGTACATAACAATATTTTTTATGAAGTTTTTGCAACTTCTAATTGTTTTTGTAACGCTAATCTTTGGCTAAATGATTATGGTTTATGGTTATCTCATGATAAATCAATTGAAATAAATAATTTTTGCTGTAGTATAGTTTAAATGCTATTAAAAAAAATATATGAAAATATGTAGTAAGATGTGATATGTTTTAGTTTCTATACATAGTCCTAAGATCTAATTATATTATTTTATTAAAAAGTAAAGAAAAGCAAAGATAATGTAAGGAAAGAGACGATGGAGAATAAAGTAAAGATTGGAAATGTGAACCCATTTGGGGTTGGCAGTGAGTGAGATGGAACATCACATGCACTTATGCTCTATTTTGTCACTTTCCTCTTGGAGCTTTCACTTCTCAAAAACCTTCTTCTCATTTGTTTTTCTTGCAACTCTAATCTAACCCCATTTCTTATTAATTCTTAAAGATTCTCATTGTTTTTTTCCTATTTCATGACTTAGTAATGATGTGATAATTTGATCTACCATGCATATAGTCTCAATTATAATTAGACAATATTGGCTATTTCAGAATATATCGCATGACTTTTCCAAGACCGTCGTAGTCACATAAACGCGATTTGATTTTGTGACGTCAATCAATATGAAGTAACTACTATACAATAACCTTTGAATTTAAACTCAAATATTTAATTTACAAAAGAACATTATTTGTTTACTTCTTATTATATTGTGCTTTGCTATCATTCTTGCCTTGGATGTATAAATTATCTATATCTCTAAACATTCTCCAGCTTGCTAAAATATTGTAAGAAATCTCTTGAATTATTACTAACATCTTAAAAGTTGCAACTAGTATTATTTTAGGGGGAGTAGTACGATATAATATTCAAACCGACGCGTATAAACTATATATAGTGAGCTTATTAGCTTGTATGATAGATATGTGTATATAATATGATTGTTGGAATGTATATAAATTAAAATATAAGAGTTGGAAGTGGGATTGATATATAGGGTGATGTGGGTCTAGGGATTCACTCCAATTCCACAATATGCAAAAGAATGTCACTTATCGTGATGAGTGATGTTCCTCGATCCCTCTGAAAGATTCACCTGTTACATTCTCCTTTATTGTCTCCATCTTTTTTTCTTACATTTTCGATATATATATATACACTTTAGTTTAATGTAAGTTATTCGATTAGGGATCTAGATTTAGTTTAAGATACGATTACTTAGGTGTCGAATTAACTCGCATTGTTAAGCTAAAATCAGGGCTAGTAATAAGACAAAACTTACGTAAAATTATGAAATAGTTACTACATGCTTTGATTCCCACAAGCATGTAAACTTACAACTTATTCCTTTATTTTTTTATTCTTATTTCATCAGCTTACAATCAATTAATCGGACAACAAATTAGCATCGTCAAACTACGTCAAGTAATTTGGACTTGTTTTGTTGCCCTAAATTTAAATGTTTCTTTGTAAAACTATTTAATTTTCTGTAAATTAATATTTTATTAGCTATATGCCTATGCTGAAAGAAATTCATTATTGAGGCTTTTATATTTTTAAACTTATAATCAATATGCTTTGATGGACATTGTTTATTTATTTGTGCTTCTCAATTTAGCGTGGTACGAACAAGTAATAGGATATACTTAGGGCGTCGAATGGGACTGTTATCAAAGTAGTTACTGGATTATTTGAGAAAAAAAGAAAAAATTTCTTGAAATAAACTAATTAATCCTACATATCTCTAGCTTAATTCAAAATGTGCATGTGGCCGATTTTTTTTGGGGAAAAATATCAAAAAAAGCCTGAACTTTCAAATTTGGAATGAAAAAAACATGAACTTTGTAAATGTCGTATTAATCATGAAGTTTTAGTTGATTTCTCAAAAAAATAGCTAAGTTTTGTTGACCGAGCCGTTAAAGGCTTGCCGTTAAATTTTCGTTAACAGAATAATAACAGAGTTATCACTCCGTTAGAAATTTAAAACGACGTCGTTTTAAATTTTAAAATTAAACAGAAAAAATGAACCTTGCCAAGATTCGAACCGCTACCATGAGAAACTCATTACGAGATTATAAACCATTGACCCACAATTACATTTTGTCAAAGTGACAAACACTAATGTATATATATACTCAACAATTCGTATTTTCATTCATCTCCTCTATCCCTAGAATCGGAGTTCTCTCCGTAAACAGGATTCCATCGGCGTTTTGGTTTCGTTCCATTAGATAGATATCGGAGTGAGCGATTTTTGTTTTATTGATCTTTGTTATGGTTTGAGCATTAACCAGCTCTTAGGTATCAAAACTGTAATTTTGTTCATCTTCTCAAACCTTTTTAATAATTTGGTTTCAAAATTGAGGGAATTGAGAA
>Ga0041059_1001370_pt1 | contig 19376 bp, 9 predicted proteins | sample AraColnosormetaG_FD_56232 | JGI IMG/M metagenome (GOLD analysis project Ga0041059, IMG submission 56232) | Arabidopsis roots microbial communities from North Carolina, USA - Col MF nosort | ecosystem: Host-associated > Plants > Roots > Unclassified | place: USA: North Carolina | collected 2013-09-02
AAAAAAAAAAAAAAAAAAACTCACTCAGATCTTTTGTATAATTAGCAAGGAATGGAAGGCTATGTTTTAACCATTTTTTAACCGCAAACCACAGAAATTACTCCGATTGGTATTCCATTTTAAAACCTTGGCTCATGTCTGTAGAGAGATCAAATTTGCAGGAACAAACATGATAAAGAGTTAGAAACAAACAATTACACGACAGAGAGACGAGATCTCGTACTGTCACTAGAGGCTTAATGAAGAGTCTAAACAGCTATACCAAAGAAATTTTGAATCAAATATATCAATGTTTTTTTTGGTCGGATTCAACTGGACCATATGTAAATCAATACATGAGGTAAGTGAAGTCGAACTTTGAGTCCAGCAACAGCCTTACCACTAGGCACTAGCAAAAAAATAAAAAGACTTACCACTATCATATAGTGACGTCCACAAGACCACAATTATGTAAAGAGTTTTATATATCTTTTATAAGATTGAGTGAAATGGTTTGCACTTTGCACATTTTGTATGAATTCTAAAATATTTGAACCTTGGCTTACAAAGAAGTGGAATGATGAGCGTTGTAGGGGAAAATACTCGAGTTTTGTTCATCTTCTAAGGGGTGGAATGAGTATATTTTCGGTAAGATATGTTGCATATCGGTAGGGTGTTTCAGTTTTCACGTCAATTCAGTGAATATCAATAGAGTGATAGACTTTGTTATAAATATGGAGAAAAAATGGGAAGTAGCGGGTTCGAGCTATATCTGAAGTTAGAAATGTTGGTCTGGTGTATTTTATCAAACTCTAGATTTTCCCAATGATAAATTGATGAGAATAAAAACACAAAGGTGTTTGAGAAAAAATATACTAGACTCTCATGACAATAATATTACAACTTACATTCTCTTACATAGAGTTTAGGATAAACATAAATGTAAATAATATATTTAGAGATAATATTAAACTTTCAAAACTTCAATTCTAATATTTATCAACAATCTTTTAGATTCTTCTACAATCATATATTCTTGTCATATTTTGGTCTTGTCATCTCCATCGTCGATTCCCGATTCTCCTTATCCCAATAAGTAATGTACATAACTAAGCCCAAGAACTACATATCTCCTAATATTAAAATCTGAACTTATTCAATAAAAAAACTCATAGGTAGGATTGCCACATAAATGAAGAAACTTTGATGAAGTTTTTCAAATATGGTTCGGTCGTTCAATGGAAGGTCTTCTTAATAATTCATTTTCTTCAGGATCAATATTATAAAGAATACGAATTCGACGCCCAAAAACAAAAAGAAGAAGTAATGAGCTACCTTCAACTATACTTTATTGAGACTGAAGCACAAAGGATGTCAATCATAAAGTTTTCAAGAGATAGGAAGCCTGAATACAATCACAAGCAATGTAACGTTTTGTGGAGACTTGAAGTTTCTTTATGAAACTGATCTTCACAACATTAAAATTTTCAAAGAGTAAAAAAGCATGCATGGTGCAATCTCTTTATCAACTATTTCTATTACTTTTGACTTAAAATGCCTTTTCAGGGAAGCTAATCTCCAAACTAGCTGATTGAATTACTTCTACGAATCATGTGTGTACAAATGTAGTGGGCTATAGCCTATAGGTTTAACAAGGCCCAAAGCAAAAAACAAATCAAATAAACAAAGAAAACACATTTTTCCTCGTGGTACTGAACCTACACTAAAATTACTTTTGTTTTATCGAAATTATTTTTAAAAATTTAAAGGTACGTTTTGTCACCTTATTTGTGAACTATACTAAGACTAATGTTTATTCCAAACATAGTAATATTAAATGTACATAACTACGCCCAACCAGCCCAAGTACAACATATCTCGTAATACTAAAATCTGATCTCACTCAATATTGGAGTGGTTTGTTGGAGAAGTGAAAGAAAGAACTCATAGGTAGGATTGCCACATAAATGAAGAAACTTTAATGGAGTTATTCAAATTTTGTTGGGTCGTTGAATATAAGGTTGGTGATTCTTCTTAATAATTCATTTTCTTCAGGATCGATATTAGAAGGAATACGATTTCAATGACAAACAAAAACAATGTAATAGGCTACTCTCAACTATACTCTATGGAGACTATGGAGACTGAAGCAGTAGCAAAAAGGATGTCACTTCAAGTCTTCAAGACATAAGAAGCCTCAATACAACAATCAAATCCTAGCAATGTAACGTTTTTATCTAGACTTGAAGATTCTTTATGAATCTCTCTCCACAAGATTAAAAATTTCAAAGAGTAAGGAAACATGCATGGTGCAATCTCTCTACCAGGCCCGTGCCTATGCAATGGGCTACTCTCAACTCTATCGAAAATTGGAAACTAAAACAGTAGCACTCAAAAGATGTCACTTCAAAAATGCATAGGGCTATAGGTTCACTAATAAGGCCCAATGTAAAAAATAAATCAAATGAACAAAGAAAACACACATTTGTGCTCGTGGTACTGGGACTACCACTGGCAAACACTAAAATTTACTTTTGTTTTTATCGAAATTACTTTGAAAATCTTAAAGGTCCTTTAAATAATTTCATTTTCTTATAAATAACAATAGATACAAAATAAAATTTCTGGGAACCAGAAACTAGGAAAAAATATGATGTGGATGGATCACAAAAAAAAGAAGAATAAATTACAGAAAAATGAAGAAGAAGACGTGAATGCATTAAATAACTGGATCGGTTCAATACACATCAAAAAATTTCGAAAATGCATAAAAAGTAACCTAAAAGCCTATCTACATTAGACATCACTGACATTCTCATCTTCTCTGGACAACAAGCCCAGAAAACAAAACCAAAAAGTTAATAACAAAAGCCAAACATAATTAGAAACATAAAAGAAATTATTAATCAAGGAAACAAAAAGTAAAGATTTAACCAGAATATTCATCTTCATCATAACAACATTAGTGCTAATAATGCTGATAGATACTTATCAAAAATAAAACAAAGACACTCTCTTAACGTGTAGAAGCAGTCATGAGATTCAAAGCAAGATCAGACTGATCCAACACAAGTCTCGTTTTGCTTGTTTGGTCTGAGAAATGATGTGATCTCTTCTTAGAAGAAGGCAACGAAACTCCAAAAAGCTTTGTCTTTCTCATATTACTCTGATCATGATGATTAGTGTGATCATCTTCAAGAACTGTAATAGAGCTTTGTGAAGTTGGTGGAGATGAGTTCAAAGCATTGAGATTAGTGGCATTGACAGTGGCAGTATTGTAATAATCAAGTGTTGGAGGTTGTTGTTGTTGTTGCTTCTGGAGAAATGAAGAGAGATAACTAGAGTTGTTACTTGGAGCAACAGGCTTGACATGGTTTTGAACAAAGTAGATAATGTCGTTGTAGAGTTTCTTCATGTGAGCTAGTTCCGACATTAACACTGTGTTGCTTCGTCGTAATCTCTCGTTGTCTTCACTCAATGCCGTTACTTGCGCCGCCGTGTCAATTTGTTGTGGTATGACTCGTGGTCTTGACGGTGGTGAGTCGTCGCACCAGTAATGGTCTTCTTCTGGAGTGGTGACACGTGGTGGTGGTAATGGGAAGAAAGAACCGCCGGAGAATGGAATCTGCGGCGGAGCGTGGTGGTGTGACATGAACGGAGAGTGTTGTTGTGGTATCATTTGAGATGTTTTACGGCGGTGGATTTCGCAGAGTAAATGTTTCTCTCCTCTCTTGAAAAACTCGTTCGCGAACTCCCATCGATCTGGTACAATCTTTCTGAAACCCTAACAAAATCAAAGATCATAACATCAGATTTCTTGTAGAAGAAGACAAAAAACTCAAAAACCCCAAATCTCAAGAACACATTTTTTCTTCTGTTTTTGGTATAAAGATTGGAACTTTAAGAGATGGGTAATCACAAAAAACGTATAACAGACCAAAATCTCAAATACCCAAATCGTTTTGGTAATAAAAATCGTAACTTTAGAGAGAAAGGAGAGAGCTTTATTCTACATACATAAGTATTGAGCTGACGAACGAAGCTAGAGAAGTTGTTATGTTTAAAGTAATTAGGAAGAAGATCACGAGCAAACTCCGGTGGACGCCAAACGACAAAAGTAGTATCATCATCACCCCAAGAAACGACATGATCCGTCGCAGGATCATCAACAAGTTGATAAGTCTTTGTCAAAAACGGAGCCGGAACAGCTTTGCCTTGACCTTCGACCATAAGTTGTATCCTCTCTCCGCCGCCACCACCGTAACCACCGTAGCTATTCTCGACCATCATCGCCATTAGAGAGTTCGAGAAAGAGAGAGACAGAGAGAGAGAAAAAGAGAAGAGATTTGTGTTTGTTTTGTATCGAGTGGGGTTGAGATAAAAATGGTAGTCTAGTACTGAGTAGTGAGTGAGTACTAATTTGTTTTTTTGTTACTACAACTTTTTTTTTTTTTTGCTTTGAGGTTTATAGATCGTACGTGTGTGTATCTGTCCTCATGTGTAACTACTATTAATTAGAAACTTTTTATTTGGCTTTTATTATAATATGGGTTTTTATTTTATTTTTCTCCTGATATATATGAAATTGGAAGACTTGTGATATCTACTTTTGCTTTTGCATGCACGCATAAAAATAATGTTGGTTAAAAAAAATTGAGGTGAAAATATAAATTTGGTAAAAATGTATGTGGATAAGAAATGTAAATGATCATCAAATGATTAAGGTTTTTGATTCAAGGAAAGAAATATCATGGTCATGGATATATGTAATTGAGTAGACTTATTGACTTATACGTGAGTGAGTGCGTGAAAGAGAGATTCTATACTACAAACACGGATATAGAATGTACCCACCAAAATTGCACTAGTGTTTCTTTACTTTTACGTTTGCTAATTAATTTTTTTCTTTTCCTTGTTAAAATCGTCACTTATCAAAGAGATTAGTAGTGTTAGGATCTAAGAGATTTGTAGTGATTCATTTGCTCGCAATGCCGTATCCTAACGGCTAACCCAATTATCGTAGTAAATCACTCTTCAATAACACGAGAGAAATAAAGAAATTCGGATTATCACTTGCGGTGAAGCTATGGTAGCTTATAGTTGGAAAAGTTTCCTTCTTGTAGAACTATCGAAAGAAAAAAAAGGTTCCAAAGTAGTTTTAAAGATTCTTATATCATGTCAAGATCATCATATAAAGGAGACAAAGAAATATGAAATCCTATATTTTGTGTATATTCCGAGAGAAGAAAAAGTTGCGTACATACATGTGTGAGGGAATAAAGTTGCAACATGCAATGAGTTGATTAGCCACTTTTGAAATTTATTCTACTTACATAACATGTTTTCATAAACTATTTAGTAGCTAACAATTCAAAAAATTCCAGAAAATGTGAATGAAAAAAAAACAATAGTGTTATTTTTTGTTCGAAAACTTATATGTGTTAGGCTGTTAGCACAATTTTATTTTCTTAGAATGATGTTATTATGCAAATTATTCTTCTAATATCTCTAAATCTAAATGTCTTCCTAGCAGTAAATAAGAAAAATTATACTAACAAAAAAACAAAAGCAAACGTAAAATATCGATCAAAACGTTAAAATGTTATCTTCTTTTCTGAAAGAAACTATAAACAATTCAACAAAGTAAACGTAAAATAATCGCACAAAACAACAACCATATCTCAAAATTCATCCAACAAAGAGAATCTCATGTAAATAAAGGTGTTGTTAAAATTTAAACTTTCCATGGACTAGATCATAAAAAGTTAAGATTTTGATCAAATTGAAGAAGAGTCAGTAAAATTAAAAATTATAAAAGAAAAAGTGAATGTGAAAATGTAAATTAGAATTTGGAAGTTAGCAACCTCGATTAATGAGAAGATGGAGGGGAATATGTGTCTGAGTGTCTAAAATAAAATAAAAAGAAAGTGAAAGAAAAAAAAAAAGTGGCTTTCAAGGCAAACCCGTGACTCTCCTCCTTCTTCCTTCTTTGTTTCTTTTCTGACACTACGATCCTTTCCCTCACCCACCACTTCCTTCTCTTACTTTCTTAAACAATCATTTCTCTTTTTTTTCTCTTTGTTACTATTTTTACAACTTTAGTATATACCAATTTCAATTCAATTTTTCTGTATATTCCCCAATATTTAATTGGTCAACACTTTTTATTCTTGAGGTTTCTTCTCTGCTCTTCTTTAGTGCAACTATTCTCAACTTATTGTTATTACTGGAAACTTTCTCTTCTGTTTCTTCTACTCACAACATACTGTTTTTTGCTTTCTTCTATTCCTTCAAAATTAATATAAGAAAGTCCTTTTGCACCATATGTATATTTGTCCTTTTATATTTGGATAATATATGTAAATGTAGAACACACACACACACACACATACAGTGACATACACAATAATATGCATTCATTCTTAGATATATAACAGTAATTTAAAAATCCATTAGAGCTTTTTAATCTTTCTGGATCTTGCAAAGTGTAACTTTAATTATTGATAAACTCTGACTTATAGATTCATGTGAAAACCATAAATTTATGTAATAAAAACTAAAAGTATGTCATGTGTATATACCACTTTTCCTTTAATTTCCTAGGTCATGTGTATATCACATGAGGCTCTGCTTTCCTCGGGCAACTAGCACTTGACTAGTTTCTCTCCTTCATATTATTATATGAATTATGAATTATGAATTACGAGTATATCATAAATAAACTGGTATTCTTTTAAAAATGACATTTTGTATCCGAGTTTACTAGTAAAAAAAGCATCCGATAAATTGAACGAAAGGGCTTAAACATCATCCCATGGGAATGAAGTTACGGTTTAAAAGTCCATATATAGGAAGAAATATGGAATTTAGGTCGAAGAATTTAAAAATGTTTAACAAAATATATATGACTTTACTATCGTGTAATATTGCCAAACTACTGAAATACGATCGATTCTTTTTATATAACTCATAAAAGAAGTATATACATGTTATATTGTAGTATATGCAATTTTATGTACATGGGATATGAATAGAAAATTGCATGCACTTTTAGAGGAATTTGTAAAGTTACTTTTTTTGTTGTTGTTGTAATATTCCAATAATACCGTAAGTTTATCTAGCTAGTCCCATAAGGAAGAGAAAAATACAAGTTTAAAGTAAGGAAAGTAGTAGTTTTTTTTTTCATACATTAGGTCTTACATATAAATTTTAAACTCTATAGCCCGTGCCCCGTGATGTTAATAAAATTTGATTGTGGGTTAAAGACTAAAAGGAGACTGCATTTAGCCACAATATACAATACTTGATCAATAATGTTTTATTTATCTATACAAACAAAACGAAAAGAGAGAATCTCGAAGTATGAGACTCTCTTTTTTACATATTGCCCTTCTATCTTGTACAGTTGTTTTTGTTCTGAGCCCATCAGACTCTATAGCATAAACAATTTGAATATTGACCCCTTCATTAGTTAAATGAATTAATAAGCAAAACAAAGGAGATACTTGTTTTTGTGTAATTATTTTATTTGGTTATATTGTTTTGTAGATTCTCAAGAAGAAAGATTGAGGCTTCCAATGAAGAGACAGACATACTCCAAACTCTTCTTTGCAAACTATTCTTCTCTTCGAGCCCTTTCATGATTTCGATATTGGGGTTCACATATAATATGTACTTAATAATTTGATATTTATTCAATATTAAATTTTTTAAAGGGTGGAGCTTATTTTTACACTACTAAATAGATCCTAGCTTATTGGTGATCACAATTTTAACCAGCTCAGTAAGTAAGAGATAGTTTACCAATCCGACTAAATCATTTAATACAAAATTTGGAAATAATCATTTTTCATACACATACTTGAAAAATGTGTGGTTTGAACAACAACAAAATTTGATTAGTTTTTTTTTTTGTATAATTTGGTAAGCCGAATAGTTATATATTTAACAAAAAGCACATATATAAAGTTTGTCGACTAATAAATTTGATATATATTTTTAAAAATACTGTTTGTTCTTTCACAATCTTGTATAGTATTAGTATTATTGATTGGTAATCTAACAAACTTCGAATAGAACGATTTGAATAATTATGCTTTGTAAAAGATATATCATTGAAAAAATGTTACTTAAAATAAGAATTTTTGAGTTGATTACCCAACAACGAAGCGCATATTTTAAAAATGTGGAAACGAAGATCTAATTATGGACCGAAGGAATCGTTTGATGTTATAAAAAAACAATGCATAGATACCTAGAATGGATCTAAGATCTAATCAGGTTACAATAAAAGTAATGATTCTAATAATTTTGTAAAGTATTGGAGGAGTTGAATATATTCCTGTTACTACTATGAGAATAATAATTAAAAACTAAGATGAGCTCAGACCATCTTTTGTTTCTTGTTTTTATTTTAGTTTTTGTTTCTTCGTTTTCCTTTTCCATGCTCATAGGCCAGAACAAAGAAGAGAAACAGTTGGTATAATGTTGTTGCTTGCACATAGAAATGTTTGGGAGGCATACTTTGTAACATCTCTAATCAGGCCATGGTTCATATCTTCCAATAACCGGCTTAAGTTCATGGAAAACTTCCAAACATTTTTGTAGATTTATCGATGAGAATAAGTCTTCGGATAACAATAGTTTCAATACCATTCTCCAATCCTATTCATTAATTCTCTAAATTCAGTAGTCTATTTCGTTTATGCTTCTTCCACAATTTTGTCAAAAATCAAATTGCTAGGGTTATTCATGAATCCTTGAAAATTCCAAATGAAATCTAAAATATAATAAATTAAAATCAGCATAAAATAGAAAGATAGAAGGTTAATGACCATAATGTTTTAGTTAACTAATCCGAATATATGAATAGTGGACGTAATGGTAAGTTATTACCTTTTTTTGTTGTTGTGCAAAACGTTCATTAGCGCAACACAAACCAACCAAGTTGGGTTATATGTGTAATATATATGTGAGTGTGTGCATGCATGACATGGCCCTATGATATATGGAGAGCTAGAAGATTCTATTCTAACTTCTAAAGTGAACTGAAGTTTGAATACCACGAATAGCTTCTTTCATCACATGACTTATCTTCTTACATCTAAAAACGAATATATCTAAAAATAATTCAAACATCTCTGTTTTCAATATATGAACGTGAAGGATAAAACAATGAGAAAAATACAAATTGAATTGCGTGAAACTATAAGTCTAATTTAAACCCGAGACACGTGAATTTCCAAGAGAGACCACAGAGCGAATAAGGATAAAAGGAAACATCTGTGCCCAAAAGTTCTTTTTTAATCAACACTTATTTCTTTATTTGTTGGCGCAAGATGCTCAGATCTTTCTACTATTTATTTTATTTATTTTGTGGTATTCTAATTTTTAGTTATTTATGTATACTTTTAGAATATGTAAAGAATCAAAATCATGTGGTATATACGACAAAGGTGGGTACCCCTACAAGGTTCTCTCTCGTGTCGCTTCTATTTGCTTTCTTCTTTTGTCTCATTCCAGAACACATTTTAGTGGCACGAGTTTGCAAACTTTTTCTTAAATAGGTTCTCTAACATGTTACTCTTATTTTTGGTATTTTGTCACCTTTAATTCTTTATACAATTTAACTTCTTTGGTGTTTTGCGTGCTTTGATAAATTCGAATTAACAATGTTTCTTATATATACGAAATTTCTAAGATTATCCATAGATTTCTCTGGCATGCAATCGTATAATTAATCCTTTCTATACTTAGCCTAGTCTAACATGCATGGGGTAAAGTACGCACCAAAGGTCCAAGGTCCATGAACTAGCACTCTAGCAGAGCTATTAACACTTTTAGCTCCAACTTCCAAGTAACAACTTTGCAACTATATATTCAACACGTATATCGACTGATACATATTAGACCACCATTCATTTGTTGTCACTTGTCAGATCAAGAGGTATTCATGCATCCATTTGGGATTTGGTACAAGTTAAAAAAATGTTTGTTTGATTGCAATATGGAAATTAAAATGGTGGATGATATATAAGGAAAATGTGAAAAAGTTAAAGAGGAAAGATTGGGTCAACAAAATGAGGTCAAAGGAAGATCGAAAAGGACATAATATAGAGAAATGGAGGAAGAAGAAGAAGAAATTTGGTCAGTCACGAGAGGCTTATTAAATTGGTTTCACGAGAAATTGATTCTCTGTGTTTATCTAAAGACAATGACATCTTCTTCTTCGTTTTGTCTTTGCCTTAATTTCCTCATTTATTTCTGATTTTTTTTTTTCTTTTCTTATTTGTAACTTAACAGGAAATATTAATTGTAACGTACTTCTCTTCATGCATGTGTTACTGTCAACCTTTTAGTATGTGTTAATGTGTACCTACAAATATATTTGATTCAAGTTTATTCGTAAAATGTTAAAATTATTTTAATCACTTGTCAAATTGAACCGTTAGTGTGTAACCGAATATCTAGCCTTCGTGATAAGAGAACAACACCCGCCTCAGAAACGATGCAGTCATGGTTTCGATGACATACTAACATTCTAGATGTCTTCATAGATCTTAGAGACAACTATGCACTTATCCTTCACCATTAACTGTTTCTAAGAACCTTGTTCTTTACTATACAATACTTCCAATGACTAATCCTTTTGAGGATTTGCATGTTGGTCGGTAATTGAGTTTTCAGATAACGGTTGCAAGTTTGTGTTGTTTCAGTCAAGAGGCACAAGTAGAAAGAGACACAAGTATGAAGAGACACAACTACTTGTGTTGTTGTGTCTATTTGTTTGCTATATGAACGCATTGTATCGTCATGTAAATATCAACAAGTTTCAGTTTCAATAAAACAAAGTTTTGTTCTTGTCTTCTTTACAAGAGAAGAGACAAATGTCTCTTACTCTGTTTTTCTTCTTTCTCTAAATAAACCAACATTGCACACACTAAAATTTTATATACAAAATACTGTTTGTGTAGAAAATAGTTTTAGGTTGGAAGACATGATTTTTCAAGTGATTTCAGTGAAATGTGATATGTATTATCTTTATTTGATAACAAATAAACTAAGAGTTAATATAATTTTTTTGCCTCAAAAACCATGAAATGTCTCTCACCAGTTCAAACAATCCTTATTTGATATAACCTTTGTCTCCATCTATTATGATTAATCTATATAATATGTCACAAACAGAGTTGTCGGATGGTTCATCTACGCCCAATTGGACTTGTATACACATATAATTTTTTTGGTGGGCTGTAATTGGTCGATCTGTAACAAATAATGGTAAAAAAATATTTCTTCATCCTCAATATGCAAATTCGAATTGATCATTACCTACAATATTCAAAATAATGTGTTTAGGTTCATCACTTACAAAATACGATATGCAAATATAATATTGAAGTCTTGCCAAAAAATTTTTTTCTCCGAACAACTTTTATGTTCTTACCAATTTATTGAAAACTATGAAACTAAAATAAAACTAAAATATTTGTTGGTAAGAGGTAGGAATATTATATAGGGTGTCCTGACCCAGTCCGGCTCTACTTATTTAAAACTCGACTCTAAATGAGCTATAATCCTTTTTTAACCCTTAAAGTTTATAAAAGAGGGTTAGAACCATATTTTGACCCTTTCTACCTTTTCACATTTTTTTTAATACTTAAAGAAAAATTTTTTCAACAAAATTTTTATGAGTTAATATCACTATTCTTTAAATATTATATATAACTAGAACATCATAGACATATAAAAAAAAAGTAAAAGAAAAAAATTCATAAATAGCATACTACAAATCCAAAAAACAGAATTTTATATCATTCAACTCCTGAATTACTTGTCATTTTTGTAGCATCGTTATCTTCTTCATCAAAAATTTCTTCGATGTCTCCTACAATTTAATGATATAAGTTAGTTCAAGAGAATAATTCACATTAGTTAATAATTTAATACTGCAATTTTACCTTCAAAGCTCTGCATATCCACGTAGCCAATTGCGAGTGCAAAGTAATGCTTGCACATATTGGGGAAGAAGGCCATTTTTAAAAGTATTTAACATCCGGCCTCCAACACTAAAACCCGAGTCTCAGATGCTACTATGGTGATTGTGATGCTAAATAAATCAGATGCCATTGAAATTAAATCACCACACATATGTTGATTCTCTTTGCAAAAGCTTAAGATTTTCATGTCAGAGAAAGTCTTCATCTCTAGTCTTGGTTCATCACCTAAATAGATTTCCAAAGTTGACTTGGTATTTTTTGAAGCAGATATGAGGTCACATTCAAGCTCAAAAAGATCCTGTGAATATACAAATACACACAAGATAAATCAAACGAGAACTAGTGAAAGATATTCAAATATATTGTTATACTTACATCATTCACATCTTCTTTAAGTGGTGATTCACTAAGAAGCTCGTGTAGAGTAAGTGTGGTTGAAGACTTTGAAGAACTTGCAGATATAGTTTGATATTCTTCATAAAGCGGAATTCAGATTTTTCCTCACTATAGCAACCTTCTCCTCAGCAGTAATGGGATCCACTTTGTCATAAGTTGGCCTAAGTATCTTCAGTTTTAGTCTCGGATCTAAGGCATCCCCCATAGCTAGAATAACACTATATTGATCCAAATACTTAAGAAACTTCTTTTGCATCTTCTTAGCCATTTCTCTTACATCAACATCATTACAATTAACATTCTTCTTAAGCAACAACTCAATTTTTCACAATTACAAAGTATATGTTAGAACAATTTGTTAGAAACTTCACAGTGAATTCCAACAAATGTCCAACAAATAAATTATCAGAAGTATCCAACGAATTGGCCATATCATTTACTCGATATAAACGTTTCCAATAAATTTGCGACAAATGCAAATTTCCAACGATCATATTCCAACAAATATACGTGATATTGAAAGCAATATTGGAGACATATAATTCTTACAAATTACCAACTAATATGTCGGTTGGAATTAACCTTTTTCTTGTAGTGCGTAGGATATTTCACTCCTGAAAAGTATATAGTGATGGTATTAAAAGGCTTCAAGAGGTCACAATTTTCTCTCCACGATCTCACTCTTCTTCTATAGGTAAAAAACTGAACCTCTTTCATACAAATTCAAACTAGCAAATGCTTTTCTCAACTTCAAAGCTCTAACTAGCATTTCATATCTAGAATTCCAACGAGTTGTGATATTTAGAGATAACATAGTTCGACTCTTGATCCCTACACTCTCTATGCATAATGTAAAAGAATTTTTCTTGACTCACTTGCTTTTACAAACTTGACACTCTCTAATATTCTCCAACAGGCTAGTCGTTAATTCTAACACTGCTTGTACTATCAGTTTCAACACATGTGCATAACACCTCACATGCAAAAACTTTCTCCACACAACAACCTGATACGACTCTGAAGACGATACTTAAGAATAGTTTGCATTCTTTTGTTACAGAAGCATTATCCAGTGTGATAGTAAGTATGTTTTTCTCTAAACCACATTCCTTCAAGCAATCATAAATTTTCTTACAAATATTTCTACCATTATGTGGAGGCTTAAGATTACAAAATAGCTAATATTTTATTGTTTAGCCATCATGATTTATCAATATGGTGGGAAGTTACACAAATATATCTCGTCATCGTATCCCGCGATGACCATAAATCTGATGTTAAACACATCCGACCATTGTGTTTAGCCAAAACATCTATCAACTTAAGGTTCTCTATCTCATATCTCTTGAAAACATCAATTGCAGCTGTTTGTCTACATATAAGCTGACAGTCCGGGTTTAGAAATTTATCTCTAGCCCTAACCTTTTCATATTCAACATATCGAAAAGGCAAATCATGATATATGATTATCTCAGGAGTCATCTCTCGGTCAACTTTATGATCATACTTAAGTCTAACTTCACTAAAACATTTCAGGGCAAAGTGTTAGATGGCGGTTCATTGTTGATGTTCCATATGTCTTAGTAAGAGGAAAAATCTTAATTTCTTAGGAACACATTTACCTATTCTAAAGGATAATTTTGAGGCCACAATTGTGATATGGATACAAACATTATATGCCATAGGCGCTAACTCTGTAAAACGACTTGAATTGTCTTTCTAATATGCCACTACATTCAAACTTCTAAATGTAACCATATTGAACATTGGCTCATCCAAATATGTGTCTAATGGTGATTATCTATTAATACTAGTATTATGAGAAAATTTAAAATAACACCTCTGAGATATGATCAGTATAAGAATCATAACATAATTTATTATTTTTATATACAAAGTAGTGTATTAACCATATATAAATATCATATTTATAGTCAGAAAAGAACCAAATTTGAACACAAATAGTTTTTGATTCATATTTCAATCAATACATAAGTATGAAGTCTAATACTTTGAAAATATCACAATTCAAGTATTCAACGAAGCAAATTTAAACAACAAAGTATTAAATCCAAAGCAAATTTAAACAACAAAGTATTAAATCTAAAGCAAGTTTAAACACAATTCAAGTATTCAACAAAGTATCAAATCCAAAAGCAAATTGAAAGCAAATTTAAACTTCTTCTTCTTCTCCCTTGCCATCTTTGTCTTCATTAACGAACTCAATAAGATCACTTAAGTACAACAGAAAAATACATTTGCGTTAAGACTCAAATGGATTGAAATTGAGGAGTCCTTGCATATTGTCATTTGATGATGCATTATCGACTGTGATAGTAAACACTCTCTTTTCTATCCCCCACTCTTTTAACAATGCCAAGACCTTTGTGGCTATAACAAAACCAGTATGTGGAATAGGGAATGCACAAAATGACAGAATCTTCGTCTTCGAATTCGATATAATGTGCAGTCAAACACATGTAGCCCTATATTGTAAATGATCTCCAAAGATCTGTTGTTAAACAGAACCTACCAGGAACTTCATCTATGATCTTAAACAAAAGAAAATGGGTCTCTTTCAAAATCGTAGGATCTTAAATTGAAATCGAAAAAACCTTGAATTGCAAAACCTAGTTATCGAACACTAGTTATTGCAAACTTGAATCGAACTAACTGGATTAGGAATCTTCGGAGAAGCCATGATGTGATGGAGACAAGATGTTGAAGGGAATTCGCCGGAGAAAGAAGTAATCGCCAAAGTAATCGCCAGACTGTCGGAGAAACCAAGAAATATTTTTCGACGATTAGTGTTTTTCTATTTTGCCCCAAATCACTTATCCTAATATTTTATGACCATTGGGCCGCTCATATCCATCACGTCCAGTCCGTTAAAGCCCATGTTCGTTAACGACAATGACCATTTAATGCCCGCTTCATAATATGCTTGTCCATGACTGGTTCATTAAACATTGGATACAATTCAAGAACATAGAGAAGATGAACATAACAAATTCTACAGAGCATAATATTAGTTTGTTTTTTGCAGTTCTCAATGAGACAACTAACACTCTAAGTTGTGACATTTAAAATCAGATTTTTTTTTAACTTGAATGCCAACTGTTTTCGTACAGTTTTGAAACATGTTTTCTCTAGACTTAGACCCCTGCACATATGTAACATAATCCCTGATTTTATCCAGATCTTTACTAACCAACTCCAAACTATCTTATACAATCAAATTTAATATGTGCATTGAAAACCTCATTTGTACAAATTCTCTATTGTACACCAATTTTTTCGGTATTTTTTTTTAAATAACTTACATTTTTCTCTAATCCACAATCTTTCAACAATTCCAGTATGTGAAAGCGGAAAAACACAAAAAAAAATATATCGTTTTCAAAACTTAATCAACATATATATAGTGGGCTATAAAAAAAATACAACCTTTGACATTTATAACTCTACGAATATCAGTTGTACTTAAGCTTCTTTATATACTTATAATTTGACATTTTGTTCTACAAGAGACATAGAAAAGAATTCTGATTATCAACAAATTTTAAGGCTTAGATTTTAAAGAATTTGGACATGCATATTATCCATGTGGTCTAACCCTATCTTATTCCCAGAAAAAAAAAATTAGTCTGTTTAGACCGTTTATTAAACTAGATCATGATTTTGCTCCTAATAATTTAGAGTACGTTGTCATGGACTGACCTACCGATTGATGAATATAACCCAAATAACCATAGAGTATATTTTTTAAAACATATAACTTATGTTGCAGATTTGTTTAAGACTACCTGATTGGAAAAAACAACTTCTTTTTTTTTTGAATATTATATGAAATTATTCGAAAAAACTGTTTGACATCATTTCGTCCATCGCAAGGATATGTTGACCATTGGGAGAAATTTTGTTTTCGATAACAGGTTATTTTGTCTAATATAACTAGTAAACAAATATAATTATTGTTCCAGGCTAATTTACACAATAACATTATTATAAAAAAAATACCAAATGTTCACGAACCAAAAGAGTATTTTCAGAGATTTATCATATTATTGCCTAAGTAAATATTAGAGTATAGTAATTTTGCACATACAACTTATATTAACCCATGACAGTGAGTCTATGGACGAATTTTCAAAAAGCAAAACAAAGATTGTTTAAAAAGAAATGACTTGGTTGGAGTTGGACCATTCTAAAAAATAAAGATGAAAAGGAATTCATTTTGTATAATTGGGTCAGATAATTAAGTTGAAGGAATCCAGTAGTGGATTTTTTTGAAAATGGAATGTCTTTTTGCCATGCAAAAATGAGAAAAGGCTCTCCTTTATTCCTTGAGACAAAAAGACCTCCAATAATCCAATTTTTTACTTTGGTCTTTTCATATATTCTTTTAACGCTAAATTATTATAGACTTTTATTGTAGGTCCATTTATATATATATATATATATATAAAGTATATCTTATTTATTTTTTAGTATTTATTATATGTTATATGCATGATATATAACCATGAATACCATAATAAATAACGCTATTGTATGTGACCACTTTAAGATGATTCCGGCAAACACAATGTTTGTAAATCCTTTATGTAAACGTTATTATAGTGTTTTCCGTGTGGTAGTAATACTTATATTTCTTTCAGTGAAAAAATGTTCTTAAAGTATAATTACCATTTTCAACCTTTTATTACTATTAAAAATTAGACGATATATCTCTTAAGTAACAAATGGTATGGAGAAGATTATGGACTATATATTTCGAGAACGGCATATTACAGTGAATGAAACAAACGGAAGAAAATTTTTATATGTACAAATGTTTGCATAAAAGCGACAAAACAGAGAAGACTTTAATTTGATTCTCCACTTGAATTAACTTTATTTTCACTTTTCTCAATCCTTAAATTTGCTAAAACTCATATTTCCACATGTAAACGATATATAAAACTATTAAAACACACGAAAAAGCTAAGCGGGTGCCAATAATTAAAAAGTTTGATCAAGTAGTGTGGCCTGTGGTTTTTCAGTGTGGGAAGAAAAGGCTGCAATATCGCTAAGAGATGACATTTTAGTAAGAGATTGTGATAGGGTTGGGCCTTGACAAGTTCAAGTTTTTATAGTACTAAGTTTAAAAATAAAACTAGATTAAGAATGAAAGCATTCTTAAATATTATAAGATACTAGCATTCTTGGTGTTAGATCTTGCACAATCCGCTCGATTTCATTACTAGGTTCGTCATCTCACGAGAGCCAAAAAGTTCACATATTTGACTTGTGAATGCATCAGTAGTAAAATGGTCAAAGAGTCAAATGATTTAAGTCTTAGTATTAAGTTGTGATTTAAGTCACAAATACATTGCGATGAATGACACATTAAGAGGGAACATAAGACTAAAATAGAGGAAGATCACCGATGGAAGGATCCAATTTTTCTCACCCCTTTCTCCACAAGAACAATATTATTTTAAAGAAGCAATAGCTTTTCGTGTCTATTTTCTCTTGATTTATTCATGTCTATTTTAAACACATATTAATAAAAATCTTAAAGCTTATGACTATCTTCTTCTTTCTTTCTCTTAATTTTTATTCATGTCTATTTTTTCTATCAACTTAGTGTTTTGTTCACAAAGATTTTAATCCTTAACTTTTTTTTTTTGTTTTTGTGAATCGAATCGTGTAGGATTCTGCATCGACATGCATCTAGTCTTTGATGTTCAAAGATATGGTTTGAGTATACCCCAATCTAATATCAAAATGGGTTGAAGAGTGATGTCGAAGTAATTATAGTCAATTAGTAGAAAACTTATAAATTAGAGGCTCAAAAAGTTGTACTCTATATTTTATAGTGATTTGTTTTCACAGAAAGAGTTATGTTCAATTTGTGTTGATTTAGATTTTACCATAATCAAACTCTGATATATGCAAATATATGTTTTCTTTTCGCATTACAATACACAAAATCTGTAAATCAGCAGCCCTGACGAATAAATGAAGAAGAAAACCCTAAAAAAAAATTTCCACTTTCGAAACCTTATTAACATTTTTAATCAAAAATGTATTTGTTGGAACCTCAAATATTCCAAATTGTTCTACGACAAATTTGCATATTATTTACGTTCTACTAACTTTTTCAGGAATTGCTTGTTATTGTGGCTTTCGTAGTTGGTAGGAGAGATCTTTTAGTATAGAGAGCATTTAAGGTAGAATGAAAGAGCCACTAGATTTTTGTTTTTACGAGGATGATGAAGACAACAATGATACTCTTTTCCTTTGGATGGCCAAAAACTAAAATGAAATAATGTTTTAGTGATGATTTTTTTTTTTTGTTTGGGTCTAAATAGTGACAAAATAATCAAGAGCTTAAATATAATAACAAATGAATTTTCAAATGATTAAACGCACCGTTTTCACTTTACCATGGTATAGGGTTATGATCAGAAAGATGAATAGTTACTTTGTTTTTGTGTTTAAAACATAGAAAAATATGAATAATTAAATTAGTTAAATGAAAAAGTGTTTTAAATTAATTAGATAAACTAAAATTTGAATGTTTGTAAATAAAATAGCTCAAAAAGTTAAAATTATTATTTTATAAAGAAATCGAAATAAAGAAGAGAAATAGAATTTGTACTCTGAAAAAAGGGAATAGAAGAGAAAGAGCAGCTTTACAAAGTTAGAATATGCTAAAGAATGATTGAAATGCAAATGAGAAAGTTGTCTTTAATTTTGAGCTATCATTCAACTCAATTACTTTTCTTTATGTGAACTATTGTATTAGGTAAATTAGATTCATGTGTACGAATATTGTTATAAATGGTAATATCCTAATAGATATTTTTAATTAATTTCTGTAAACCAAGTATTATTTTTCTTCTTTTGAACTATGATCTTCTTAAAGTGTGAATGGAGTTAGATTGTGATGGTGATGCTTCTAGATATTTTTTGGTGTTAGTAGTAGCTCTAATTTTTTTTTTTTTTTTTTTT
>Ga0041059_1001371_pt1 | contig 19363 bp, 16 predicted proteins | sample AraColnosormetaG_FD_56232 | JGI IMG/M metagenome (GOLD analysis project Ga0041059, IMG submission 56232) | Arabidopsis roots microbial communities from North Carolina, USA - Col MF nosort | ecosystem: Host-associated > Plants > Roots > Unclassified | place: USA: North Carolina | collected...
TTTTTTTTTTTTTTTTTGGCAAAGAACAAGACGAAAGAAAGCTATGATGTCCCTATACAGGTCCTAACTATACAGTCTCAGATCACATAAAACCAAAAAACAACTATACAGTCTCAAATTATATAAACATTAAGTCTATTCATATCGGATAATATATATATCGCAGTATCTCACATCTATATTGTCATGCATCATATAGTTTCTTAGTTAAAGAGACTAACCCTAATAAATGTGAATACTATGAAAATGTGAAATACATTCATATAATGCATATGAAGTCTAATTGACATACATCATCACCGAAACGAACATTGCTTACAACGTACGTCAACCTCTTGGTTCTTAAGAAACGTTAGTCATTACCGGTATCAAACTAGGTGTCTATCCAGCTTTTTTTTTTGTTTTAATGTTTCATCTTTTGATCCGGTCGTCGGATTGCTTTATTTTGAATTGCGTATAAAAAAAAAAACTGATCCTTTTTACGACTTTATTTGACAACGTATAGAAAGTGAAATAGTGATAAAATAGCCATGAACTCATTCTTATCCAGCAAACCATGTAAAGTTTTTAGCTCCTTTCCTATTATTACAGATGAGAGCAACGCTATTTTTGCTGAAGTTATAGGGTATTATGGAGTCATTAATTAGTGAAATCTTCAAGTTTGGAAAGTAAGATTATTAATTTGCGATAAAACCATAATTAGCTAGAGATCAAGGTGCACAACGTGTGTCGGATATTCCTCAGCATCATTATTCATACTAAATTTATAAGTATGTTTATTAGACACACTTAAAATATAGACGTAGACGCAAACCACACGCATATATTAGAAAAAATGATATGCACAACACAATAATGAATCATCGGAAAATCACATCTGTTAACTAATATTAACTTGTTAAGAAAAGGGCACAACTTATATCAGAAAATCACATATGTTAACTGAATGATTTAAGTTATATTTGGATCATATACATTTCTGAATGAACTTAATTGATCTGATCAACGACGAAAATAAAAAAACATGAGACAAAAAAAAAAGCAGAATAATGTAAAATAAATTTAGATTTTTCGATGAAACCGGAATCTCGCGTGAACCAAGTAGTTGTCTTCTTTTAAAAAACAAAGTGATTTTTTGTGATCTTACCGTTCTAAGTGGCTATGAAAAACAAACATCTAACATTTAATAAATACCGTTTAGACACTTAAATCTATTGAAATTTTACTCTGTAAGACGTACAAACTAATTTCTCTGTTTAGCCTATCAACACGAAGCAATTATTTGATTTATCTTAATTAAATTTGATTCGGCTGACGATTGGTAGGTGAAGAGAATGTTTTTATTCGTTACTCTATATAATAATTTGAAATTATAAGACCACCTAATAATATATACTTCTAACTCTTCTCTTCTTTATATATGGTTTCTTGATTTGATGATATAAGCATACGATTATTTCAGAATCTTTTAGTTTCATTTTTAAACTGTTTGTTACGGTTTGCGTCCGCCTCGTGCATTCGTCTTTTTCCATTTGATTGACTTCGACGTTTGGTGCATTGATTGATGTATGACAAAAAAAAAATATGACAACAATAGTCTATAGGCAACAAGTAACACTAATATTATTGAACGGATAAAAAACATGAATATATACATTATGATAAATTTTGATCAAATCATATATTGGGCAGAGGAATATATGATTGTTTTGGCTACCGGAGTAGATCTCAAATCGAAACTTAGATTAATTTCCAACAGAAATTAACCACAATAAAATTGATCCATGAAATTGATCCAAACGACGAGTCTTCAACAGAAAACATAATTTTGTGATTCGAACCCATGACCTTCAAGACAAATCCACATATACATTACCAATTGATTCAATTGTTTTATTGTTATATATGCAGATTTTAAATACCTAAATATGTGTTACTATTAGGAAGATGACTTTCTACAATTTAGTTCAACAAAAAATGAGCCAATAAAGAAAATCCTACATTTTGTATCACAACTTCTTCTTTCTTCTTTTTAAAGAAACCGACATTAGTTTGTTTTAATTAACCCATCAAACATATATTTAAAAATATGTCAGTTCTTAAGAAATATTGTCTATTGATATTAAGAGCTAATATAACTTTTACTAATTTGAGATAATTTTTCATAGTAATTGTGATATTTTCTCTTTCTATTAAAATATTAGCTCATTGTAATTCCAGTTACTTCTAGATATCTTTAAAATATGCCTCTTTTGGATCTTGACAGCATTTTTTGGATTAACTTCTGAAAATCAAATACATAAAAACATGCATATACCAAAAAGAAATATGGTTCAATTTGGATATTCTTCACCAACTAATTCTATATACTTTTGACATTTCGTTTTGTAACCAGTTAGATTACAATTGACTTTGGTTTTTTTTTATCACCTATTAAATTATAATTGACTTTCGTTCAATGTATTTTAAATATTTTTATTGTCTTAATTTTTGATGTTAACAGCTAAGGCATAAATAAGATTTACAAATCGAATTATCAAATTCAACCAAAATAAAATAAAATAAAACAAATTACAAAATGGAGAACGGGAAAAGTCATTTTCCTAGTATTTGGGGAATTAATTAAACAAAACTATGCACCACATACACAAATTTCATACATATATCTATATGCAAAACTTTATATAAATTCACAACAGTCATAGTCTATTGTATGATTATTATTTTTATTATTTGACACCGAAGCTGATATTTGTGACTGTTCCTTGTTCATTATATATTCATCTGTCGTTTTCTTAACTTCTACTTCTAATACTTTGACAGTTTTTTTTTTTACAAATTTAAAAGATTTGAAATCGCTTAGAACCAATCATAGTAAATATGACAACTTTACTGAAATCTTCCCCAAATCATATTGTTTGTTTGTATTTTCTAAATATTAAAATAAAAAGCGAATATTGTGATTATTCCTAGTTTCATATCACTATTCAGAGCATTTTCGTGTTGTAACATTTTTAAATTTTGAGTTTGCTAGAAATTTTAGATGTATTAGATTTTTTTTTAAGAAAAAAAAATCAACGTCATTAATGTACTAAAATCAACTTTTCAGATTTATAGGTTATTTGAGAAAAATTATTCAGTTAAACTTAAAGTTTCCGCTACTTTAATCCATATAAAATGGGCCTGTAATATTCATCTGACTGAAATCTTCTTGCGGAAAAAAAAAAGAAGTCTTAAATCTTCTTTATGTCCATTTAAAGTGGGCCTGTAATATTCGGCCCACCATGTAATGAAAATGCGTTTCGTTTTGTTCCGCTCGGACCTATATAAACCAACTATGAGGGCCGTCGCATACGAAAATTGGGGTTTTCAATTTTATTTCGAGTGTTCGCTGTTGGTCCTCGTCTTCTAGCTTCGAGCTCTGAGAAATCGAAAATCATGGGTCACTCCAACGTCTGGAATTCTCATCCTAAAAAAATACGGACCTGGATCTTGCACCTGGTAATGTGCATGCAATAACCTCTGTTACTTATTGTGATCTGCCATATAGAATAAGTAGGAGCATGTTTTTTATAGTCATGGACTCATGGTTTGTGATGATTTTGAGGAATCTAATGGTAAGTTTGAAATCCATGGATTTTTGTAGCCGTGTGTGTGGAAACTCCCATGGATTAATCAGGAAGTATAGTCTTAATTGCTGTAGACAGTGCTTCCGTAGCAACGCCAAGGAAATCGGATTCATTAAGGTAAACATGTTGAATGATTGTCTTTTGTATCTCCATGAGAATGGTCCATGATGTTTTCTCACTCTCTTGGAAAGATGATTAACTCTTCTGGTTTTGTTTTCCTTTGTTTGCAGTACCGTTAAAGACCAATGGTGTTATGAGGAGCAATCATGTGAAACTTTCAAGCTTTAAAATTGTAATGGATTTATTTCGATAAGGCTTTTGAGCTGTTGAATCTTTTAGCTTTTTGTTTTAAACTCAATCTTGGTTCTCTACAAATGATTATCATATAGATTTGAGTTTCTACTATTTGAGATTTGTGTTGCTATTATCTATTACTCTGTTGATAGTTGCTTAAGAACCATATAACAACTGTTAAATCCTTCCACTAAGGGACCAAGTACTTTGGAATGGTGGTTTATTATAGATGACACTAGTGGCAATGTGAATCAAACAAAGATATAAGTATAGCTGTTCACAGTTAACGATGTACTTAACGATTTATCCACTTAACAAGACAAGTGACAAACAAATTAAAAGAGAGATCAATGAAGCAAAATTATCCAACGAATACAAAAGTTTAGTTTGAACCAGCAAAGTTATTGAGAAATCAGAAAACACTTCACTTAAGTTTACGCACGTGTGAGTTTGTCCAAAGTCCAACATGTTCTTTTACTTCTTAGTTTCTCTCACGTACGACGAAGACTTTCTCGTGGAAACACGGAGAACCAAAAAACAGAAGAGAAGCGATATGAAACGAAGAAACAAACAAGATCATCGTCCCTTTTGCCTTTAGGGCACAAAGGGGAAGCCTTTTTCACTGGGTATGTTTCTTCTCTAATGATCCATCTTCTTCTTCCCTCTTTCGATTCTCAATCTCACGAAATTACCTGTGACGCTTCGATCTCTTTCAATTTCTTCTTCGATTTCTCTATTCCTAGTTTATAATTGATTGCAATTTCGAAATCGTCCCAATTTTGATTATCGGAATCTGATTTTTCAGGTATGTGTTGAGAATTTGGGGTTTTTAGGTTTTTGGCTCAGAAGAGAGAATCTGGGATCTTAAAAATCGAAACTTTCTAGATGTGGTTTTAGTTCAACTTAGTTGTAGAAGATGGGATCAAATCAAGGTTCTTCCAGGTTAGATACGTTAGAGATTAAAGCTCTCATTTACCGGGAAATTGGGAATCAAAGAGCTGAGAGTTACTTCAATCAGCTCGGAAGATTCTTTGCCTTGAAGATCACCAAATCTGAATTCGACAAGTTGTGCATCAAGACCATTGGTAGACAAAACATCCATCTTCATAACCGTCTTATACGTTCCATCATCAAGAATGCTTGTATTGCCAAATCTCCACCATTTATAAAGAAAGGTGGGAGCTTTGTTAGATTTGGTAATGGGGATTCGAAGAAGAACAGTCAAATTCAGCCGCTTCATGGAGATTCTGCGTTTTCTCCTTCGACTCGTAAATGCAGGTCAAGGAAGTTGAGAGACAGGCCAAGTCCACTTGGTCCACTTGGGAAGCCTCATAGTTTAACTACGACGAATGAGGAGTCAATGTCAAAGGCACAAAGTGCTACTGAATTGTTGTCTCTAGGAAGTAGACCTCCCGTGGAAGTTGTGTCTGTGGAGGAAGGAGAAGAAGTTGAACAAATAGCAGGAGGAAGTCCAAGTGTTCAGAGCCGGTGTCCTCTCACTGCTCCGCTTGGTGTTTCTATGAGTCTTAGGAATGGAGCTACTAGAAAGTCTGTTTCCAATGTGTCTATGTGTAGCAGAAGTTTCAACCGCGAGACTTGTCAGAACAACGGTGAGCTACCTGATACAAGAACGCTGAGGAGTCGGTTGGAGAGGAGATTGGAGATGGAGGGGCTAAAGATAACTATGGACTCTGTTAGTCTTCTTAATAGCGGATTGGATGTGTTTATGAGAAGGCTGATTGAGCCTTGTTTGAGTTTGGCTAATACTCGATGTGGGACTGATCGGGTTAGAGAGATGAATTACCAGTATACACAGCAAAGCAGAAGGCTTTCATATGTATCGATGTCAGATTTTCGTGCTGGTATGGAGTTGAATACTGAGATACTTGGAGAAGATTGGCCTATGCATATGGAGAAGATCTGCTCCCGTGCTTCAGATAAGTAAAGAACAAACATCATAGGTTAGATACATAGCATTTGAGTTTTCTGGTTTGGTTTGCGCTGTTGAAAAAAGTTACTGGGATGGTCCAAGTTTCAATGGAAGAAGGTTTTGAAGAGAAGAAGGGTGGGTCTTCTTGATGTTGTACAAGTTCAGATAATAGAGTGAGATTTAAGTAAGAGTTTTTTTTGAAGTAAACGACATTTTGTTTAGCTGATTTGTTTTTCTCTCATGTGTATTTTTCCTTGTTTGCTCTCTGATGTAAACAAAGTTAATAATGAAAGCAAAAAAGGCTTCTTGAAAAGATTCGTGTGAATATTTCATTTGTCTGGTCAAAGTCACTAAATATTACATTGGAATGTTAAAACCCAAACTGAAGTAAAAAGCTTAAAACAAAAAGCGCAAGACATAATCATACTATGAGACATGTCCAAATGCCTCGAAGACAAACGATCAACTTATTTAAAAAAATGCATGGGTGATTGATTCAATTCACCAAACTGTTGCAGTAAGAGCATTCACTAATAAATCCACATGACGGTTTGGTCCACTGGATATAAACACATTGTCAAACCACTCAAGCGTTCCCCAAATTTCTCCATTTTGGCGTTTTTGAATCGCAATTTCCGCACACCAAATCTTTGTTTCGTCATCAACTAACACATACTCCTCCCAAGAAATCGCCAATTTTCCACAATGATCCGCCGATTTAAAATTTCTATAATAATTAGTAAAAGTAGGCAGTCCTTCCAAACCCTTCAAAGCTGCCCATTCTCTTTTCTTGAGGTCATACCAACGTACATCCCCAAGACTGCAACGGTAGAACACGTTCTCTATCACACAACAAGATGATGGATCCAGACTCCATCCATGATTCAGGCATATGTCTGCCCCTCTCCATTTACCTTTATGCATCTTGTAAGTGACATCTTTTTCCCTAGACCCTACATAGACGGTTCTTTGATAACTTATGCTTAAGTACTCAGAGCCTTTGCATACCTCCTCGCTAGGGATCTGTAAAAACTCCCAAGTTTGAGTCTTCGTATCAAAAATCTCCATCCAATTCATTGAATTGAGATTTTCGCAGCCTCCCGTAACATATATTCTCCCATCGAGGGTACAAGCAGATGGAAACACACGGGCCACCCGCATGCTTGGAGCTTCACGCCATGTGTGAGAACGAGAGTCCATAACCATAACGCTAGACAAAGCGTTATAAGTCTTTGATCCAGTTGCATTTATCGAAGCGTTTTTATTCTCTGATCCACCGCCAATGGCATATATCTCATGACCGACCACTACAAAACCCGGCAGGGCTGCGGAAGTAAAATTGGGAGATGAAATCGGGACCAAAACTTTTTTGGAGCTATTTGGTCCCTGGTAGATAATGAACCAATGTAGTTGTTCAGAATCGGTATGGAGTCGTACGCACACGTAAAGACAACTCTCCGTTCCGCCTAAGAGGATTCGGGTTTGGTAAAGCTCCTTTGAAGCAAGAAGAAAGCGAAATTTTTTGGAGACTAATGAGAGAGTTGGATAATGTAATCTTGAGACGCGAGCTAAGCAGTTAAATACCAAATCATCAGGAAGCATTAGAAATCTTTTAATCGAGGGTTCTTCTCCATATTCCATGGTTGTTGATCACTTTTTTTCTCTTACGGTTGTTGATAGAGAGCGGAAGCTAAATATCGGACGAGAACACAAGATCTCTAGGAGAACTCGGATTTACAAACGGATCTTGCTTAGAACGTCAAAACTTGATGAAGAAGCAATAGAGATAAAGTCGAGATCGGTAGTGATATCGACTTGGTTTTGCAAGCCCTTAGGGTTGAGAGTCCTCCTCTCTAGGCTTTATAGAAAGCTCTCTTAAAACTCTTTATTCAATAATCCAAAACTAATCTATTCTACAACGTAAGGATTCTTTAAATAAGAATCAGAAACAAAGACCCTAATTCTAAAAAGAAGTTAAAAGCCAAACACGTAAAGCCCACATCTTTAATAAAGTCCATAAACTACTAAATCATGAATGAGAAACAATAAAGAGGCTTGGTCACGACGAGGCCCATCAAAGGCGTGAACAAAGCAAAGATGCGCTGCATCAGTTGCTTATTAAGTAAGAACTTGCTTTTTTTAACAAAACAAAAAAAAGTAAGAAATTGTTTTTTGCATAAGCTTCTTTTTGTCTCGACTATTCTTGTCTATATTGTTTATATATAGATTCCTAATCTCATTGGGAGTTTTTCAACGTGTTTGGAAGTATAGTAAGTTTCTAATTTTCTATAACAAAACGTATATTCTCTTCACTTGAAGAATTTACTGATATTCAAAAAAAGAACTAGAAGAATTTACTTTTTTTTTTTATCATTCCTTTTTACTAAATTGTTTTGTTTTGTTCTTTGTGTGCTCTTTCTTCTGGTACAGATATATATGCGGACCTACGTACAAGAAAGGACCCTAAATTTCTAAAATTTTACTTACTGTTATGAGAAAACAATACATTTGGCATATCAATTTTTTTTGTTACAAGCTGTCGCACTGCTACCTGCTACCCTACCAATCTGGGACGCGTATAAGATTGAGAACAAAAACCATATTTTAGCATACATAGCATTTGGTTTGACTCCGTTGGTCTCGTGTAAATTTTCCGTCTTTGTTAACCGTACTGATGTAACTAAGGATTAATATAAAAGACTTGTGTCAACAGTTTCCTTTGCCTGGTAAAGACTCAAAAAGTTGATCGAAGCTAAAGAACCACCATTTTACTCAAATATTACATGGAATACTAAACATAGAATTGAATTAAATCTAAGAGTGTAAGACATGTCCAAATGCACAGTTTTCCCCAAAACTCCTTACATTATATCCTCCTAAAATCTGGAGAGAGGAAACAAAGAATGTTGAAGAATGCCCTGTTTCTTTTAGTAAAAGTGTTTTTTGGCTTCATTTCTTCATTTCTAAACTGAGAGAGTTTCCCAGAGAGCTTTTTCAAATTTCAATGGCGGTTGGCGTCGCACGGCTTGCCATATAAGTTATGTAGATTGTCCATAGATACGAAAACGAGTTGCTCACAAGTGGCTGCAGACAAAAAGAAACCAGACTTCAGTTGATAACCAAAACTCACGATAAGACAAAATGAATGCAGCAAATATATGATCTGTCTTGAACAAAAGGTTAACCAAAGTGAAGCTAAGTTGGAAATAAAGTGGTAGGTATCAATCATACATACCTGTAAATAAACAGGGCAGAACTTGAAAGTAATAAAATCACACAAAGGCCAATACATGACACCATTAAGCATTGTGGGAAGTAGGTCCCTTTTCAATCTAGCAACTATCTCTGAACCATTTTCACCTGAAAAAATAATTGAAAATCAGACTTTGATGTCATCAAGAATAGCTTAGGATCAAATTCTAACAACAATTCTCCTCTCTTCAAACGCCATTTAGAGAAAGAATGTAACATCAAACAACCTGCTCTATAACAACCCTTAAGATTGAAGGTCAACAGGATCTAGAGTTTCAGAAAAATCATACTTTTATATGTTGCTCAAAGAAGAATATATAGACTATAAGAAAGGAACCAGTTGATTATTTTTCATGTACAGCTGAAAGCTTACCCTGTAGGGCTGCATTCAGTGAGAAGAAAACAACATTCATGGCAGGCCCATAGACTGTCTGTCCCATGGCCATTTTCTTAAACGTTGTGATCAAATCTCGTTTTGGGAAGAGACTTGACATGAGATTGAACCAATAGTGAAGTGTAGGACCCAAGATTAATAACCCATATCCTCCCATCCTTGCTGTTCTTACCAAGTCATAAGAATCCACTGAAGCTTGTGGAATTGTCTGTTGAAAGATCAAACAAGTCACACTTTTGTCAACAACAATACAAGAACAAAGAAACGTAAGCAAATATAACAACTCAATTCACATAAAACCCGCTACTACATCCACATTACTAAGAATCGATCATTACTTCTTAATCTAGAAGTAATTCTTGTCCTATCTCAAATCTCTAAAGCACAATGGAGATACAGTGACTTCTACTATTACCATTTGTTAGAAAACACAATGGAATCTTAGGACTGAATCAACAAGAACATAATCACAGAATATCTAAAATCTGATTTGTAGGCTTACAAAACAAAAATGAGATAGATTTTTGAAATTACCTGCGAAGACAAATCGGCTGCTATGTAAATAAGCGAGGACGTGACGGATTTGGTAAGAACCGGCCGAGATTTCACCATTCCCAAATACCATCCGATGAATCCTGCTGTAGAGACCGTCGAAGAAGACGAAGACGAAGACGAACAGAAACCAGAGACACCTGTTTCCTTTGCTTTCCCGAGAAACTGAGGCGTACGATAAAAAGGCCTCGACTGCAATCGCTGGATGTTTCCTCCTATCGGTAAAGGGTCGAGCTTTCCAAAAGGATTCGTCATCGTTGCTCGCTGTAATCGAAAGATCCGAGCGGCGTCGGAAGCAGCGTTTCTAAACAATGCGCCGGTCATTGTCGTGTGATGGCTCCGAGAGTTTTGGGGGTTCAGGGAAGGGTTTTATATATAACGGCGGTGGAGAAGAAGAAACAGAGCTCTGTTTTTTTAAAAAGTTTAAATGCCAATAAATAATGAAACACACAATTTGTATATTTCGCGAGTATAAAGGTTTTTCTACTCGCGTCTCGTACCATTGCAATCGTTCTTCATAAATTAGTTTTGTTCTTAATAAATTAATTAATCATGCCTTTTCTAGATACAGAATTGTCGAGATCTTTCCTAATAACCGAAGTTTTTGTGAAAGCTATAGTGTTACTTAGCACATTGATTATATATAAGCCAACAAATTGATTATTATTTATTATTAGCTAATCACTCAATAAACTCAAAAGCCAAGCCAAATTATTGGAGAAAATAACCTTTCCAATTTCTATGTTAGGCGGAGGAAAGAGTGCCTGAAGGCTGAAGAGCGCGTGACCGTCAAAGGTGGACGGTTCAAAAACCAAACATCCCCAAACTGTTTCTGTTCTGTAGTGTTCTAGGGTTGTTTACACGTCCTGTTCACATTGGTTAGTGTCGACGTCATCACTTCTGACACGTAAAACTTAATTCAGTGACGCTAACCTTTAGTAGAAGCCACGTGTTGCGTTCGTGTCCCAAGTTCCGACTTTTAGCCACTTTTTATGAACTCTTTTATTTTTATATATTTAGTCAAAAAGAACGTAGATCATTGGAAGAGAAGATTCTCTTATTTTCTGTCGGCAATTTTTCGAAGATTCTAAACCAAACTAAACGTAGATGATGTCACACACACAAAAAAAAACAAAAATTATTATCGGTATCACTCATGACTCATGTGTCCACAAAAACTCGAATAAAAAGATGGTCCCTGGTGTGTAAGCTCAGATACATTTTTTATATATATAACATGGACAAAATAATTTTCCATTTAATAGATACAAATACAATCATACAACACATTTTGTTAAGTTATAAGGGAAAAAATTAGTACACATTGCAAATTAACAAGAGACTTGACGGACTCAAACGAGCAGTAAATACTCAATACCAAGTAATCAGAACACCCAAATCGATCCACACTTGTCATCACTTCTGTGTTAATCTTATAAGTTCTTATATTTCTTTTACTGAAATATCAAACAACAAGAAACTTCTATTGTTCAAATGATATTTCGAACCAAGTTTTCATTATCAGGTTTTAATTTTTGTATCATTCGCATTATAAGAAAGCTAAATAGTTACACTGTTTCAGCGAAGAACTGTACACGAGGGATCCAGCAGCAGATTTTTAGTCAAAAGATAGAAGCTGTGAGACTGAGATAGATATATGGAAAAAAACCTAACTTATTCTTCCTGGTCTTGGTCTCTGATCCATTTGGTTGCCACCCATTTCTCTCCTTTGGTCACCGGGCAGCTCCCGTGAAGCGAAGTCTGCAGAAGCATTGGAACCACAGCAAAGAGCTCCTATTAGCATGAACTAATCCAAGGAATAGGAGTCAAGAGAAGAAATGAAATGTGTTCAAACTTTGTTTACCTGATCAATCGTTCCATTTGGAAACACGGAATAAAAAAGAAGACCATCTCCTTTCCGAGGCTTTACTTTCAACCCAATACATTGCTTGTAATCGTATCCGATGCCCATATTAGAACCGTTCTGTTAAATAGAAAGCGTTTAAATGGAATCAAAACTAACGAAAGGGTCTGTATAATAAGTAAGCAAATAATATATTATAAACTGACCTCAAATGGGAACATGGTTTCACCGCCTTCTTCAACATCAGATAAGTACAACAGGAAGGAGGCAATCTGCGTAAATTCAAATGAGGTCTCGGGTTCTAAAGAAAGCTATAAATATGACAGATTTAAGGATTTTACCCTTTGGCTTGATTGTGGTCCATATTCTGTTGGGTTGAAAACATCATAGTGGGAATCATACTTTTGGCCAAGTTCATACCGTAAAATATTGAATGACTGCCAAAAACATCAAATCTCGTACAATTAAAGGGGTGATAAGCACTAAACCAAAGGCCATCAAGCCTACGTTTGCCACTTTCAACATGCCTTAGTTTTACGATTCACATAGATTTGGGAAGTAGAGAATCATACCTCTCCATGGGACCTTGGGATCATCGTAGCTCTTGCGATTTTCCTTTCAACAAAATCCAGAGCACCAGTACTCTCTTCTGAAGCACTGATAAAAGTTCCTGAGCTGTATAACAACAACACACCAGGCAAAAACACTGAGGCTACTGATGAATGTTCGAAACATGAAACTAGAAAGAAAGAAAGACCTTGTTCTAGTGCCCTTAGTGTTCTCAGCAGTTTCTCCTTTCCGGAGAGCCAAAGCAGAAGGTTTCAGATTAACCTTTGCTCTCTCAATAATAGCTTGGCATTGTTCTGCAGTTGCAAAATTCGGAAAATATATAGCCCTAGGTCTCCAACTAAGTACCTGCCAATTTTAAACCAAATAATCCATAAAGATGAAGTACTAAATTTCACTAGTTGACTAATTGCTAAAAAACACAATACTCTCACTCACACTCATGGTCACCACACATGAACAAAAAAACAAAGTTCAATTAGATAATCAAATGCACAATCTTGCCCTAACTAATCGATTTCACCTAATTTGCCAATCCAAACATCTTAAAAGTCAAAAAATTAGCAACAAAATCAGACCTGAAAAGGAATCGATCCAATAGATTCTTCTCCAGTAACACCATGAGGCATCGAGCTAGCTTCTTCTTCCCCATTCTCAACCATATCCAACATTCTCAACCTGGGTTTAACACGAGGCACATTCTGATCCCAAACATAGAACCCTCGATTAGTCACAAAACCAAGCTAAAGACTCCAATCACATCTAAAGAGTACAGAGTAAAAGATCAGAGAGTTTCCACACCTGAGAAAGTAGAGTGGAGCCATAGAAACCGAAGAGGAAACAGAGAGAACAGAAGACGATAACTGTGGCTAACCCTAGCTTCTTCCTCCTGTAGCTCTTCAATCTGCTCTTCATCGAGCCTTCTTCCTTCCGATCAGATTAAGTTTCCGATGGAAATCTTCGCCGGCGTAAACGATCAGATAAGTTTCCGATGAAAATCTTCGCCGGCGTAACGAACCTCAATATCGGGACGCCTTTCGTCGATCCAATGAAGCACCACAAATTTCTATTTACTTTAAAATATATTGTTTTATAGTTTAATGATCAGATCTCGTTGACCAGTTTGTCATTTTCTTCACTGGTCAACAAATACAAAAAAATGCGCCGAATTTATCCTTTTTTTTGGTTGAAGTTTGGTTGCGTAGAGTGGTTTAAGTTTTGGTTCGATGGAACTTGAACGTTTTTGTGATTTGAATTAGGTGGGCTTCTTTTGAGTTGTTTTGCTTCATTCAGGCTGTCGATAATGACTTGGAATCGATCTTAGAATGTAAGGTGGATATGTAGTCCAACATTGAATTGTGTTTATGGTTAAAAAGTAAAGAATGATTATTTATTAATTATATACAGTCAAATTAGAGAGTCTTAAGCCGAGATCAATACATTATCCAACGAAATTTCAAATGAGTTTATTTTCTTAACTAATAGTCTATATTCTTGCAACTTCTTTTTGATAACCAAATAAAATGTGTAACCATTCTACAAATGATTTTCATATAGAGATTTGAGTTTAGAAAAGAATAAGCAAGAAGAAGATTCAAGTAGCCTTTGTGTCGAGAAGAAGGTTCAAGGAGCTCTCTTTGTGGGCTATAGAACTGTTGTTTAAGAAAGAAGGTGACTCATTTAATGTTTGGTTCTTGGGGTTCACAGAGCATTGTTCACTGAAGAGAGATGTGATACTAGAGAGATTCTTAGTGAGCATTGACAGAAATAATAGTAGTACTAATTAAGTTTTTTTTTGTTTGATGAATCTTGTATGCATCGGTATAATATGAGTGGATATGCAAATGTTAAAAAAAATAAAATGAATGGATCTATATATGTTGAAAATCACCCTATGATCCATAACAACGATAAATACGCATCCATAATGTTATAAATGTAAAGGTAAACATCATGATCAAAAAAGTTCGACAACTTGGGCCAATGAATTTCCAGTTGCTTCCGCGTATATATATAAGTCCTTCCACGTCAATTTCTTAATCCCAAAATGCAAACCTTTTTATAACAACCAAATAAAAATGTGCCACTTGTAATTAAATATAAATTACTCCATAAGCAATAATATTCATCGTTTTAATAGTATGCTCTAGAACACAGCACACAAAGATTTGTTTTGACCAGAACATGTTTTTTTTCTTATACCGGAAACGGTAACGTGATAATAAAATTAGGTTAATAATAATATAGATACTAAGATGACTAGATTATTAGCAAGAAATTGTATTCAGTTGTTATCCGTCTTTCTTAGTTGACAAGCAAATATATCAGCTACACGTTGGCTACAGGTTACTCATCCTTACCCATTCATTATTCGCTCATTATAACAATTTCCCACTGATATATTCAAATACAAAATATATAAGACACAAAATAGAATTAATTTATTGCTATTTGCAGACGATGTAAACATTTTTGTAGACATGAACAATTTAATTGATTCTTTACTCATCGTAGACATGAATTTATATTTCAAAAGGGTCTACTATTTCTAAATAATATTCAAACATTGACTCTGTAAATCACATATAAATAAATATATATATTATACACTACATTAATATAATATCTCCTATTTCAAAAAGAAATAAAAGTAGCTGTTGAATTTAGATATTTTTTTGTTGGACCGAATCAGAATTTAAGTTTTTGAATTGTTCCAGAAGAAAGATATTTTAGTATAATATACGGCAATGACGTTTATGTTTGGGCCAAAACTTTGTCTATTTATTGAGAAAAATAAAGCTAAATGGAGAAGAATAACAAAAATAAACAACGCGTTGAAAAAAACTGCAAAAAAAAAGAGAAGGGGGAGGGCGAAATTAAAACAAAACGACGCGTAGTCTACGTAGCCTTCTAAGAAACGGCACAAGTACAAGTCATCTCTATCAATATTCTTCTTCTTCTTCCTCACGCGGTTTTCTTTTACCACCACCAACTCAACACACACACGAATCCCTTAAAACCGATCAGATCAAACAAAAACGAACGAATCAAAATTCAATAAAAAAAAACCTTTCGATTTCTCTCATCCAATCGAATCGAAAATCTTGTTATCTCTTTCTCTCTAACTCTACTGCACTCAGAATCTCTCTGTATAGAAAAACCCTAAGTAGGTTGTGATGTTGCGAGCTTTAGCACGGCCTCTCGAACGGTGTTTGGGAAGCAGAGCTAGTGGTGATGGTTTACTCTGGCAATCGGAATTGAGACCTCACGCTGGCGGTGATTATTCGATCGCGGTGGTTCAAGCCAATTCCAGGCTTGAAGATCAGAGTCAGGTTTTCACATCTTCTTCTGCTACTTACGTCGGTGTATACGATGGTCATGGTGGACCTGAAGCTTCTAGATTCGTTAACAGACATCTCTTTCCTTATATGCACAGTAAGTTATAATCCCACTCTTCCTTCCCTAAACTTGTTTTAGGATTCTTTCTTCTTTTGACTCTTTGACTACGTTTTTGATGGTCAAAACTTATGAGATCTCTATTACCCTGATCATTTCAATATTAAAAGATTCGAATTTTGCTATGAAGTTTTGGTCTTTGTGAACATGTTCAGGTTTGTAAATTGCCTCTTGAATTGATTTTGTAGTCATGTTCTTGTTAGTGAAATTTACAGGATTGGTTTTATGATTGCAGAATTTGCAAGAGAACATGGGGGATTATCTGTAGATGTTATCAAAAAGGCATTCAAAGAAACAGAAGAAGAGTTTTGTGGTATGGTTAAACGATCCCTTCCCATGAAACCGCAAATGGCTACTGTAGGATCTTGCTGTCTTGTTGGTGCAATCTCTAATGACACACTGTATGTTGCTAATCTTGGGGACTCGAGAGCCGTTCTTGGAAGCGTTGTTTCAGGGGTTGATAGTAATAAAGGTGCCGTAGCTGAACGGTTATCTACTGATCATAATGTTGCTGTTGAAGAAGTGAGAAAGGAGGTTAAGGCACTTAACCCTGATGACTCACAAATCGTCTTATACACACGTGGAGTTTGGCGGATTAAAGGCATTATTCAGGTATAACTTAGTTTTGCTTGCCTGCTTGTTAAATTGCGTGTGATTACATAGCATCTGTGATGAAGTTATAATATTTAAAAGGTGTAATCTGATGTTGTTTTTTCTTTTCTCTTTTCATTTATATAAATGGGGGCTTGCAATGTTCCAGGAATCCGTCACACGGGCTCCTGCAACGTTTCTTCCCCAGTGGATTTTGTGCTTTTCTAAGAATTCCCGGTAGTCAGAGCTATACATAATAATGAAGATACATGCTTTTTAGTTGCTTGTGACCTTTCCGTGAATGTTTGAGCTCGTTGTATATTAGTTAGCTAAATCGTTTTCATATACGCTTCTTTATAGGTATCGAGATCAATTGGGGATGTATACTTGAAAAAACCGGAGTATTACAGGGACCCGATTTTCCAGCGACATGGAAATCCCATTCCTTTGAGGAGACCCGCGATGACAGCCGAACCCTCCATTATAGTAAGGAAGCTTAAGCCACAGGACTTGTTTCTGATATTTGCATCAGATGGTCTCTGGGAACATCTTAGTGATGAAACAGCCGTAGAAATCGTCCTCAAACACCCAAGAACTGTAAGTTTTCCCTAAACTCAAGTTTGCTTTGTATCTTCACATTTATGTTAGCTACTTAGTTTATTTATTTATTAACTCTGTGTTCTACAGGGTATTGCCCGAAGACTTGTAAGAGCTGCTCTGGAAGAAGCGGCAAAGAAGAGAGAAATGAGATATGGAGATATAAAGAAAATAGCCAAAGGAATTCGACGACATTTCCATGACGACATAAGCGTTATTGTAGTTTATCTAGATCAAAACAAAACCAGTTCATCGAATAGTAAATTGGTGAAGCAAGGAGGTATCACCGCTCCACCGGATATCTACTCATTACACTCTGATGAAGCAGAGCAACGACGGTTACTCAATGTGTTATACTGACTGTTTGATTATGGTAAAATGGCTGCTTGGGAAAGATCCGAATAGGGAGAAAACTTGTTTACATATTTGTTTATTTGTTTTTCTACGAAGAACTGGTTTTTTTTTTTTTTCAATATTGGAGTTGGATTTGTATATTCTTTTACCAGCAAAGAAGGTCGAAACCCTTTAGTTTTTGGGCAAAGCAGTTTTGCTTTTGACACAAACAATACTTTTGTATGAAAATCTAGTGTGAAACCGTTGAGGACAACTCTTCATATATCAGATTGTTTTTTTTTATGACCTTGTATGGAGAGATTAGTATATTGAATTATTTGTCTATAATAACTAAATAAAAACATTATCGATCACAAACCAAAATAAGCCAACAAAATTCCAGATGTTGCCTAAATTTTGGAAAATATGCATGACAGACATTCGAAACTTCAGATCCAAATCAAACCGAAATTGAAATTTGTCAAATATCTAAACCGAATTGAACACGAGCGGTTTTTGAGAATATGAAATTGGGCAGAGCAATTCAAACTCAAAAATTCAACAATTCCAGAAGAACTTTCTCAGAAAAGTTTCGACGGAAGAAAAAGCAAAACGATGAACGTCACTCTTTTGGTCGCAGACGCCGTTTGGTCGAACATTGAATCAACCGGTTCAGGTACTTCACCATTTTACTACTTCTCTCTTTCCTTTTCCTTGTTTACGACATTTTATTCCGTTGAATTTTCCATCTTTTTCTGCAGTAACCGAAGAACAGCTCTCAATGTCAGTTCTCTCTTATACATAGCTGGGATTCTTTATTTTTCCCGAAAATATTTATTGATTTTTCTTCAGTCGTTTGGTATGATTAGGGTTTATCGATTTAATTTTGCAAATACAGCTTGCAGCTGTTGTTTGGTAAGAATCTTGAGAAAGCCACCAGAATAATCGACAAGAGAGGCGTCAAGAAAATATCTGGCTTACCCAGTGGAAGATCCATCTTTCAGGTTTCAACAGTTCTCTCTGGTTAATAAAAGCAATCATATTTGATTATCTAAGAAGATTTGTTTTTTTGTTTGGGTTTTCAGGTTGTGGGGGAATCTCAGAAGAGAGAAGAGTATCTCTGCTTCCCAGGAGATTACTGTGGATGTTATTCTTTCTTCTATGATGTTGTAAGCAGAGGAGAGCACCAATGTGTAAGATTCTTAATCAGAATGCTTCCTTTTCTGTTTAGAGATTTTGTATCAATGTTACTGACTTGTTATATTCTACTTTTCTCTTTTGGCTAGTGTAAACATCAATTGGCTGCGAGGTTGGCTTCTTCTTTGGGTACATACAACGAAATCGAGGTTTCTGATGACCATCTTGCCTTGATGCTCTCAAAGATCTGAAGCTTTCAATACAACTACATGTCTTAGGCTTATAAGTGCCAGTAACCTGGGAATGATCTGTGTCTTTGAGAATTATATGGATCAAGATTCTTCACATGTTTGATGAACAATGTTGCTTCACCTTTTATGTTTAACTTGCTGTATATAAGTCTTGAACTGCTATATTTTCAACTTCTTAATTCAGTGGAAGAAAACTATGAACTTTGTAAAAGTAGTATTCATGCATAAAACTTTTAGTGACTCGTATACAAAGATTAATTAATCAAAAAAGCGTAGAATGGAAACAAACTCAATGATCAAAGAAAGGAACAAGTGGATTTAGAGTTAGTGTGAAGAAGGGCGGGGAATGGGGTGGACAGAGAATTTCATGTTGTGGTTGCATTCGTTGTGGTCTCCACTGGCGAAGTAGTAAGTCTGAACCTTACGGAGAAGCAACTTGAAGCCTCTTGATGATGAACCTCCTCGTGCAACCAGCTTCTTGCCTCTGGCCACATTGCATCTCTTGAAGCTCTTCAT
>Ga0041059_1001372_pt1 | contig 19358 bp, 8 predicted proteins | sample AraColnosormetaG_FD_56232 | JGI IMG/M metagenome (GOLD analysis project Ga0041059, IMG submission 56232) | Arabidopsis roots microbial communities from North Carolina, USA - Col MF nosort | ecosystem: Host-associated > Plants > Roots > Unclassified | place: USA: North Carolina | collected 2013-09-02
GGTTAAAGATAAGAAGAAGTTGATACCAAAAAAAAAAAAAGGATAAGAAAAAGTGCATTATGATCCCTAACCTTTCGAAAGCACCATGAAGAAAACAAAAGCAAAAGCTGATTTGTGATTTGTTTCAATATTTTAATATTTCAAAAAAAGGGTGAATGAATTAATTTGCTTTTCAAAGATAGTGTTTTCTCTATATAAATAAAGTGATTAGAAAATAAAAATTATATTTCCAGGGACAGCCTATATCTTATTATCATGTCTGATTTAAAACTATAGGTAATGAAAAAAATATTACATCGTTGGCTTTTTGCCCAATTGTTGGTTTGTAAAAATAACAATTGTAATACCCGTATGAAAAATGAAAATTTTCTGAATATTTGGACTTCTGATCTTTTGGTGATTGTTAGAATTTAATTATCATACGTAGTTACAAAGAGTGGTAGTTAATTTCTGAATATATATTTACAATTTTCTTTTACCATCTATAAATTATATACACGTATATTATATTGAAATTCAGATTACAATACGCTAACAATGTTTGAATAAATCAATACTTCAATTCTATTTTTCTGCGTGAGGATGCCTACTAAGATAAAAGACATTTTGATGTTTATAGTCCAATATCATGATTTGAGCGTTGACGTATTCCCACGATACTATACATTTGTATTTCAGGTACGGTAATTAATTTGATCGTTTGTTTATTCAAGTTTATCTTCAGTAAAGTAACCCTTTTGGGAATAAGTGGGGGATTCCATGGATTCCATGGTATATTGCCATATTGGAGTCTTGGATTTACCCGAAAATTTTCGTGTTGACATTTTTGGAGATGCTACTTATTAGATTCTCCCATCTGTTCATCAACACTGTTAGCGCCGTCTTATCAGATTTTGTGTACGTGAGACGTGTTATGGAGATTCATCTAGATGACTAGATGTACATGTTGACAGGAACGAACGATTCTTACTTTTGGTCTTTTTGAACTCTTCAGATATATGTAAGTCGCTCGTTCTGCTAGGTGAAACATGAAAATTTAATCATTTTGATGGAAAATTGCTTTCAAAAACGAATATAAAGTAATTCATACACATTAATTTTTGTTATTCCACTCGCGAGGGTTGCTTCCACGAATCAATGAAAGATAAATCTATCGAATAAGTTGTTGTTTTCTAACAAATTATATAAACAAGTTGCAAGTATTTTATGATCATGTACACTATGCAATCAACCGGGCCATATCTAATTTTCTTTTTCTTTTCTTCCTTTAATTTCTTAACTTTTTGATCTGATAGTCGATTTAAAGAGGTTGATACAGTAGTTTGTGGATAAATATATTTAAAATAATTTCTAATATCATAAATAATGCATAAGCATGTGGGTCGTCACTAAGTCATTGCCGGTCTTTGCAGTTGGCACTCTGTGTAGTGGCCACATTCTTGTGCATGCATGCCTTTTGACATTTCAAAAGTCCCATGACGTAACGATATAAACAGTAGTATACCCAACCACATATATGTATTAATTTTTATTTTCAAGGTTGTGTCATCACTTTACATTTTTATGTTCAAAGTATACAGGCGAAAGAAATTATAAATAAAAAATTCTGATATATGTATGGTTGGAAAAATTTATGCTCTCTAGTTCAATTAAGGTTCAATATTTATATTTTTTGACACCGTATTTTAACAAGAGAAAACATCCCATATAATTAACTATCAAAATTTATAATTAAGAGAATTATAGAATGACTCGTTAACGGGAAAAAGTGAGAGACCATCTATTTAAAAGATCAAGTAGATAATTATTTGATGAAAACTCTCCATTTTTAACTTCTTTTTAGAGTCGCATTCTGTTTGCCTTTTAGAGTACCATATACCGTAATTAAATTTTGAAAAATATTCAAATAATTAAAATATGAATATGTAACATTGTTTTATAAAAACATAAAATGAAAATATAAGTGTGTTTTTTTAGTCAAATTATTGAGTTCTATTTATCAATATGATTTTACTTACTGATATAATACATATTAGGTGAGTGTTATAAGATGGCTGATTCTGATAGATTCGGCACCTATATATATTCCAATTCTACTTTTCTGCATGGGGATGAATATGGACGACCTGACAAAAAGTAGTACCACTTCTGAAGTTGCATCATATCATACCACTTTTGTTTTCACATAAGAACATTGTTGAAACGATGCTAAATTTTAATATGGTATTTGGTTAGTGTTGTAAATAATATATAATACTAATAAATTGCATATTCACAGGACTGTTTTTTCGCTTTAAATCTGCATTCTATATATATAGGACTATAAATCTTAATAATCTATTCATATTTTACTAAAAAACATTTTAAAGGCTTGTTTTTTTACCGATTTGAACAAACCTGTTACATCATAATGACAACGTTGGACACTAATTAAATCTAACATCTGATTAATTTCCGACAAACCTTATTGGCTGCTTCTTGAAGCACTAATATATAGCTTTTTAATTTGTATTTCCAGTAATATATGCTTAAGTCTTAACATACAAAAGGTAAGAGCACTGAGCACACATATTCATAGTTGAATAAGAGATCCAAGTAGGATGCATACAAAGTGATTAAAAAGAACAATTCAATCAATCGATACTGTATTTACTTTGATAGGTGTATAGAAAATATATGCGAGTCGATAATATATGCGATTCGATGTAAAGGTGCTATCACCATCCAACGGTTTCGTCGAAAGATCAAAACAAAGGTGATTCTATATATACACTATTTCCCCTAACTTTATTTCCACTTGTTACAGATAAATTAAATCTCCATTAAAGGACAACATTGATTGCTGATTTTTAGAAAAGTAAACAAGTAAAGTTGTGATTGCTCGATCCAACATGTTACGTGGAGATTATTCAGCTCTAAAACAATGAATTCATAGAACCTTAATTAATCATTACAGATACTTGATTTTTTTTTTTGGGTTTAAAATAAGTTAGTTGGCACCAATAATTCTCATAGCACCTTAATTGATCCGTTAATAATAGTTAGTTCCAATATCACCTGTAGGCAATACGTCGTATTCCCTAACTCGCTTTAATGGGAATGAGATTATTATCATCACTATAGGCTAGTATATCCACTAACCACACATGCACTTTTAAAGCATTTTTGGAAATGAGTATAATTTATCGATAGCTAGCTAGTAGAGCCGCTAACCACACAATTGTAAAACCGTCGGCCTTTGTAAATGTGTCGAATTCATTTAAAGTCAAAACTCCGTTTCATTTAATTTACGGATACAAATACAAATATAGACTCGTTTTTAGGAAAACCAATCGAAAACAGGTAACTTTGTGTAGAAAAAGAAAGATTTACGGATTTTTGGTCTACTAACTAAACATGTTATCCGAACATTGTTACTAAGAAACTTAAGACTAATACAACAAAACAAAAAAAATGGATCTAGAGATCTTAAAAGAAGCGATATTCGCCACGAAGATAGATCACTCGTTTTGGCGGTAGATTAACTGTCGAGAGGTTGCCAACCACCTTGAAATGCATATTTTGTGTATTTGGTTTTTCTTTTTCAATAACGTTTGTTACCGTTTATTCGATTTTTATATCGAAAAAGTCCAAACTCGAAAAAATCGAAAAGAAAGAATTTCCAAATCAAACGAAATGAAAGTAGACAAAGTTTTAGGATAGTAAATTAGTAACAATTTCTTATAAAACCAAAACAAATCGAAGAAACGGAACCGAAACCCTAATCGAGATCCCTTCCTTACACAAATCTATTTAAGACTGAGTGATAGGGTGTTAATAGACACTTTATATACTTCATGTCTCATCTGTAAAGAAAAAATTATTGGAAGATTAATATGGGAAAATTTGAAAAAGAAGTTAAAAACATTTGATAATACAGTGTCTGTCATTTAGTAAGCCAATGAATTTAGATCTGGAAAACAAAAATAACATATTTGGACAGTGAAGAAAGAATTTTGATACACTCATAGAAAACCCGAAAGGAGAAAAGCAAAAAAGCCAGATCACAATCTCAAACTCGCTTCTTCTTCTTCCTCACTCTCTTATTAGGTTCAGTTCCTTTTCGATTCTTCGTGTGGATCGCTGTCGGTAGATTTCCGATTTCTTTAGGTTCTGCTCGAAATCGTGGTTTAGTGTTTATTATCATCGATTCAGAAAACGGTGGGTAAACTTGTAGCGGAAGATGAGGCGGTGGCCGGTGGATCACCGGCGGCGAGGTAGAAGGAGATTGTCGAGTTGGATATGGTTTCTCCTTGGTTCTTTCTCTGTCGCTGGTTTAGTTCTCTTCATCGTTCAGCATTATCACCATCAACAAGATCCATCCCAGCTTTTACTTGTATGTCTTTCTCTCTTTATTTAATAAAATTTAATTGCTGAGATTTGAGTTTTGCTCTGCTTGATCTTCCCTCATGAAAAAATCTGGATCTTGTTGTGCTGACAAAAATTGTGAATTGTATAACCTAATGAATTTTAATTTGATGATGTAGTAGAAATTGGTGATTTCATTTACTAAAGATAAGACATTGGGTGAGTGTTTATAACTGCTAATGTTCGTGTCTTTTGGATAATCTCATCTTTTGACAGGAGAGAGACACGAGAACCGAAATGGTATCTCCTCCCCATTTAAACTTCACGGAAGAGGTCACAAGTGCTTCCTCCTTCTCTAGGCAGTTAGCAGAGCAAATGACACTTGCCAAAGCTTATGTGTTTATAGCTAAAGAGCATAATAATCTTCATTTAGCTTGGGAATTGAGTTCTAAGATCAGAAGTTGTCAGCTTTTGCTTTCCAAAGCAGCTATGAGAGGACAACCTATTTCGTTTGATGAGGCTAAACCGATTATTACTGGTCTATCAGCTCTTATCTACAAGGCTCAAGATGCACATTATGATATTGCCACCACTATGATGACCATGAAATCTCACATCCAAGCACTTGAAGAGCGTGCAAATGCAGCTACTGTTCAGACCACAATATTTGGGCAATTGGTTGCTGAGGCATTACCAAAGAGCCTCCACTGTTTGACGATAAAGCTCACATCTGATTGGGTAACAGAGCCATCTCGCCATGAACTGGCAGATGAGAACAGAAACTCACCTAGACTTGTCGACAACAACCTCTACCACTTCTGCATCTTCTCGGACAACGTGATTGCCACCTCGGTTGTTGTTAATTCAACTGTCTCGAATGCTGATCATCCAAAGCAGCTTGTTTTCCACATAGTGACGAATCGAGTGAGCTACAAAGCTATGCAGGCCTGGTTTCTAAGTAATGACTTCAAGGGCTCAGCAATAGAGATCAGGAGCGTAGAGGAGTTTTCTTGGTTGAATGCTTCATATTCTCCTGTTGTTAAGCAACTGCTGGACACAGATGCAAGAGCTTACTATTTCGGGGAACAGACAAGTCAAGATACGATTTCCGAGCCAAAAGTGAGGAACCCAAAGTACTTGTCATTACTGAACCATCTCAGATTCTACATTCCGGAGATCTATCCACAGCTAGAGAAGATTGTTTTCCTAGACGATGATGTTGTTGTTCAGAAAGATTTGACTCCACTCTTCTCCTTGGATCTGCATGGAAACGTCAATGGAGCTGTGGAAACATGTCTTGAAGCCTTTCACCGATATTACAAGTATCTAAATTTCTCGAACCCACTCATCAGCTCAAAGTTCGACCCACAAGCATGTGGATGGGCTTTTGGTATGAACGTTTTTGATCTGATCGCTTGGAGGAATGCAAACGTGACTGCTCGGTACCATTACTGGCAAGATCAGAACAGAGAACGAACGCTTTGGAAACTCGGGACACTCCCTCCAGGTCTACTATCTTTCTATGGTCTCACAGAGCCACTGGACAGAAGATGGCATGTCTTGGGTTTAGGTTACGATGTGAACATCGATAACCGTCTGATCGAAACAGCAGCTGTGATTCACTATAATGGTAACATGAAGCCTTGGCTAAAGCTGGCTATTGGTAGGTATAAACCTTTCTGGTTAAAGTTTTTGAACTCGAGCCATCCTTATTTACAAGATTGTGTCACAGCTTAAAGCAAAAGACGTTGAGAGTTGAGGCTAATCAATATCAGAAGATTCTTGATTTCTTATACACTTTGAAGATTCTTTTTTTTTTGGAATATTGTAGATCAAATTCAGATTTCCTTCTGAAGACTGTTTTTTGTTTTTTTTGGGTCGGAAGAGAAAACTTATAATCACACACACATTAGAGGTTGAATATATTACTTACAGGGATAATTGGTGACCTCTGTTCTACGTTTTTAAATAGGTTTGTTCTATCACTTGCAAACGAGAAAACTTTTATATACTACTACACTTGAAAGATAATTTTATTATATGAAAATTAAATAATTTTAAATACTACACTTGAGTAACAAAATTTCAATTCAACATACATACACGATATCATTAACTTTTTTTTGTTTATTATTGCAAATACATTGTAAATTTTTAGAAAGAAATTGCATAGTTACCAAACCAACAACTGAAAAAATCACATAAAACACGTTTGTGGGTCAAATAATAGCCTCACCAGTCACCACCAACCTACTTATCTATTCTCTGACTACAAACTATATATTATAACAAACAACAAACGTATTTTGGTATCAACGAGTATTAATCTCTTCATTACATAGCCAAAAAGAAAACACTCTCTATAATGGAATCCAAAACCATAAACGACGTCGTCGTATCAGAGTCAAATCACGAGTTAGCATCTTCGTCGCCATCAGAATTTGAGAAGAACCAGAAACATTACCAAGAAATCATCGCAACTCTTCCTCACAAAGATGGCTGGAGACCAAAAGATCCGTTCGTTGAGTACGGTGGTCACTGGTGGCTACAACCTCTTCTTGAAGGTTTACTTCACGCCCAGAAGTTCTTCAAGGCACGTCCCAATGATTTCTTCGTCTGCAGCTACCCAAAAACCGGCACGACTTGGCTCAAAGCCTTAACTTTCGCAATCGCAAATCGCTCCAAGTTCGACGTTTCAACAAACCCTCTTCTCAAACGTAATCCACACGAGTTTGTGCCTTACATCGAAATCGACTTCCCGTTTTTCCCAAGCGTTGATGTTCTTAAAGACGAAGGAAACACGCTTTTCTCGACTCATATCCCTTATGATCTCTTACCTGAATCAGTTGTGAAATCTGGTTGCAAGATTGTTTACATATGGAGAGACCCAAAGGACACGTTTGTGTCGATGTGGACTTTTGCTCACAAGGAGAGATCACAACAAGGACCAGTGGTTAGCATTGAGGAAGCTTTTGATAAGTACTGTCAAGGTTTATCAGCTTACGGTCCTTATCTTGATCATGTTTTAGGGTATTGGAAAGCTTACCAAGCAAACCCGGATCAGATTTTGTTTCTCAAGTATGAGACAATGAGAGCTGATCCATTGCCTTATGTGAAGAGATTAGCTGAGTTTATGGGTTATGGGTTCACGAAGGAGGAAGAGGAGGGAAATGTTGTTGAGAAAGTAGTGAAGCTTTGTAGCTTTGAGACTTTGAAGAATCTTGAAGCTAACAAAGGTGAGAAAGATAGAGAAGATCGTCCTGCTGTTTATGCCAACAGTGCGTATTTCAGGAAAGGGAAAGTTGGGGATTGGCAGAATTATCTGACTCCGGAGATGGTGGCTCGTATTGATGGTTTGATGGAAGAGAAGTTTAAAGGAACTGGCTTTCTTTCTTCAAAATCATGAATGTGATCTTCTTTTGTCTTGTTTTCGAGCTATGAATGTCTGATTCTTCTGATCCTTTTGCTGGTTATAGCATAAGTTGCTTTTGTTTACTAGTATACTCTCCATTGGAGGAATATGTGGTGAACTGCTGTATTGTTGCTCTTGTTGAGTGTATTTACACTATATGTATCGATTATTGGTCAATGATCATAAACTAATGATGTATTGATGTTGGCAAAGAAACACAAATTAATCAATAAGAAAAAACAGAGCAACTCTGTTTTGCACCAATACCAAAAGGGAAGAAACATATCACTTATAATTGTATAAGCAAAGTTAGTGTCTTTGATGTTCAGTGTGTATGGGAGCATATCACTTATAACTGTATAAATCCTTTTGAGTTGATCAACTAAATACTATAGAAAGGGTGTACAGAATAGCGAAATATGCTGAAATTGGTATAAGAATACGATTTATTTATGGTTTGGACAAAACTCAATGTATCGTTTTGTCCATTATAGCATGAAATATATAGATTGAATCAGGATATTCAAAACAAAGATCACCAATGTTGTGTGATGTTTTGAGTATTGTTCATCGTTACTACATTTGTTTGCTCAATCCTTTCGGTGGATCAGTTTTTCTTTCCAAAAGTACTAATTTCGAGTTTTGTGCCCTTTAACAGCCAAATAGTGCAAACAAAAACCAATTACCAATTGACGAGTCATGTAAAAACGATAAAACTGGAAACTTATCACAGCATCTTTTCCAAAACATCAAGAAAGTTCTTACACAAAAACATCAAAGCTGCTCAATTTTGGTCTGCACATTGATTATGTGTCGGACAGAGACTATCGAGTAATACCCAGTAGTCAATTATCTGGTTTTTGATCGATTCCATCAAAATTTGATCTTTTTTCTTCTCTGAAGCGAAAGCTCTCGCCTTTACATTTTCGCCAATTGTGCAAATTTACTGTTCCACAAGTTTTCAAAATGAAGGCGATCTTCAACCGTAGAGTTGTCGTCGACTCATCTTCGCGTCTCACCAAGCTGCTCGCGAATCCAACTACTCATTCTCACCTGAATCGTCAAACTTTCACTTCTCTCTATAAACCAAACCAGAGCCGCCATTTTCGAACACACTATCTTCCTTCAAGCCCGTCGTCTCCTCCCGTGAGCCGCTTTGACCCTTCTCAGCTATGGCGATCGGAGAAAATTCGTGGGTTTTTCGCGAGCGCTTTAGGGAACAAAGCTGTGAAATTGGGAAATCTCGTGGAATCCAGAGTTGGGTTCATTGGTTCTCAGTTTCCCAAAAAGGGTTTCGAATTCCAGAGGTTTTCTGGGTTTCAAAGGCGTGGCTGGTATGTTATTGTCCCTCATTCCTCATCCCTCATCATCCCTAAATTTCTTACAACCTCATTGAGATTTGATGTGGGTTTCACTTGTGTGTTCTTCTACCTTTTGACAGGAAGCATTGGCTTCAAGGGTTATCAGATCGTGACGTTGTTCTTGGGTTAGTTATAGCTAATGCTGGTGTGTTTGTGATGTGGCGTGTTTTCAATCAACAATTCATGATGAATAACTTCATGGTTAGACCTCAAAGCTTACACCTTTATAGGCGTTTCGTTCCAGTACATGTTTGTTTATGGAGATTTAGGTTCTAGATGTCTTTTACATGTAATGCTGGTGATAATTTAGTTGATAATGACTTTATTGATTGATATTTTTGGCAGATATCGTTGGATAATTTCAAGAGTGGGCGTCTACACACTCTGATAACTTCAGCATTCAGTCATATTGATATTGGACATATCGTCTCAAACATGATTGGACTCTACTTTTTTGGAACCAGTGTAACACTTCTTTTCTCTTGTGATTTGTATTTGTTGAGTGAAGTACTCTTGAGCCTGTCGCTGCTAGTTTTTGGAAAGTTTTGATAGAGAGAATGAATTGTTTTCTTCAATCACTTACTTCTTCATTTTCCCGCATCCTTCTCTTGCTAGATCGCTAGAAACTTTGGTCCTCAGTTCCTTTTGAAGCTGTACCTTGCTGGAGCCCTTGGGGGCTCTGTTTTCTACTTGATTCACCATGCTTATATGGCTGCAACATCGCCCAAGGTAGGGAGCAACCAGCATTAATTTTTTTGCAGTTAGTTTCCTTTATCTCAAATCATGCTAGGTCCTCAGATAAGTTAGTTTTTCATTTGAATTATGATGTGGTGTGGGAAGGCCTATCCTTTTTATATTGGGTGACTAATCATATGCGGTGAACAGGGTCAAGGAGCTTTCGTGAGGGATCCATCGAGAACCCCGGGACTGGTATGTTTGAATTTACTGGTTTTATTAAAAGAGCAGTGACATTCATTCTTTGATGTGGTTATCAGACATTGAAATTGTGATCATTGATTCTAATTTAACATGAATTTGACATAAAGATCCATTGTTATGTAATTGTTTGCCCGCAAGTGAGAATGATTTGAAGAACTCTTTTTCTGTTGTATAAAAGGGCGCGAGTGGAGCCGTGAATGCCATCATGCTGCTCGATATCTTCCTGCACCCAAGAGCTACTCTATACTTGGAATTTTTCATTCCAGTTCCGGCAATGTTGCTTGTAAGTTTTAAGCTCTCTAGCTCAATCATGTCAGGCTTTTAAAGCTCTCTTCTTAAGTCGACTAAAACTCACTCTTCTTTATCTTTCAGGGTATCTTTCTCATAGGAAAAGACATTTTAAGGATAACAGAGGTAATCTACTAAGACATTGCAAAATTTCAAAGTTTGTTTGGAACAATCTGATGATATTTTTTCCTTTACAAAACAACAAACAATTTGAACACTGCAGGGGAACAGTAACATATCAGGTTCAGCTCATTTGGGAGGAGCTGCAGTTGCAGCCATCGCCTGGGCTCGGATTAGGAAAGGCCGTTTCCGCTTTTGACTTGACCTTGCTTGGTTTTGGTCATCTTTAGAGAAATCTATCTATAAATGATTTAAGTAAGTTTGAATCTTTGAGACCATATTGTGTGTGGCTCACATGAACAGTAATTTTAATCAGACTAGATTGGTATGGTATTTTCTGTTTTTACTGTCAAAACTCAAAACTATTAGTTGAATTCATATTGATACAATAAATGGAATATTTAGAAATGTTAAATTCAATAAATGGAATTATATCGTTTGACATACGTAAATAAACAAAAATACACGGAATGTTTACATCTATTCCATTTAAATGTTCTGATAACTTAAAAAATTCTAATCATAATATGGAGTAGGATTTAACTCGTGCTACACCACGGAGTAAATATTTTATTCATACATTTAATAATATTAATTTTTATGGTTTTAGTTTAATATTAAAGTTATATAATTTTATATTAATAATATAACTAAAAAATTGGTGATGATAAAATAATAAAATAAATATTTAACATGTGTTATATCAATCCAAACCCGTCCTGTTATATTTTATATCAATCCAAACTCGTTCCGTTATATTTTTCGTCTCATGATCTATTTTTTTTTATATAAGTTTAAATATTAGTTATGGAATTAGTCGGGATTGTGATTTTATGCCGAAAAAGTTATGGACTTTTAATTCCATAGAATATTCAAACCAAGATAAGAAATGTTTTTAGGTGCACATATAATTGGGTTTGCTCATTTTACGGGATCGTAAATGTATTTTGGTTTGTTTCACAATGTTTGTTTTAATTTATTGCCGAAATTTAATACAAATAATTCAAATAGTTCAAATTTTGGTTGTTTTAAGATTTAGTGAATATTGTAGGTGAGATAAGGAGAAAATAATCTATTGTATTTGGCGTGACATAAGGGATTGCCATATATTTCGAATCTTTTTGGTTTGTTATAGAATTAATTGCCCTAAAAAAATTCAAACCATTAATTAAAAAAATCAAATAATTAAAATCTAGTGGCAGTCATTGTAAATAAATTCCAACTCCAAGATTTATTTCATAAAATGGCTGCAAAAATGTATATGTAGATTAGTGAAAAAGTATAGATTTGTTTAGTGCTCTGAGCACTGTGCTTATAACAAAAAAATATTTATATATGTTTCGCGGTTATGGTTTATTATCTACTCTGAACCTAATTATCTTTATAGAGTACATTTTAAGTAGATTTTTTTATGGTTTATTATTAATTTTTTTGTTTCATCTCTTATGCTTTATTTTCTAAAACATGATTCAGTTTCAATCACGTTAAATCATATATATGAAAGTTGACCAACTCTCTCCATATGATTGACACATCATCACTATCATCACTTTAGCATTTGCTAATTGTCCACTGAATAATTAATGTAAACTCTTCAACTTATAATTTATAGATTAATGATGTATTTATTATTTAATTTTATATATTTAATTGTACTAATATTAAATTTATTTGTTATTACATGTTTTTCAATAAAATTATTTGATTGGTTTTCTCATACTTAAAGATTTTTTCTGTAATCTTAACTCAAATTATGAGTGTATAGTAGTTATAGATTAGTTAATAGTTTGAATAATTTGCATATTGTTAATGACACATCATCACACAACAAAGTGACATATGTCATTCGATGTTTTTTAAATTAATAAAACTAATAAAATTAAATAAACAAATTAAATATATTATCAATCCTACTCTTAATTGATTTCTCCAAAATAAAAATAAAAAATAAAATTATGTAAACAAATTAAGTACTACTTTCATTATACTCTTTTTATTTATTAATTTTTTTTATCATCAATAATCATAACTAATTTTTTATTGTGTTGTACTTGTTTGCTACCTAACCTCTTATTTGTTTAGTAATTTAATTTTGAGTCTTTGATAACATTGACATTCAAATTTTTTCAAATAATAAACCTTCAAAATATTAGACCTACCAAATAATGTAATACACGATCATTTCTCTTATAGTGATATATACAATGACAAAAGATCTAAAAGTATTGACTTTAATGATACTTTAATTTTTGAATTCTTTTTATTCTTTTCATATGAATATTTTTGAAATCTTGTTCAGTTTATATCAATTCTATATATTTAATCATGAGCCTATAACAATATTGTTGGAGTATTATATCTGGAGAATAAATAAAACTATAAATAGTTTATTTATAATCAAGTTGAACAATTTTCAAATCATCCAAGACACAATCATTTCTCTAATATTGTTATATGCAATGACAAAAGATCCAAAAGTGTTGACTTCAATGACATCAATTTTTGCTATATTTTTATTTTTTTGTACGAATACTCTTAAGATCTTTTTCAGTTGATATCAATCCAAACTTTAATTATGAATCTATCACAATATTTTTGAAGTATACAAGGAATTGATTTATTTATAATCAAGTTAGAAAAATTTTAAACTACAAAAATAACATTGTTACACAGAATTGCATCAAAATATCATTATTGTTTTTATATGTATTTATGAAGTAAAAAAATATTAAAATCTTATAAATAATCAGCTTTATACACAAAAATATATAAATTAATATTTCAAGTAACAAATGAATCTAACCATAAAAATTGTAACTTCAAATTATGCATCTAATTTTATTAACAATACAAAAATAAACAAATAGTAAATATAAATTAACATAAAGAACAATCAAGTTCTAAATAAAGTAACGAAGGAGAGTTGCGGAACCGCTAGCAGCACTTGCCAACACTTTAACAATTTTCAAAATAAACCCACGCGTAACATGAGTACTCATCTAGTTATTAAAAAAACACAAACGAAAATCCTTGTAACGTAAATCCTTAAGCCTCGGGACCCATTTCACTATTTTAAGAGACTTATAAACAACCAGTAAATACTCGACACGTCATAAAAGTGCCACGTAATAAAGTAAAGTTTTTTTTTTTGTTTTTCTCTTCACCAGGTTTTTCAATTTTTTTTGTTTGTTCTCTTCTTTAATTTATTTTTCCGGTAACCGAATAAAAAACCTAAGCAAAAGAAATGAAGCAGCTTTATCATCTGTAATCGCCCATAAGATATAATTTGGATTTCTGATTTTCTTTCTTCCTCATTCCTCCTCCTCCTCCAAAAAAGAACCCATTTCATTTTCCCGCACTTTCTCACCCCAAACGATTCTCGCCCGGAAAATGAGGTGGGAAAGGGTCCGACAACTACAGCAACAAGTGGGTCTCGGTGAGTCTTCTTCCGGGCCCGGTAAGAGGTGGGGTCACACTTGTAACGCCATTAAAGGAGGTAGCTTTCTCTATGTTTTCGGTGGCTATGGCAGAGATAATTGCCAAACCAATCAAGTCCATGTTTTCGACGCTGGTTAGTTCTCTCTTTCCACATCGTCTCTGTTCTCAAAAAATGGCGGATTTGGGTTGATTCCCATTTCGGATTTCGATTCTAGACAATCATCTAAGTTTCCTACCTTTGTTCATCCATATTGCATGTCTGCTTTAGGATAAGAAATTACACTCTGATTTGTTTTTTGTTTGTCAGATTTTGGTATGAGAAACATCCCCATTTCTCTATATCCAATTTTGTATTTAAAGCTTTTTCCTTTAATGATTTTGGTTTGACTCTTTTGAGGAAGCTTTTGGTCCGTTGTGGTTTACTTGCTCTCTCACTGTGGTGATCCTTGTTGCAGCAAAGCAGATATGGACTCAGCCAATGATCAATGGCACACCTCCTCCTCCCAGGGACAGTCACAGCTGTACAACAGTCGGCGACAATCTTTTTGTGTTTGGTGGTACTGATGGAGTTAACCCTCTTAAGGATTTGTATATTCTAGATACTTGTAAGCTTTCTCTTTGTATATTTCAAGTTTTGAGTTCTCCCTATATGAAGAAGTCATTCCCACTTTGTTTGATTTTTTTTTGTGTGGTTATAGCTTCACATACTTGGAAATGTCCGAGTGTTAGGGGAGAGGGACCTGAGGCAAGAGAAGGTCATAGCGCCACACTGGTTGGTAAAAGGCTGTTTGTCTTTGGTGGCTGTGGGAAATCTTCTGGTATTAATGAAGAAATCTATTACAATGACGTTTACATATTTAATACAGGTAATGGTTGGTTACTCATGGCTCTCTTCAAATTGGCATGTGAATCTTTTCCATATTATCATCTTTTATTCATTGATAAGGGACCTTAGATAGATTCTAACTTAAAAACAAGTTGAAACCATATCCTTTCTTGCGTTAATGTTGAGTCTTTAAAATACTTTTGTACTAAATTTTCGAGGATGCAAGTAAGTTAATCGGCTTTATGCTTGTGTAGAAACTTTTGTGTGGAAACGGGCTGTTACAATTGGGAATCCTCCATCTGCGCGGGATAGCCATTCTTGCTCATCGTGGAAGAACAAACTTGTTGTTATAGGTGGCGAAGATGGACATGACTACTATCTGTCCGATGTTCATATCCTTGATACAGGTGAAAAAGCATCTTGAATTCATGTTCTTTTAACCTTTACGAGTGTTTGTCTTTTATCTGAAAGTTAATGTACGTTATTTTTTTTTGACTTTCAGATACACTTATATGGAAAGAGTTGAATACTTCAGGGCAGTTGTTGACACCTCGAGCTGGTCATGTTACTGTTTCACTTGGGAGGAACTTTTTTGTTTTTGGAGGGTTTACGGATGCTCAGAATCTTTACGATGATCTCTATGTGCTTGATGTCGGTATGTAACTGAATCATCATTTAATAGCCATATATAATACTTATGACTTATGTGGTAGATAGGCTTTGGTCCTAATTTCTTGTCCAAACAAAATCTGCTTGGTTAAAGGTTTTAAGATGAACCATTGTATCCAATTTCCATGAGAAGGAAACCTGTAAAAGGCTTTCTAAAGTGTATTAGTGTCATAATATTGGTTTCTTTGTAATTACGCATATTCTCATTGTTTTTTGTTTTGTTGTTGTTTGTACCTGTAGATACGTGTATATGGTCCAAGGTTCTCACCATGGGAGAAGGACCATCTGCTAGGTTCTCTTCTGCAGGGGCTTGTCTAGATCCTCACAAAGCTGGTTTTCTTGTCATTGTTGGTGGCTGCAATAAGAATCTCGAGGCGTTGGATGACATGTTCTACTTACAGACAGGTTGCGGCAAATCCCCTTTAATTCACCTATTGCCTATCTGATTCATAGGGACATCTGGACAGGGATTTTCTCACTCTAATCATTTTTGTTTCCGGTTAATAGGTCTTGGATACGATGCAAGATTTGATCAAAATGTAGGGATGTTGTCTCTAAAGAAGCAATTGAAGATAAAATGCCAAGAACAAAGTCATGCAAGTTCCTTGTACGATAAATCACTTGTCAGAATCAATATGGATCATCAAGGTGTGTTTAGGCAGACTCTGCGCTAGTCAATATTAGATTGAAACATACAAAGGTAGCATTTTTTCTGTAGCAGAAACTCACTAGTTTGTATATGCTTGATTTTATTGTAGGAAGAGGAAATTTTGGTTTGAACACTTGCCAATTTAATGAAGGAAAGATGATGTTTCAAGCCCGGATAACCGAGAGTTACCCGGTTGGTTACACTATGGAAACAATGATAGATGGAAAAGTGCTTCGTGGTGTTTTGTTTTCAAACAAGCGCAGCTCTATTCTGCCGGCAGATCAAAGCTTTAGTAGGTGAGTGGTTAAATTAATCTTCCTCTTTCCGGGGTTTTCAGTTGTGTGCATCGTTTTGTGAACAAGTGTATTTGTTGTATAGAAAGAGGCCAGCTATGTCGAACGGGGATCAGGACAATAGATCAAAGATATCAAGAACTTTGATCAAGGATCAAGCTAATGCTGTAGAATCCAAAGATTCTCAATTAAACGGTATGGAGGCTGGTATTGATACCATCAGCAACCCTCTGGGTGTTAACATAACCACAGTGGCAGTGGCACCACACGAAACAGAAACCTCTGTTGTTACTTCTGATGCCAAGAACCAAGATGCAAGTCAACTCGATATGGTGCGTTTTTAAAATCATATATCCTCAAGAACCTGTCTTTAGTCATTTCGTTTCTGAAAATGCCGATTATGCAATTTCTTGACCCTAAAATACTGAAAATCTTTGTGCAGGGCACTGTGAATACAGTGAATACAGCTCCATCATCAGTTCCTCAGGTTGATGAAGCGTCTTTAGAATCTAGAAATGCGATTACGATAGATGATAGGGCTAACAAGACCGGACTTGGAGAGTCATAGCTACAAAAACAAAGGTGGGCTAACGTCTTTAAAGTCCTTATGATCGAATCTTTAGGCTACACAAAAACAGAAGAAGCCATTGCATCTAAAACTAGTTGGGTCTAACTCTGTTCGTTTTGAGCATTTGATTTACAGATGAGAGATTCTCCGCTATGAACAGAGGAACAACAGCATGAACAACATCATTTCTTTTCCTGTACATTAGTCTGGAGATAGGGTGGGTTTTATTTAGAATCTAAGTTAGATTATCGTGGTCACTGGTGAGGATGATGAGAAGCTAGCTCTGAGTTAGGTTTTTTCTTTTCCTTCTTTTCTTATTCTCTGCAATTTTCTCCTTTTTTCGGGTTTAATTCAACTTCCAAGCAATGTTATGCTTCCTCCCTCATAGTTTTTATTTTTTTGCACAATGAACTAGCTTAAATGTCAGATAAAAATGGTTTATTCTAGAATGTGGAGTGATTCTTCTAAACTGGTTTTACCCTTTATCATGTTATGGTTTTCAATTTCAACTCTAGCCTTGTTTACTCTTTCTAGAGCTAGATTAGAATTTGGTCGATCATTCAGTAGGAAACATAAATTTTGGAGATAACGTAGAAGAAAAGTCAAACTAGTCCTAGTTGGCAATCCAACTACTAAAGGCTAAAGCATGTAGTTCCATATCCAACTAATTTCGTTGTTGATTAGCATAGCATGTGATTCTATCAACCTGTTTACATGAAAACAAAATTTCTAAATTTCATGTAACAACTACTTCGTTTTTCTTCTTTTTGCTCATGTAAAAACATAGAGAAGAAAACTTATTTTCATTTATTTTGATGGCCTCCTTTATTTCCCATTATATTTAATAGTGCTTGCAATGTATTTTAGAAAAAATGGGAAGAAATAAAAAGAAGGATAATTTGGAGAAAATCTAAACTAGAAGACAGAAGTCACATGCAGAGGGAGACATCTAAAGAAGTAATCACATCCTACTTCCTTCCCACATGGATTCATGATTTGAGAGAATGCGTCTGTATCTCCAATTCTCATGAACGATCTCTCTCATTTCTATTTTTATTATCCATATTACTTACTAAAGATAATCTAAAATCTTGGAGCTTTTAAGTCTTTAAGAGTGAGGAATTGGAACAAACAAACAATATTTACAAACCAACAAGTTCCTCCTTCTTATGTGGCTGTCTTTTTGTTTTGTTCTCTGAGCAGAACCAGGAGGAAACATTTTGCAGAGGTTCTTTATTCTTCTTCTTCTTTGCTTGGCGCTTTCTTTCTTTCCCTAAGGTTTTGAATGTACATTCTCTGATCAGTGATCTTCTTCTGGGAGATTAAGTTTTCAGACAAAAGAGCTTTTGTTCTGTAATAATGGAGCTTGTCTTATTCCTTTTGGGGTTAGTGGGGATTTGAGAATCTAGGTGTTGAAAATAGGGTTTAATAGATTCATATGTTTCTGCTAGCCTAGACTCTACCCAATTTACCACGTATAAGAAAAAAGCGAATTTTTCATTATGATAGGGATTTAAGCTATGTAATTTAGCTGGAGAGCAATGGGAAATGGCGTTCACATTGAGCTTTGTCAGGGCAAATTTTATTGGAATGTGAATTGATAAAAGCTGGAAACTTTTGGAATTATATGAAATATGGAAAGTGGCGTCGTTCTCGTTATTAGTTGGTTCCATGGTGGTTGCTATTGATAGAGATATAACGAAAGCTTACGTTTTTCCCAAATTAGGATTTACTGGAAGCACAATAAAGAAGAGTTAAGACACTGTCACTACAGAGAGAAGAGTTCAAATTCTCTCCTTTTTGTTACCAGTAGCAAGTTCCGGCGCCGGAGATTCGCCGGAGAACCCTCCTGGTTTCAGGTGAACTTCTAGCTATTTTTCACCATTCATGGCTGCAAAGCTTCTTCATACATTGGCAGATGAAAACTCGGATCTGCAGAAGAAAATTGGATGTATGAATGGGATTTTCCAAATCTTTGATCGACACCATATTCTCACAAGCCGGCGTAAAAGTCTTACTTTAGGTAATCATAATCCAATAACACTTAAGTAATAAATAATGCTTAATGCTCTAGATCGTGTCTCTTAGTCGTTGACTTGTACATGGCTATATGGGTTACAACGTTCTTAATATGTATGTCTTTTACAATCTTTCTTCTTCTTTAGCTCGGTTTCTTCATGAACTATAAAGGTCTTGTCTGATTCTTCTGTGGTGACTAGAAAGGTTTGTCCTTTCTTGGCTGAATCTTATCTGATTTGTGAAATGTCTGTTAGTTTTGTTAAATTGATTTTGAGTTTTATGTTGCTTTTTTTCTTGGTAGCTTTTGACTTCTCTTAACCTTAAGACTATTGAAGTTTCAAGAATCTGTAATGTTTAGGGGGTTTATTGGCAAAGATAATTTTGTTGATGTTTTTTTTTTTTTTTGCAGGTAATGCACATGTCAATAGT
>Ga0041059_1001373_pt1 | contig 19356 bp, 5 predicted proteins | sample AraColnosormetaG_FD_56232 | JGI IMG/M metagenome (GOLD analysis project Ga0041059, IMG submission 56232) | Arabidopsis roots microbial communities from North Carolina, USA - Col MF nosort | ecosystem: Host-associated > Plants > Roots > Unclassified | place: USA: North Carolina | collected 2013-09-02
TCCTTNAAAAAAAAAAAAAACATATTACAGCGGCATTATAAATTTTCTTTATACACATAATATTAATATTCATTTGCATGTTTTCACTTTTTATGGGATTTTTTCCAAATAATATAATTAACCCCTAAAAGATCATGTGCCAATCTACCTATTTTTTATTATTATATATCACTCTACATTTCACTTTGGGATTACGGATTAATAGTTGATTACATGTTATCTGTTACCGCAAAGTCAGTTTCTTAATAAAATTTATCAAACAGTATTGAAATCGCAATAGCTTTTTTTTTTTTGGTTCATTTTTAAAAAATCGCAAAGAGATTCATCTCTACCAAAACATAGTTCTGTTGCATGAAACTATATACTGTATAGGTAATTAGCAGTGAATAATACATAATCATTTTTGGTAAACCTATTTCGTTTATCCTATAAAAGAAATATTAGCAGTGAATAATAATACTATGAAAAATGAGTACAGTGGATTGATGGCCAAAAGATTAGGTTGCTAGTTGATACTTGATACGATTGGTATTTGTAGTTGTATATGACTTGAGGAATACGTATTTGTATGGTAGAGAAGTGGAAGAAAGTACCCAAAATACAATTTGAAGATCGATGCATTGAACGTTTACACATCTCATTCCTTTTCAAGTAAAGGCAATGGCAGGTTTTCTGCTTTTTGGACGTTTCTGTGACGTGGCAATACGTGGGGACTCTTTTATTCTTATTTTGTGTTTTCTTTCGTGAACGTATTTGTTTGCCTTACTTTTGAATTCCAACTAATTAATTGTCGTGTTCAAGTCATTGAGCATTCCAATTAATGGCGTCATTAGGAAATTTGTAATAATCAGTTACTAATGCGTACTATTGATTTGTCATATCTTCACATTCATAAAGACTTCCTAAGATCCTTAAGGCTTAACAGCGTAATGAGATCTAATCTTCTTCTTTTTGTGAACCAATGAGAACGAATCTTAACGTTAGATGTTCTACGTCAATTTCATTGCACATATAATTATTTGTCAACACACACACATATTTTGTTTTATTCCGTGGTCTCATCATTTTACTTTAACTGTATTGCCAATCAAAATGCAAGTAGCCATGCATTAATGATAATAATGTATTTATCTTTAAAAGGAAAAAAAACTTAGACTTGATCAATCACAAATTTCCGAAGTTACATGTAAATGAATGATTGGCGTGGCGATAAGGCAAGGATTGTGAGACGACATCTAAACCCAAGACATGGACCACATAAAGCTTATATATATATCATTTCAAATTGTTTGAAATGATGAGCTGGCTGCTTTTTTTCCCAAGTTAGTGTCGTCGAATATACCAAATGTGTCTTATCGAAAAGAGAAAACCAGCTTATTTCATCCAAACATCCCAAACAAAGAAACATTTGTTCTTAACCTTGATTATTAATTTGAACCACAATAAAATGGCTTAGAGGTACGGCATCGTCATTAAAAATAGTTGATTTACTCACAAACAAAATCGTACTACAATTAAGGACAGCTTGGGCAAGTCACTTAGACCAAATAATTAAATCCCTTTTTTTGGGTAAAATCATTACTTGTTTACGGAAGTATTCACGTGACATTTATTTTCAAGATATCTTAATAATACAAATAAAGAAATTATCAGACCATAGCATTTACAGAGCTATAGACCCGTGGAGTTCGAAGGAGACAATCAAATCATTCACAGACTAATCGATGGCAATGCGGAGAATCTACGACTCTACTGTTACATGACGGACATCCAACAATGGAAAACAGCATTTACAGGAATAAAGACTAACTGTCAACACCTATGTGCGGATTTCTTAGCGAAGACAGTAGTATCATGTAACTAACAATGGTCTCTATACCATAGCTGCCCTCGTTTTCTAAGTATTTTTTAAGGAAAAAAACCAACTTTTGGTAATACATCACAGAGAGAGCCCAATAAGTCGTAATGGGCCTGGAACCTAGAGTATTTTCAAAATTTTGAATCATTAACCCAAACTTAACCGAAGTCCTCAAACAGGCCCATGCTAAACAACACTTAAGACATTTCTCCTTCTTCTTCTACTCAAAACATAATCTCAAACCCAAACCAGGATGGACCAAACCAGAACTAAATCAAATGGAAGTATAGCCAAACTAAAATAAACAAGTATTGGTCTTATTTCTGTAAATTTCTCTTCAGTTGAAACAGACCAAACCGAACGATAACCAAACAAAAAATTGATTCTAAACCGATATGTATTCACTAATGAGAATAAAGATCATCTCTAGTGTAATTTTTCTTTCTTCTTTTTAAGATTTGAGAGCAAAGAAGAAAGTAAAAACTAAAAAGTGATGAAGATGAAAGTCTAACCTTTAATTGGCTGGAATTTGTGTCTTTCAAGTTTGGAATAAGCATCACGAAACAACTTTTTTTTTCTTATCAAAAGCCCAACTATTTTCTCTTTCCCGAAAAAAAAGAAGAGAAAGTTAGCACACGGATTAGTAGTATCACACGTGAGAGAATAAAAAAAAATAACTTTTTATAAGTTGTTCAGTCACATGCCATAAAAAGCCATACAATGTTCAAGGCCACGCAAAATTTGATGGAAAGCAATCAATTAAAACATATTTCAAAAGTAATGAAGAAAAGAAAAGAAACTTCACTCTTCAGGTTTCTTCACCTTAAAGGATTCGTCTATCTTTTTGTGGGTTTTCTTCAACTTCCAAGCTCACATATGTGACAAAAGCAGCTGCAGTACCTTGCTGTGTATTTTTTAGGTTTCGTATAGCCAATGAAATGATTATAAGTAAAAGTGATTTGATTTTGCTTTTCGTACCCATGTCTGATGTCTCTAAAAAGATTGTGGAAACAATAATATTTTGTAAAAGCATTGAGATATGTCCTGAATAGTAGTACATTTTTGTGAGTACATTTATTTTTGGATAGTTCATATGACAATCACACGTTCTGGTCTATCAAAATTAATTTGAAGGCATAAAAATTCAGGGTAACTAAAGAGAGATTTAAAAGTACTTAAAGACTTTTCCTTTTTCCGTGCTAGAAAAGCATTTGAACTTATAATGTATGTAAATAAATGCAAAATTTTAATTAAAAGTTTCTTTATCAAAGGAGATATGCGACTTTGAGGTTGACAAAGTGTAGCTTCAAAATGAAGAAACTGATATCATTAGATAGAATAAAAGCAAGAGCTAGCGCCTCCTTAAATACTTTAAATATAGAAAATATTTTTTAGTCAACTTCGTTATCGATTACGAGTGATGACTTTGAATTTTCAGTTTGTTTATTTCATTTGTCGACAAAAATGTATATATTTATTTGATTCTAGAAACTAAAAATCCTTTAATCTGAGCCAAAAATACTTAAATGTGTAGACGATGTACTTCAAATAAAAACATGCATTACGTAAATTTGAATATATAGATATAAAATCCCTAATTTCTTGTCTTGATGAGATATACAAGAAAAATTATATAAGATAACACAAATAACTTAGCATGCACACGAATAAAACGAAGATGTTAAAGAATAAAGAGTATCAAACTATCAATTGTTTTGTACACCACCAACTATTAAGTAAAGTAAAAATGTTTTAAAATACTACTATTGTATTTGTACGTATAAGTCATATGCTCATAATTTATCCTCGAACAATACTCATGGTTAAAATTTGAACACTTAGATGGGCGCTAATCTTTATATTGGATTGGTCATAAATGTCATATGATTGCTTGTACGTGATTTTATGCAGGGTTGAGAAATCATTACATATTTATTATTTTAGTTGGATTTCTGAACAAAGTAGGAAACCTTCCAACTGGCCGGCAATTAAATTTATATGATCATCATCGCGCCTTTGAAAAGTAATATAAAGTTTACTTATTAATTAAGACGTATTGTTTGGAGTCTTGAACTATGGAAGGTCTAGCTAGTAGTTCGCCAAAACACCAAGAATTTTTTTATATCATATACGAATATTGTAGATTCATGGAACATTGAATTTTCGTGGTATGTGTGTAAGCTAGATTTTATATATATAAAGAGATTTTTTTTCCAAAGTTTTATGTGTGTAATTCTCTAATTCTTTTTTGGATCCACAGAAATTGTAGCTCTGAGTTGTATAATGAATCATTTCTGGCGTTTCTTTGTAGTTTTCCTCAGTTCTTTAGATTTGTTCAACATAGGATATTGATATTTAGATTTACTATTAAAGTAGATTTCTATTACGATTGAACATAAGATTCATAAGTGTAGTTTCAAAACCGGTTCATAACTAGCAATGAAGTTTGTTGATCAGTTCAAGTGCTTATAAATTACTATAATAATTTTAAAGCATAGAGTAAAAATATTCTTATAGCAAATTTGTTGTACCTACATAATTGTTTTTTACATTTTTTGTTTTACAAAATATCACAATTTTCTACATATATATCCATCTACTTAAATGCGTAACTAATTTTTTCAAAAAATTATATTACAAAAAGATAGCACTTTTTAATTAATTAAACATCTCATATAATGTGACAAAATATTTTACAGTTCTTTCTAATTAAATTCAAAATCAAAACTTTTATATTTTGTCGCACATCAAAAACTATATACAATTAAAAATATAAATTAATAGTTCGTAGGTAAGTTCAGACAAAACACACTAGCTCGTAAGAAAAGATCCAACAAATACAAAACCATATTTCTCGGATTTCACATAAAAGAAAAGTCAAAGTTATATAGTGTAAGAAAAAAGAGATCGAACCCTCAACAAGACTATTAGAAAATTGGGTTGAGGACGAAACCATGAAACCTCAAAATTAAGTAACTATTAAGCATATTTGTTGGATTCAAAATCATGTAGTTATAGTTGCATCCTTTGACGTTTCTCACTTTCTATCCAACATCCCCACGCAAACTCCGTTGACGCTCTCCCACGCATTTCTCATATTACCACAGTTATTACTATACGGTATGCCTAAACTACATAAGATATTTTAAATATTACAAACTTAAGGGAAATTTATTTTAAATTGTAAGAAAAAAAAAACGGAGCCGCAATACTTACGAAACGAAACCCTTATTTGATATTTCTCAATTTAGACCATTGATGACTAAGTCGCAAGTGGGGTGCGTGTGCCTGCTTTTTCTTTTTGCTTGTGGGAATCTCTCATCTATATTTTTCCCTAAATTTCATTCTTTCTTAATGTAAAAATAAGTAAAGGTAACAACACAGATATAGGAGGGCAAGCAATATGTATATTGACTTCTATCTTCTTTTTGAGAACCAATATTTTCAAATTTTTACCCCGAAATTACATATTTTACAGAATCATTTGTAGGGAAACGGAAAGGGTTGACGATTAGATAATTAGGTTGAGTCTCTGAGACTCAATCACTAGAGACCTTTTTGTTCTTTGTGTAAAATATATTAGAAAATGTTTTTAAATCAATCATTCGAATAGATTTAGATGAGTATTTCCCGAATAAAATAGGTCGTTGAATATATTGGAGGGTAGTTTTGTCAATTTGGAAAGGGACCATTCATTGAATGTGATTAGAAAATTTGAGACAAAGAAGATTTGGGAAATCGGGGAGAGAAGGAGAGATCGTATATAGAGATGGTTTGGTTGCATTGCATTTTGTGTCTCCAAGAGTTTAAATCCGACGTGTGAGGCTGTCGTTTTGGAAGCATGTAGGACCCTTCCCTCTTTTATTCCCTTCATCCACTTCTGTCATATATTAACCATAATGCCCCTCATCATACAACAATGTACATACTAACCAATAGTGAAAATTTAAACCGCAGCAGTAATGACTAGATACTCTTTAAACTGACATCAATCAAATGAGTAGAAGTAATAGTAAGAAATTCTCCGTTTTGCCCTAAAATCTATTATAAATACTTTGTTGGATCTCGGCATCAACAACATATAAATATTCGATAAACCGTATGTAAAAAGTTTATATTCACTGTAATTGCTACTGAATTGTAAAATTAAATCCAACTTTTGGTAGTATTGTTTCAGATAAAAATATCAGGTTTAAAAAATAAAATAAGGAAACTATCGTAAAATAAAACAACAACAACATCATATAGAGGTAAAAATGATATATACACCTTATTCTTCTAAAACTCATATCATAATATTGGATGATCGAAAACGACGTGTAGTACAAGACTATAAATGTTATAGTATTCAAGTAAAACTAAAAGAGTGGAAGTTATCGTTTTAAATATAACAGCGACGAAGATATCCTTAATAACCACGACGACGTTCATTGTATAATGAAAACTCTTTTATTTGGGATAAATCTTAACATTAAAAAACAAGAAAAAAAGAACCATGATATTCTATTTAAATGGATATATATTTTGTTAATCCTTGGTTTCAATAGAGAGGTAACTTGTAGTGTCGATATATAGTGAATATTATTATACCGACAATAACGTCACGCCTTTGTTATTTTAGAGATAACATATATTTGGACGAAATCGATCATTTTTTTATTTTAATTTAGCAATAAAGAAATTTTCATGTGATCTATACAAACAGGAAGGTTGACAACGGGATTGGAGGAACTTACAGCACACTGTCATCTTCACGGACCCCTTGACATTGATTTTATTTTATCTATATTTACATGAATTAGTTTTAATTACTAAACTGCATAATTTAGATATATGTTATTAAGTTATTTTGGTTGCCGGTTCTTGATTTCTATCTCATATACTATGTACATGTATATTATATATGGATATTGTTGTCTCACTGGTCTGTATTTATGCAGAGCATGGTCCATACACAATTAATTATCAAGTTGGTGATTGAATTTATATACATAGATATATTCTGTTCTTTCAATTGTATGGAAATCATTGACTTGCTTGGGATATTTCAGATGGGATATCAAATTACTCAGAGTTCCATAATTTCTTCCTTTGGTGGTGGTTTGAGTTGTCAATATTAATTAATAAGATTGATAAGTCTAGACCTTAGCCAAGGGACATATGCTTTAATAGTATTCAATTATATATGTAAAGTAAAACTCTTTTAAGACTATAAAATATATACTGATAAATTTAAAACATTGATAAAATAGGCTCACCCACTCCATAAAATGGACGAAACCAAGTGATTCATAATCATTTGCTATCTTTTTATATAAATAATAATTATTTAAAAAACACATAATTTTATTCGATAGATAGATAATATATAAGGAAAAGGAAAGATAGTTGCGTCACTTAGTGAAGAACACTAACCACAAATTTGAATCCCCACAACACGAATGGAAAGCACTTAGAGGGATAATGGAGCAAATATATAGGATGATATATTGCGTGCCCATTGGCCATTTCCCATTTCACATTAGTTACTCTCCTTATTCTTCCTTAAAACTGTACGTATGTGTATATGCATTGTTTTCTACAATGTAACGTGTTGAACATTGTAGAAAAACATTTTCGTGGTTCGAGAAGCCTTATCAAAACAAGAGGCATACAATTCTTTTGTCCCTCTCTCTCATGCAGGCACAAGACGAATCCCCATATTATTCGTGTTTCTCTCTCACTTTCACAAATTACTGACATAATTCATCGAAACCAAAAATTAAAAAAAACTACTACTAAAATCGAAAATATTTGTTGAGATATAAATAGTTTTAAAGTTGGTATCTCAAAGAGGGGTATATATGTAAATATAGACGAAGAGTGCAAGATCCGGCTGTCAGCATGACATAAGCTGACTTCAGCAACACCGTTTAAGCCGCGAGCCCGCGACCGTCCGGAATGGACCCAACTTCTCACTTATACTTCTCCGGCTCCCTCAAACCTGAATCACTATAAATGACCATATTGCCCTTGGATCTATAAAATACCAAAAAGAAAATGATCTTAAATCTAAACAATACATGAAAGCAAGCAAATTGAAGAATGGACGACTTAGCTAGGTTGGCTAATGTTTGTAGTGAAAAGAAATATTATTTTAACCTCCACGTTATTTTTGTTTGAGTGTATGATTAAGCTATAATTTATTTCATTAAAACGAATTAAAATAACGGAGTTGTTTAATAAAGTAGTCCTTTTCATTTGTACATACAATTATTTATGGTAAACAAAAAAATTGTTCGAAGAGTTTACACTTTACATATCAAAAAAGAACAAAAGAAGAGGAGGTAGATACCGACTAAAAATAATAATTGAGAGACATAAAAAAATTACAAGCAATGAATGAATATTAAAAGAAAGAAAAGAAAAGATAGATTTGTGAAAATGGCGTCAAAAGAAGAGAGGAAGGAGATTGAGTATGGTTTACGCCAAACGAAATACTAATAAATAATAATAAAGAAAAGGAGTTGTTCGTATCGTCTTCTACCTTATAAAACCCCACACCTTCCTTGTTTCCCTCTTCCTACACCGCACTCTCTTCTTCTTCTTCTTCTTCCTCTCTGTTTTTTCTCTCTCTTTGTTTGGAACCACCATGGATAATGTCAAACTTGTTAAGAATGGTGTTTTGAGATTGCCACCTGGATTCAGATTCCATCCTACTGATGAAGAACTTGTGGTTCAATACCTTAAGAGGAAAGTTTGTTCTTCTCCTTTGCCAGCTTCAATCATCCCTGAGTTTGATGTTTGCAGAGCTGATCCTTGGGATTTACCTGGTAAAGCTTTCTGATTCTTGCTATATTTAGTAAGTTTTCAATTTAGAGTCTCTGTGACCTTTAAGGCTCATAAGATTCTCTTATGTTTTTTTAGGCAATTTGGAGAAAGAGAGGTACTTCTTTAGCACAAGGGAAGCTAAATACCCAAATGGGAACCGGTCTAACCGGGCAACTGGGTCTGGTTATTGGAAAGCTACCGGTATTGATAAACGGGTTGTGACCTCTAGAGGAAATCAAATCGTTGGTTTGAAGAAAACTCTTGTCTTCTACAAAGGCAAACCACCTCATGGCTCAAGAACCGATTGGATCATGCACGAATATCGCCTCTCTTCTTCTCCTCCGGTACATATTCCCACTCTCTCAATTCCCGGTTTAAGCTCCGGTTTAATCACCACCACTAAAATAAGATTCTAATATTTTGTAGAGTTCTATGGGTCCCACTCAGAACTGGGTACTCTGTCGTATCTTCTTGAAGAAAAGAGCCGGTAACAAGAACGACGACGACGACGGAGATAGCCGTAATCTTAGACATAATAATAATAACAATTCGAGTGACCAAATTGAGATAATTACAACAGACCAAACAGATGATAAAACAAAACCAATCTTCTTTGATTTCATGAGAAAAGAAAGAACAACAGATTTGAACCTTTTGCCGAGCTCTCCTTCTTCCGATCATGCTTCAAGTGGAGTCACGACGGAGATCTTCTCTTCTTCCGATGAAGAGACCAGTAGTTGCAATAGTTTCAGATGAAATCTTTAATTTAATTTTAATGTTGACTATCTTAATAAGTTATTATAGTTTTATATTAATACGACTCTCTTTCCTTTTTATTCCATTTTTACTTGAAAACGAATCTTTGTCCTCTCTTTTCGTTTCGGTTTTTATATGATTTCGTGAAACTTTGTTGGAGTTTTATCTGAGTGATTAACCACCCGTTTCAAGAAAATGTATGTTAACTTTATTCTCTAGCGAATTTCAATTCTTCTCCCAACGGTCCACTTATTGCAATAAATATATGTTTATAAGTCATTGTACAAATTTAGAGTATAAACTTTATTTGGAGATGCTACCACAAACGGAAAATATATATTTTATTTGAAATTTTTTTAGAAAGAAGAGGTAGCTTGTTTATACACGTTCGTTTGGGTTTCTCTCCATGACATGACAATCCCATGCCGGAATTATTAAAGAGTATTCACACTTTTAAAATGATAATAATCTTGTTATTATTAATAAAAAGGTGTGTATTATTATTAAAGAGGAAATAATTTCCTCTTTGCACGTGACGGTGAGATTATTAAAATATGTGTACATAATACTTACCTATTTAGCTGTATTTATTATGTAAGTTGTGTTTGTATGATTACAAATATGCATGGAGGATTACAACTAAAAAGGGTAATAATAGCACGGAGAGGCTGTCAAAGAGAGCTTTTTGTCAAAAGTGCACAAAACGTAATAAGAGTGTGATGAGTAGTTATCTCTTTTAATGTCAAAAAGGTCATAATTATTCGGTGGAAACAACACAATTATAAATTTACACATTTCAAACACAAAATCTTAAGAAAAAAAACAAAACTATTCATGGTTTACAATGATGCGATCTAATTTCAAATTAGGTCCCCACAAAGAAATGCCAAAGCTGAGATTGTATAAGTCATTTTTATAAAGGCTCCTTTCAATTTTCTTAAGTGCCATGTAACAATTATATGTATAATTAGCTCATTTAATTTAGGGGTAGTGAGGAGAAAGAACGTTTAAATTAAGGGAAATAGAACGAAAGTGTAAGCTTGGAGAAAGATGATGAATATGAGCGTAAAATGAGTGACATGAGACCAAAAATAGAGAAATGAACTAAGAAATGTACAATAATCCTAATATTAGTGTTATATATATATATATATATATACTAGCATTATGGCCCCTGCTTTGCACGGACAAAACTATATGAAAGGGTATTTATATTTTAAATTTAACAATTTGTGGACATGAGTTTTGTTTGTTTTAAAAAGCCAAGATCAAAAATAAGAGGCTGATGAATCTATGAACCCATGAAATGTGAACATATTCTTGCTTGGGAATTTGGAAATCAAAGCAAATCCTAATAGCTCCTCATCTCCCGAGCCCTTCTTGTCACTGTGTGAATAATCTTTCATGAAAACCAATCTTCAATACTTCCTGTAAGAGTATTCATTTTATATTACCATGATATTTGTAAATTTTTAATAGATGTTTACTAAAATGAATAGTACACTAATTTTTGCGTATAGAAGACTTGAGTTTCGATAGAAAGGTATAAAACAATTTAAATAGAAAAAAAGAAAAAGAGGTTGAAACTGCAGAGATTGTAGAAGAGTGGAAGTGATCAACCAAAAAAATAGTTATCTATAATAAAAATAATAGAATTGTGGATTATGAAAGTAAAAAAGCAAAATTTGAGAGTTTTGCCACATGTCAAAAAGAGAGTGTTGCAGTTTTTGTTAAAATGACTGTTGATTTAGTAAATATAGATATCTAAAATTACATAAAAAAAGAAATCATAATATTTGAGGCACTCACAATCCTCAGAGAGACGAAGAGAAGAATGACGTACAATAAAGGTGGGAAGTAGTAGAGAGAAAAACAGAGAGGGGAAATAGGAGTGGTGAGCAGCATCACGTCTCTATCTTTCAACGATGTATTTGTTATAAAAAAAATGAGATGTATTTGTCCCAAAAAATGGAATTAATCTTACAACAAATAAAGTAAATCGAAGTGCTATTTCGGAAATTTAAACAACCGAAAATATTGTTGACAACAAAAAAAATAACAACCGAAAATAGTTAATATTCTACCTGCATTTTCTCTTTCTAGTGTGTCCTTACTGACGAATTAATAATTTTCCTACTAAGAGATTGTAAAAATACTCTAGGACAAGTAATTCAAGAGGATTTGGTGTAAAAAACACCTCTTAATAGTTTAATTTGCTCTAAGACCCTATCTTGCTATAATTTCATTAGTAAGAAGAAGAAACTCGCACAGTGGATAATCTATGATTATTTCATATATTTTTAACAAATGAGAAACTAATCTTTGTCGTCATAGGATTCTAACATGGAAGGACTACAAGAAAAATTTATGCAAGAATCGATTCAAATTAAAAAAGTAAATAAAAAGCTATAACTTATTTTATGAGCAAAAAGAAGAAACAAGCATAAGAGCTTGAGAGAATCACTAATAAGAACCAAATTCCGCAAGGATAATATATTCGAAGAGGATCAAATCTCTTTCTCTCTATCTTAAGATTCCATTCCAATCTTCAAACCTACTCCAATTGAGAGAAAAAAAAAAAACATTCTTTGTGAGTTACTGAATTCTGTTTTAACAGCATCTGTTACTGTTGTCTCCATCGAATTACTATGCCTTACGTAACTGAATTGAAAAGTTAGGTAACGGTCTGATAAGTGTTCGAGCTAGTGAGACACAAAACCTACCAAAGAAAAACTACGCATTAAATATTCGACTTAATTAAGACAACTTCGTTAAAGTAAGATAATATTTTTAACTCTTAATTTCATCAACATCTGTATGCCTTCGAAAGCCTAACCTCTGTATAGTGGCATTTCTCCACAAAACAATTCCGATGTTATAATCTGACTCATAACAAAATTCTTCTATTTTTATACCTCATGTAAACAAATAAACCGATATTGTTTTCTATTAATAAAAAAAAGAGTTGGTATAGGCATTTTGATTTATGTTGAATAACTAGTCAATTAAAAGACTAAGTCACCTAAACAAATAGTATCCTATATTTGCTTTCTTTCTAGTTCATAACTTCATATACATATTCGATTTTAGTGGTGTACGTAGAGGCATATAGTTACGATTTCTTGTACTTGCAAGCAATCCCAATCAACTTAGTGATTATCGATTGAGTGAAAATAAGTAACAACTTTATCAGCATCTTTTAATATTTTTAAGGATTGTTTTCATGTTCCGTATGCCACAAGGAAAGATAAAGAATAATTTTCCCGACCCAAAGAGAGAAAACTTCCATTTGGATTCTTCGTACGGCATTATTGCTATTAGTCATTAGATATAGTGGATAGTGGATTTGTTCAAATGTTTTGTTCTGTTTTCCCCACAAGTTACTCTATCAACAATATCAAATATGATACTACAATCAAATAAAAGAGAATAATCATGAATGGCGTATACATTCATGTGTTTAAAATATATCTATTTAATTTGATCTTACAACAAATACATATTGTCTAATTGGTTACGATACCGTGAATACACTAAATATATTTTTTCTGAAAATTGTATTGAAACAACATCGTACAAAACATTATATGAATAATTTAGTTAGAAAACCATAAAAGTATAGGATGTTATACAAACAATCATTTAAATACGTAAAATAATTTTTAAATTTGTGGTTATGTAACCTATATTTCAATATTTAATTATATTATTTTAAAATAATTGATGATTTGACACACTAGATGGTGAGAACTTATTTTGCTTATAAATATGTGTATATATATGATTAGAGATAAGTGGTACGATAAAGAGTGATATACAATACGAGAGTAGTCCGATAATGAGATTTGACTTTCGTCTCTACATTTCCCCTAGTTCACAGTACACAATGACGATCGTGGTCGTGACATTTATATGCATATATAAATACAAATAAAAATTGCACGTATTAATTCATATATAATTAATTATTTAATCCGAATCCATTCGAGTTATTCACGTCAAAAGTTTTTCCCGTTCTAAGCACAATCCCGTTCTCCGGTTACATTTGGAGATAAAGAAGCAAAGTGCATCTCAAAAATACCTTTTTTTTGTAGTTGCAGTTTTAGCTATATTTCACAAAATAAAACACCAACCTAAATACACATCATGTAGAAAATGATTAAAGAAAAGAGGAGAAAATAAAGAAGGAAGAGAAGGTGGAAAGAGTCGTATAATGCTGACTTGTGTTTCGTGAGATTCAAATTTGTATAAAATTCCAAGTGGGCTGCGACTTGGAAGACGTGGGAGACCCACACACTTTCACAAATCATCCATTACCCACACGCATTTTTCTTACTTATATTGCATGGTTATGTGTCACTTCCACCAACCACATTCAATATGTATGTATATTCACCTTAGATTTACTAAATCCTTGTCTTAATATTAGACTAAATATTAGGAAAACATCTCTAACTAGTAGTTGTAAGAGAAACTTTATTTTATATTAGTCCATTAACTCGACTAAATTGGTTATGAACAAATTAGAGGAGTGCTCTTATGGTGCTACCAGATCGAGTTTGAGTCTGTGGTGAGATAAATTACGTTTGTAGACCCGTTACAAGTATTATCAAACCTAGGGTAACTATATATAGGGAAAAGTCCAGAATATTCTGATCACAAAGAAAGAAGAAAAAACTAGTAACAGCAGTCAATAAGACATCTTACTTATTACTATTGCATGCATGTCAATCGTAAATGTGAATTCTACCACAAATGACACACACTCAAATGCTAAATGCATATACACAAATGTAAACGTATTGTTGATTCGAAATCAGTGAAGTATTTAGCTACATAAAACAAAAAAACGATTTTTTTTTTCCAATTTTCCTAAACTCCATCTCCAAACTGGTCATTAATTAAAAATTAAAACGTGCGGAAGCGTAGTCAACAAACTCCTATAAGACTTGATCCAACCGATCCAGATCCAAACTTGATATAAAATATCGACCATTTACCCTTTCGTCTAGAGATAATTAGCCAAACAAAATTGAGAACAAAAAGAAAAAAAGACACCGCATAAAACGAGATTTAGTATAAAGAACATTTTCACAAGAAACACTATGAATGTGGGGAAAGTGCATCATCATTTATCAAAAATCCATATAAATCTCTTAAAATCCAATTATTTTCATTTTTTTTTTCTCCCAACCACCACACCATAATTAAACTACATAAAACAAGAATGAACCTAGTTGGGTAAGCAAACTCAAATAAACCCAATTGCAAGAGAATCTACCTATAATATATTCATCAATATAGTTTTATTTAGGTTTAAGAGTCAGAATCTCTTTATGGCTCTTGCCTGTTCCCATAAGCCCTATTACGAAGCACTTAAAAGAAGAGGGTGACGTCAGTCCCCAAAGACATGTTGCCTAGACTCTAAGCAAACTTGAGATGTGATGACAACACAAACCTTAATTACTTAATTAAGACCCCAATGTCTATTTTGATCACCAGTCGGATACAAAACGTTAAGAAGGAAACTTTGAAGTTGGTAATTCAACCGGTTAAATCTATTGTGGGAGGTAGGCCAAGTTAAGTCTTAAACCAACCAATTGAAAAAGAGAACAAAATTACAAGCTTTGATCTCCAGTCCAAAGACATTTTTATCAGTAAGATTCGGAATCTCTTGGCTACTAAAATATAAAGAAAAACACGCGAGAAAAAGATAGTGTTTGATATTTTGTGTAGAGGTTGCGTGCGAAGAAGCAAAACCCCTTGTGAGGGAGTGACTTGAGGATCAGCTTCAGCTTTCTGAGACATAATGACAAATAACAAATGGGTTTGATATAGAAGCAGTTTTACTTACATCACATGTTTAGCTTTCCTCTTGTGGTCCTCTTTTTTTCTCCAATCTCTAAGCAAAATCCTACACATCTCTTGAAAATTTTGTAAACCCATGGACCCCATTAAAGATTCAGTTGTATCTTCCTTAATTGACTATTTTTGAGGCATGATTAGACATTTATAGCAAAGAACTAATCACAAAACTTCATCAAAGCCTTAAAATTCTTGCTATAGATAGACATCTAAAAAACTGGTCCCAAAGAACCTAACAAAGCCACTTCACACGCTGAAGAGGCAACTCTCACTGTTAACAGATTCCAACAAAACAGAAGAGGCTTTTGTGATTAGAAGCTATTGAACATTTAAACCAGCAGACAAGGCATATGCTTGGTGACAACTACAGTTGCACACCTGTACTGCACTAAAAATTATCTGCCTTTTTACCTTTGCACGCAACTCCCTATTCATCGGTCTATCAAACTCCAAAAAAGAAAAAATCAAACTTCTTCAAGTTGCTGAGGGATTATTTACATGACTTGATGTTACTTTAATCAAAGACTCATACGAGAAGTGTTATACTTTTCTAAGACCCTTCAGGCAGAACAGAAGAGTCAAATTTATGATTCTTCAAAATTTAGCAACAAAAAATTCTTTGTTGCTATAGAGAAAAATCTAAGAAAAGAGTAATAAATATCTTTGCACATATACTAGAAACCAAGATTGAAGTAGTAGATATTTTTAAATTTATAAACTCCAAATACTAACACTAACTAATTTTATACTGATTTTAATATCTTTGCACATATACTAGAAACCAAGATTGAAGTTGCCCACAAAATTTAGTTTGTGAGAGGCCCAAGGAGATGAGAGAAAATGCGATTATCTTAAAGTGCTAGTTTCACAAAGAGCCATGGCAAAGGAGGGCTTAGGGACTTGGGACTTATGAATTGAGATAGTTCTAACTTGTAAGGCTACTATATCTGCCTAAACTGATTATAGGTTTTAGGTATGTATGATCAACCTGTAGGCTGTAGCCTGTGGACCAGCCCCGTCCTATCCCGCCTGCTGATCAGTTTTTCCATTTTGCAACTTCGAAAACCAGTCTGGCCCTTTTGTACCCAAACCCCACCACATCTGGTCTAGTAAACTGTAAACCCAATGAATCCGTCATTTTCCTATGTAGTTTCTAGATTAACCAAGCACTGTCCCCATCGTTCATATACCAAAAACCAGGATAGATCTTGAACACTCAAACCAGAGAGCCGGGTTCAAACTGGGCAGCTTGTTCGTCACTGGCCCATCACACGATTCACACCATCCCTGCCTGTGAAATTTCAAAGACGAATAATCTCTCTACGTGAAGATAAGAGCCTTGTTGAGTCATAGCCAAGAAGGCACAAGAGACTAGACAATAGACGGTTCATTCATGAATCAGTGAAACGATACAGAAGAATAAATATTTCATTTCTCACACATTCTATAGGGTTATTCTGGATCTTAGTTTTTTTCCAGTACATGCAACAGAACGACTCAACTTCACAAGCAATATTAATCACAAGAGAAAAGAATGCATCTTATCATGCTGGGAGTGCGAAACTAGGTTGCTTCCACTGTGGCGGATCCATCACCAGGCAGGGATCTGATTTCTCAAAGTCAGCAACCTGTAAACAAATCAATCATATGAATGAAACAATCTTCCATACAGAGAAAAAAAAAACGCACACGAGTAGCAGGCATGAAGAAGACATATAAAAGTACCTTGTTCCCACACTGAGGGCAATGGTGCTGTTTGTTCCAGAGGCAATCCATTGAAGGGCAGAGAAAGCAGAAACCAAGCATAAACGGCATCATGCAAGCAACAACAGCAGCTACACCAGGTTTCGATCTGTTTCACATCCATAAAAAAAAATATATATCACAAACAAAGAAGATGTAAACCACAGGTTGTTACAATGAATATTTTCACATAAAACCACAGGTTATCACAAAGGAATAGTACAGTCTCATGCTCTTAAAATTGTTTCGGTAGAATGAAAAATGTAAGCCCTAAACATGAATGCCGAGAAACGAGAAAACGTAAAGCAGACTAACTTCATTAAAACCAATCACCGCCAGTATCAAAATAGAAGAGATACTGAAGTGAAGCACCATCTAAATAACTCCACTACTAAGGAAAAGATGTTGTTACCAACAGAAAGAGTCACAAAGCAGGTAGCTTTATCTTTGCAGCTTAAGTATATTTGTTGAGAAAGCTTAACAATAACAGGCTGGATCAATGGAGTTCTTTCAGCCTTCCTTTTAAGTGATTTAAGTTTTATAACAGCTTGTTCATATAGAAGTATCAAACATTCTATAGCTAATGAAACACACCAATCAAAATGAACAAGTTTGAGAATCCTGAAACCAAAAATCCAATACTCAAAACCTTAAACCACTGGCAATGATTAGAGGCGCTAATTTTTCTACTATATTGCTTCCAAGTATGAGATCAATTGACATGGATCCGAAATTGCCGATTGCACATTTCCTCGATGATTTCTTGTAATCGAGTCATAGAACGATTCGCGAACAATAAACTCTAAAATCGTATAAGTGAATATACCTGAGATTGGTGAGACCAGTGTTGCCGCAATAAAGGCAATTGAAAGGAGCAGGAGTGTCTCGATAAATCGTTTGCTGAATCGGAGCACCCAACGGATCACCATAGATAGCATTCGGCGGCACAATTCCGGCCTGATACGGATTCTGCCCCGCGTAATATGGAACTCCGATCACCGTTGTTCCCTCTTTCGCCATCTCCTTTGTTTTTAGTTTTTACGGTCAAACTCAACGATTTCGAAGATAAAGCAAATCAATCACAACGAGAGAAACAGACGAAGCTGATTCGAAGAGTATTTATTTAATTCCCTTTCCGCTATGAAAATTCCCAGGGAAATTACGCGGAAGACGATGGAGATTCAAGGAAAGTTCCAAATCTCTGACGATTACGCGTGTGTACTTAATTTGAGATTAATCGCAATTTTGATTTCAACGATTCTTTGATTCTTTCTTTCCTCTAGAAGATAGAGACTCCACACTTAATGGGCCTTTTGTTTATAAACTTAAATACTTAATACAGATATTGGGCTCAAAAGGCCTAATAATTGTCTTAGACCTGTTCGTTCTAGCTTTCGTCTAAATTGCAAGGTTCGTTTTTAAAAGTGAAGTTTGAGTTTGACGGTAACAAACAAGCGATGGACTACAAAAGAAGAACGTGTTGGACTACAAAAGAAGAACGTGTTGTTTAGGCCTCTTTGCCGACATAGCAGAGAGTCCATGTCACAATCACCTTATTTATTATCTTCTTCATTACTGTAATTACAAGAAGATTCAGCAAAATGTAATCATTGAATGACACAGAGACTTTTCTAAAATCTTGTATTTATCAAGAACATTCTAAAACCATTATGTGTTCTTATCTTATTGGTTAAGGATTAAACTAAATGTCAAAATTCAGCCTAAAATAGTCCAACTCTTAATCCCAAAGGTAACATCATCAAAACCGCGTTTTATATATGTATAATCCAATCTTATAAATTAAAAAACCAAGTTCAACACAATCCATCACATCCATTTCAATAGAAGACGAAGAACGTTTCAGAATCATCAACCAAATTCAGAAAATTTCAGCCATGACAGGATCACAAGAAGACCAACCTAAGATCATCATTGATCAAGAGCAACCCAAAACTCTAGAAACAGAGCACCAACCAGAACCTTCTTCATCGTCTCCGGATCAGAAGAAATGGGGTACTCACGTGATGGGAGCTCCGGCAGCTCCAGTTGCTCATCCCGATAACCAACAGGCGGCGGCGTGGGTCGCTGGAGATAACCAGCAGACGCAGTACCAACCGTACGTCATCTACTCTCCTGTCGAACATCCAACAACTAACAACCCTCTCGAGCCAGTCATCGGAATGTTCCATACCTGGAGTCGCAAGGCAGAAACCGTCGCACGTAACCTCTGGCACAATCGTAAGTCTCCTTCCACTTAATTGGAGCATTTGGACAAAGCAAGTTTGAGTCTTTGACGAATTTTGTTGGTTTTTTTTTTTTTTTTT
>Ga0041059_1001374_pt1 | contig 19333 bp, 17 predicted proteins | sample AraColnosormetaG_FD_56232 | JGI IMG/M metagenome (GOLD analysis project Ga0041059, IMG submission 56232) | Arabidopsis roots microbial communities from North Carolina, USA - Col MF nosort | ecosystem: Host-associated > Plants > Roots > Unclassified | place: USA: North Carolina | collected...
TTTTGAAGCTGAATTTGAATCTTCCAACATGTAATATACATATTAAAAAAAAAAAAAAACAGCTTCAGCCAGAAAAAAGGTCACATTTTTTCATTTTTGGAGGTGGTCTCTCCTTTTAGCCTCCGAACGTATACCTCACTCGCTACAGTTGCGCGTAGACGAATAATAAATAGAAACCATATCCACTGAAAAATAAAGAACAAACAGTGACGTAAAAGCTAGAATTCAATGTAATGCACCGCACGAAACCTCTCACTTATCCACCGTTAGATCTTAGTCAAAAGTCAACAAAACACAAATCCAACGATTCTGTTTTTGTATCCGTGTAAATTAATCACACGGTAGTTTTTGATGAAAAGACAACAATCGGAGAACAATCTGGTCTGCTGCTAAAATTTAATAAATTGTTTTGTCTAATTGTCTCCACCCATAAAAAAGCGCGAATTCAATTCACCGACTAAAGACATTCTCCGGTGGAGACCCCGATGCAATCCACTCATATAAGCGGCGGAAGTAGCGGTGGTGGTGGTGGAGGAGGAGGAGAGGTGAGTCGAAGTGGATTATCTCGGATCCGTTCAGCTCCAGCTACTTGGATTGAAACCCTACTCGAAGAAGATGAAGAAGAAGGTTTAAAACCTAACCTTTGTTTAACAGAGCTGCTTACTGGTAATAATAACTCTGGAGGAGTGATAACGAGTCGTGACGACTCGTTCGAGTTCCTGAGTTCTGTTGAGCAAGGATTGTATAATCATCATCAAGGTGGTGGCTTTCACCGTCAGAATAGTTCTCCGGCTGATTTTCTTAGTGGGTCTGGTTCTGGGACTGATGGGTATTTCTCTAATTTTGGTATTCCGGCGAATTATGACTATTTGTCGACCAACGTTGATATTTCTCCGACTAAACGGTCTAGAGATATGGAAACACAGTTTTCTTCTCAGCTGGTAAGACTCTGTTTCCATTAAATTCAGATAAAAATGCGAACTTTAATGGAAAGATAAACTTTTTTTTGTTGCTTACTTTAATGTCAAGTTGTGTGAATTTGTGGTCAAAATGGTGAGGTTAGGTTCTATTTTGGGGATTGATACGGTTTTAGTTTAATTGGGTGTTTGAATTCTTCAGTTGTGGAGACAATAAAGATGTAAAAGAGTTGTCTTGTCTAATTTGACAACTTGCATTTGTTTGAAACAAATTCCCCTGCAAGTTGCAGTTGTTTTTTCTTTGTTTCCCTGTGGCTGTGAAAGTGAATGTTGCATAAAGTTTGTATTAGTAGATGGGCAAACAAAAAGAGCCTTCATTGGTTAGATATGTATCGATCTTGTAACTTTAGAAGTTTCTGAATCATGACTTTTGTGAAATGAAACATGTTTTCATGTGTGCATATGGTTTGTGAGTTAACTAATAACTCTTCCCTTTTGGTTTGTGAGTAGAAAGAAGAGCAAATGAGTGGTGGGATATCAGGAATGATGGATATGAACATGGACAAGATTTTTGAGGATTCAGTTCCTTGTAGGGTTCGTGCTAAACGTGGTTGTGCTACTCATCCTCGTAGCATTGCTGAACGGGTAATTACTTAAAAGTTTGTGCTAGATGCTTTGCAGTACTAATTCTGTTTCTGCCTCATTCTTGTTTTGTCATTAAGCTTTTCTCTGTTCATTTTGTTAGGTGAGAAGAACGCGAATAAGTGATCGGATTAGGAGGCTGCAAGAGCTTGTTCCTAACATGGATAAGGTAAATTCTTTTTACAAGGCAGATTGGTTTTAAGTTTTCTTTGAAGTTTTTAAAAAGAATTACCAAATGGGTCCAAGATTAGATATGCTTAAAGCTTAAGGTTAGAGCATTATTGTGAAGGCATTATTGGTTCTTAAGGTAGGAGCTAGTGCTTAGCCGTAAAGTAAAGGAATTTGGATGTTAACTGTTGATGATTGTGAAGGCATTATTGGAACTTCAAAACTACTTACTCCTTAATCCATAAACTATGGTTGTGCAGTCTTTTAGAAGATTCAATGCATGATAGTCCGGGAGAGTTATAACGCGAAGATTCGTTTTTTTTTGTATTTTCTTTGTTGCAGCAAACCAACACTGCAGACATGTTGGAAGAAGCTGTGGAGTATGTGAAGGCTCTTCAAAGCCAGATCCAGGTTTATCTACAGATACTAATTGATTAGAAACACAAATTTATGTTTAATAAAATATGTTAGGATTTTGGATTTTTTTGATCATTTTATTTGGTTTTGATGATGGATTCAGGAATTGACAGAGCAGCAGAAGAGATGCAAATGCAAACCTAAAGAAGAACAATAATGTATCCTTTAGGATTTGATATATCTGTATTTTATTTTTGTACTATCTAAAAATGGTGATGATCTGTTCGAAAATTCGAAACATGATCTTATATATTGAACTAGAAAAAATAGATATATATGAATTTTAGCTGTAAAATTTTTGTACAATAAGGAGAAAAAGATTTAGAAGAGTCAATAAAAAGATGATGTTTACAAGTCGAGAATATATATTTTGTTAGTTTTGTTTATCAATTTATGCTCAAGGTTTCAGCTTTATAACATTATTAAGTAAAGCTTATTTAGTTTTTGTGAGAAGTGACAAAAAAAGGTCCATTGAAAGCAAATTTATGAACGAATAAAAGAATATTCGGAGAAACTTAGCTAAACTTGTGACAATTGGCCACCATTCCCACAATTGTCACACAGACACAAACTCACACTAGTAGTAGTCGTAGCCATGTGCATTAAGCAGTACACAGTTTTTCTTAGAAAAATGTTTAATCTAAAGAAAGCAATATCTTATTGTCAACGATAGTTGAAAACGAAATTAAAATTGATTGGGTGGTTCTGCGACATGCACTATATTTTTCAAGTTAATGTTTTTGATACTACAGGTTATTTTGTATCAGATGATTATTGAAGTAACTATACATTAATATTACTAATGCAAATTAGTAATTGATTGTTTTAATATAATTTTAGGCTTAATAATTATTGAAGTAACTATACAATAATACTACTAATGCCAAAATATTACAATTGTTTATTTTTTTGTTATTTTTAATAAATTTTCTTTAATTTATAATTTTTTTTATCATTTACTTTATTTAAATTTTTGTTACACTTTGCGCCGTTCTCTGATAGCCGCATCCTCCCAGGCACTATTCCCGAGATATCTTGATTTGCGCCGTTCTCTGATGTCAGTGGTGCTATGGATCGCCGCGTTGGATATTCTACTATCGTTTTTGTTGTATCTCTTCTCTTTATGCGTGCTCAATTCTTGTTCAAAGTCAAACCACATGAGTTGATCCAAAACTTGCTCATATCTGATAATGTAGACTCGCTGGAGTTGATTCCGACTCCCCCTTGTTTTCCTTGTGGCAACTCTCTTCATGGTGCCTAAGCAAAGATCCAGTCTTCAACTCTGTATCTTTCCTCCTTTCAACTGGTTACCCCTCAAATTCTACTCATGTTACATCCCATTCTTAGTTCTTGACTTCCCCGATAAAGCTTCCTCCTCGTTTGGTGGTGATGTTGTTCCCCTACCATTTTTTTTAAAGGTTCCAGCGATATTTAGTCTCCTCTTTGCTACTTATTTTTGCGACGGTGATACCTCATGTAGTATTGGTGCCTAGCTTTGGGCCTTGCAACGTTTGGGCCAATTGTTGGCTTCTTGGCTATTGGGTTTTTTTTTAGTGGAAAAGGTCATCTCTCCCCATTCTATTTGTCTTAGCCCTTTAAGAAATTGTCTTTCCCTCTTTTGTCCTCAACTCGCTATCCTCTGATTCTCCAATTGTCGATTCACCGGATACTTCTCAGATTTCTTTCATCGACACATCTGATATTTCTCTACTTCCCCTGTCCACGTCTATGGCAGGTCATGTCTAGTCTCGAACCATCATTGTTAGATCGATTCCCTCCTATTTGTGGCAAAGATTATGCACTAGATACTTTTCTGTCTGCTGTTAAGGCGAAAGCTTGTTGCTTCCAGACTCAAACCACCTATGATGGTTTGTCTTAACGCCATAAGAGATGGTGACTACATCATACATGATTTTTACTGATTTTTAGTTTCAATTTTTGATTCAAAGATTATACATGAGATTAAAGATTTTGTCCTTCGCAAAAATAGATGATCCAAATAGCAATGCGCTCGTAATTCATTGAGCTCTTTGTTTGATATCTCAATAACTAAACATTATGATATGTCAAGTATCTCTTTTCTATTATTATATTTAATGACTAATTATACATAAAACACTACTTTCGAATATAAAACCTTTACATTTTTCTTTTTCCTGCTAAATAGAATTTTTAACCTTTTATTTAAAACTAAAAGTTTCTTAGACCTTCATGAATTTGTTTTTGTCTTTGCGTTGTTAGTTGAATATTTTCCACTTTGGTATTTAGTAGTATTTTTCCTCATCTAACCAAATCAAATTTGACTCGAAACTAAAGCATAATTCCAACCCCTAATTATGATTAAGAGAGAAAATTAGCAAATTTGGTCAAACTAATAATGATATTATTTTTAATATGTTCTAATACCAAAATTTTACACTTTTGTTTTTATATATGTTCTTTCTTATGTTATATTTTCTATATTTATTTCTATTTTAGAAATATCTTAATTTTTAATGATATTATTTTATATTTTCTACTAACAAAATTTTACACTTTTTGTTTTTCCACATGTTATTTTTTTAAAAAGTTTACAATTTTTTCTTTAAATATTGCTTCTTTTCTTTTCATAAATATCTTAATATTGAAAATTATTAGAACTTCAAAATGTAAACTAACGTAATGGCTAAAAATGTTAATTAGCAATAAACCTAATCGTGATTGGTTTCTACTAACAAAATTTTACATTCTTTGTTTGTTTTAAAAAAAGTTTACATTTCTATTTGTTCTATATATTGTTTTTTTCTTTCTTTTCATAAGGTTTTTTAAATAAAAATTGGTTAGAATTAAAAATGTAAACTAACGTAATAGCTAAAATGTCAAATGACATGTCCAACCGCAATTCGTCGTTTAAAATTCTATGTGTACGCTTTTAGAAGCTTATAGCCTCAACTTTGAATTAGTATTGATTTTTTGTTTAAACTAAAACTTAGAAATTATTATACTAACATTAACATATTTGTGAGTTTTTGAAAATTAAAATTTTTCCTTTAAGATATATTTGAAAATTTTAACATCTATATGGCAATTTAACACTTTTTGTATTTGGAATTTAGCATATAATCTTAGAACCATTTGGCATATAATCACGCTCATGAGATAATATGGGATTTGAAATTTAGCAAATTGTCATATTATTAACTATAGGTTACAACTTTTTTGAACCGTAATATATTCGTCATTGATGATTATCTATAGTTGGGAATAAAATCACTATTTCAGAATTAAGAAATTTTCTTGATGTAGTATTTTTTTTATATAAGTTATATCATCATATCCGACATTAAAGTTATTTTATAACAATGATTAAATGGATTACGTTGCAAAATAACATGGCAGCTTCATAAAAATAATTAATGGTTTTTACGTTCAATTTCATATTCAATGTGGAGAAAGTCACAACAGTCATTACCACTAATAGTAGTCTATTTATTTTTTCCACCAAATATGTATACGCAAGACATTGATGCATGGTATTTCTCCGCCGTAACTTCTCCGTCAAAAAGACTCAGCTTTCGTAATATGTGACATATACTTTAGGGTTTCAAATCAAGCCACCAGATCCTTTATAGCAATTGTCTCTTTTTCAAGTATTCGGTTTCACATTCGTATTATTACGGGCATATAATGATGCATGATTGCATGGTACGGGCATATGAAACCTCCGCTATGACTTCTTCGTGCATGACTTCTTAGCTTTATTAATCTGTGATGTGTATAGGGTTCTACAACCACCAGATTCTTTAGATCGATTGCCCCTTTCTCAAGTATTCGTCACTTTAGGGTTCTATTTTTTCTTCACCAAATATGTAATGTATATTACGACTCGTCTTGAAATTTTTTGAAATTTTTTTGATTAGATTCTACTATATGAAACTGAGAGTAATCAGACGTTAGAAAAAACAAAAACTACTGGAACAAGAGCAAAGATATTCAAACATCGATGTGGTTTAAGTTTGAAAACTAACCTCTTTCTCTTCATATAGTAAATTGAAATTTCTAACCAAAACCAAGAAAAAAACACACACAAAAAAAAATCAGACTCGAGAGACTACCAATAATCTATATCCAACACAAAATTATAAAATTGAAAGTAAATTATGAAGAGGTACCAAATATTAAAGAGAACTCACGATTTATGTAAAAGTTTGTTTATGACTTTAATCGAAGAGACATGTCACATCAACTCGTTCATTCAATCTTTTGATAAAAACTCCCATGTTACCTAAAACACAATTCAAAAGATACAAATCAGCTCCAAAAAATTGATATTAATTTGTACAACAACAAAATAACAATACACATATAACATCAACTTCAAGTGAAAAATCATAATGCATGATAAGAAATTCAATTCATATAAAGAACCATAGGAATATAAAACAAACCATAATATCATAACTATATATTTAATAAAAAGTCCTTTTGATATGGTGTGACCGAGACCTTATATTTATAGCTAAATATTTAGGACAAGCCATCATAATTATTTCTGAAAATTTTATTTTTTTATTTTTTATATACAAATATTTGTATATAAAAACATTTAACATATATTTCTATACATGGACGATTTAACATTTCATTGTATTTGGAATATAATATTTCTTGAGGCGGAGGAGTAAAGAAGAAGATAAGATAAGGGTAAGGAAGAGCTACTTTAATGTTTGGTCAAACCCTAACTCGGACGGTTTAGATTGCTTTAACAGAAATAAATCTGTGGCATCTTAAAATCAGGATGTGAATATAAATCTGCAATAAAAGTGCATCAACAAGTCTGTGACTACTAAAAAGTTAGTTTAGTCATGATTAAATTTGCGACAATTTCGTCCAATAAATCTGTTATGATGGAATATATATCTGTGATTCAAAATAAATTTGTCATCAAAGAAAGAAATCTTTAGTAACTAAGAGTCAATCTAGCAATTATCTTTTGGAAACACAAATCTGCGGAAACGTATAGACTTATAACAAATCGGTAGCAACTAAACCTATGTGCGTAGCATCAGGATTGAGGATAAGTCTCTAAGAAAAACAAATTTGTAAGACAAAGGAAATTTGTGGTACAGACTTCACACTGCAAACTTACAGTGATGGTGACTATAGCCACTACTCAAAGCCGAAACGATCTTCTACAAACAAGGATACAACCTTCAAGCTTAAAACATACAGTGATAGTGACCATGTCGGTTGTAGAGAAACAAGACGTTCTAAAGGCAGATTCTGCACCTTCCTAGACAACAATTTCATCTCTTGGTCGTCAAAGAAACAACCCACAGTCTCCAAGAGTTCGACGGAAGCTGAGTATAGGGCATTGTTTGATACAACTTCAGAAATCATTTGCCTCAACAACATGCTCAGAGATCTCCATATTCCACTACGAGAACCACCGGAGTTGTATGGAGATAACCTTTTGTAGATATACCATGCTACAAATCCGGTACTACCCGCTCAAAACATTTTCAAACTCATTATCATTTTGTCAGGGAAAGAGTAGCTTTGGGTTCGTTCATTGTCAAACATGTGCCGTCTCATCAGCAGTTGGCCGACATATTCACAAAGTCATTGCCATAGGATGCTTTCACCTCTCTCAGATACAAACTGGGTGTAGATTTCCCACCCACACCAAGTTTGCAGGGGAGTATAAAGGAGAAGCTTCAGTCAACAGAAACAGAGCACAAGTGAAACCCTCTGCTCGACTCAGAGTCTTCTCAACACAATGTCATGGGCCAAGCCACTCAGCCCATTAACACTCAGAATATCGAAAAGCCCAACAACAGAAGGTTACCTCTGCAGCTTACAAACGACAAAGAGAACAAAGTTGCAGAGTATTGCGTCAAAGATAGAGCCGTTGCAAAAGCAAAGATGGTGAGCTATGAATCTGTACCAAGGATAGAGACAAAGAACAGATATGACGTGCTTAGCCTCCTGTCATCTAACGACATGTGTTACGGCACCTAGGGTTTATGAGATGTATAAATAAGAGACTATGTCTCATTGTAATCGTTAAGAGACAAGAGCTTAATAAAATTACAACATTTCTCCTTCATTTACAAATCTTTACACAATTGAGATTCCCTGAATCTGATGTTTTCTCGAGTACACAATTAAATATCCTCGAGTGCCAAAACATCCTAATGATTGTGATCCAAAATTTCCAACCCCTGAATGTTATCAACGCACACCACTACACCAGCTAATCAAAGTGAATTGAGATTAGTAGAATCTGATGCTTAACTCACACTTTTTGAGCTTTGATTTCGATAAAATCTGAATTTCGTCGAGTTTGTTAAGCATTCCGACGATAATTCCGGCGACTATACAAACCATTATAATCGTGTTCACCATTTTTATCAGAAGTATATCTGGGAGACGCGAATTGAAAATTGTGATTTTTTTGAAGAAGTTTTTTTTTTTCCAACGGTTACTTTGATTTAAACCGGAAAGTACCAGTGAACCGAATTAAACCAATGCAATAACCTTCTTTTTGGAGGGTTACATTGGAAAATTACGAGAAAGCTTTTTGTTTCTTCAACTAATTCTTTTAATAACTTCGTTATGGGCTTAGAAACGTGTCAAGCCCAAGAACTTTCTTTTTTCTTTTGTTTTCGTAAGCCCATTAATTAACTCAACTAAATGTACCGGAATTGAAGATCTAGTTGAACCGGAAACCACCTATGTTTCCTGGTTCAACCTCATGTTGCTTGATCTTGACGTAATAAATATGATGGAACTTCAAAACTATAAAATCATTGGTTCAATACTTTAATTATATATAGAACTTTTAAGCTGGTTATTGTGTAGTACATACAATTAGGAATGGACGAGTATCTACTCTGGTTAAAACGATCCAAAACCAAATTAAGATACCCCCCTTTGTTTTTTTCCTTAACAAAAGACTATACTATATGTCATAATATCTGATTTTTAAAAAAAATTCTCACATTTATTTATGATAAAAACTAAGAACTTAATGAGCATTGGAAAATCGACTAAAATATTTAAGAAAAAAAAAACTGACTAAAATTTATTTCATAAATCTTTTAAAACCATAACCGAAATCAAATCAAATGAACATCAAGTAGTCGTCAAAAATCTCAGTTTTTCTTTCTGAATTTATTTTCGAATGGGTATCTTTTATTTTTTAAAGTCTTAACTGAAACAAAAACCATAACGACCAAATTTTATTGTTTTTTTCATTAATAAAACTACAAAGAATCTGCACTGCCAAAGATAAGAATGAACTTTTTGTATTAAAGTGAATGAAACTATACTGTATATATATATATATATATAATTTATCTCTTGCACTATAAAAAAGAATCGGCATTTCCAATCTTTCCACCAAACAAAAAATAATCAAGAAAGTAAATAATGTTGAAAGCACAAGTGTTTATGTTTGTGACAGTTTTGGTTTTTGTATGTGTGTTTATAAATAGCAATGATGCGAAAAGGTATATTGAATATCCTCCATGGCAAAAACATCCTTGTAATCCAAGATTTCCAACACCCGATTGTTATAAGCGTACACCAGCTAATCCATATAGACGAGGATGTACGTGTATCAGTAGATGCCGCCGTGATTGTGGAGGATTATCAACTTGGAAGAAACTTTTGGATACAATTTTGAAAATACCAGTGTAAACAAAATAAAAAGAGATGAACAAAGTTATTAAGTATTTAACTTTGTTCACTTAGATCTATGTAACAAATATATATCACAAGAAAAGAAACAGTGTTACGATATATTCTATTTTATTTATTTTGTTTAGCATAATTTTGTATTTTCCAAAATTTTTTGAGTACCACTAAACATTATAGTATGTCCCTAATATTTAGTTACATTGAAATAATTTTGTCTCACATAATCTCAACCAATATCAAATATGACTTCATTCTATAAAATAAAATTTCCAATCATACACATTCAACCAAAGTCTTTGTCTATAAGATAATCTTTTGATGCTTGTCTGGAATTATCATCTCAAAAGCTAATGGTCTGGTTATAAATGGTCGTATCAATTAGGTAAATAATCATATATGTCGATCGAAACATTTGATGATGGAGCCAATGATTTTGGTTGGTCCAAATTGAGTATATCGAGCATTGACATGTTAATATATCAAATCGAAGCTCTGGAGATGACGAGTTCAACTATATCTTTAATTATTTAAAAACAAATGTATGTGATAGTGAAAACATTTACAATATATGTAAAGTTACAAAAATGAGTTATATTGCGTATTATTTTTAACTTTATAGGATTACTTTGCATTTTTTGAACGTTGAGGATAATGTTGCATAAATAGATGACTTTGAGGGCTTTTTGCGCAAAACCTATAAAAATATAATACAAAAACAAATACTGAGGCAGAAAAGAAGCTATCGCCTCCTTCAGCCGATAAGCGTCTATACTCTCTCGTTTTTTCGAGGATGTTCATGCCTTTGGCCTAGGAATGGGCATAACTATATGTTTAACACTTAGCATGTCCAACTATTTATAACAAAACTTTTAGTCCCTTGTTGCTTTTACAACCAATGTGGGATAAGTTGCTTTCATTCACATGGATTTTTGAATCACAAAAGCATTGGATGAAGGTATGAAGCTAATTATTTTTCTTCTGGAAAATGATTTAGGAAAATATGGATGATTTAAAAGGTAATATAAAAAAATATTATGGACATAAGAGGAGTGCAAACAACAAAATTTTGTAGTTTCCAACAAGATTAAAGTCGTAGTAAATTTTCCAAACCCCCAAAACTCTACTCCTTGTTTGTTTAGAATTTTTATAAAAAGTAAGAGACAGAACATAAATAAATAATCTAAAATTCACATGAAATATTTCTTTCAAACAATTGCGTGTAGTAAAAAAAAAAGCGAAAGGCAGCAACAACTATGAACGTACCAGAGAGTTTAGACACTCAACAGGTAAGGAGACAAAAGCTGGAATCAAACAGGTGACAGCTTTAGTCGATGGATTTCTGCAATCAATTGTTTGCTCAAGTTATTGCCTCCTATAGTCGTTGAGTATCTACACCCTCTGATATATTTGAGGTTATTGCCACCTTCAACCAAAGCATGAGAAAAATATATATGTTCAACACTCGGTATGTTTAACTATTTATAGCCAAACTTTCATTTTTTCTTGCTTTCGCATCCGATGTGGGACTCATTGCCTTTTTTCACGTGGGTTTTTAATCACAAAAGCATTGGATGAAGCTAAATATGATCAATATAGACTCTATTTACATTAGTTATTGGGCTTTTATTGGATAGGTCAAATTTCATATTTACTATTATTTTGAAAATGTGAAAATTGTAATTATAATTATTAAATTTACATTTTAAACAAGAATTTGTTTTTTCTCGATTGTTTAAAACTGATTATAATTTACAATAATATTTATTTACCATCATAACATTTATACATCGTCACATGAAATTATGAAAAGAAAATAAAAAATTAAAGATTCTCTTCATAAAAATTTCTGTTTACCATAAAATCTCTTTTTGAGAATAATTTCAGGTAACCCCAAGCGAACAAAAGTTACAAAACCCGAAAGATACCGCTAAACCCGAACACCCCCACCGCTAATTCAGTTTTTCCATTTCTGATTTGAATGTTGAAAATCTTAATTTGAATCATCTAAACTTTAAAGAACCAATAACAGTGGAAGTCCCAGTGTCTTAACGTCGAACCCATTTTTCTAACTTTCTCCTTTACATAATGGAAAGTTCAACATAATATCACACAAGTAATGAACAAAAGCCACTTATGATGATAACGACCATAGAAAAACAGAGTTTTCAAAATATATGCGCGGCTAAGCCATTTTCATCTTCTTTATCTGTTGTTGTTAAGAACATGTCGAAGCCGGAATGTTTCACCTTGGTCTCCATTCAGTGACCGCCTTTCTAAACAGCACACGGTTAACTGTCTTAGCAGTTTCTCTAGATGGGATTGCAAGTGACAGCTTCTCTGCACATCTTTCTTATTTGGATTTGTTGATAGTATTGCTGCATTCACCGCATCAGCCACTAATTCCCTCTGTGAGTCTTCTAGGAAATACCAGACCGATGATTCCTCAGGCTTTTCATACGCGAGCAAAGCAAAGCAGTCCTGAATAATCAACAAGAAAATAGAGTTCCTAAGCGAAGCAGCAACATATATAGTCTCTGTATCTGAACGCAATACATACATATTCTCAGAAACCAGATCTTGCTTGAAAGAAAAAGGAGTAAAGGAGACATTGGTACCTCGACTATATCTTGAAATCCAGTTAACCCAACAAATTTAGCTAACTCGAGTCTGCCATAGTTCACACCTTCTTCAAGTTTTCCAACCTGTTTATGCCATGTTTTTCCAAAACCATATAGTTAGAGAAATAGCCCCATCTGCATAGATGTGAAAGTGAACAAAGAAGGAATAATCCAGAGAACTAACTTAAGGTGATATTTATACACGGTGACAAGGTTCCATGCATCTATGTAACATGGTTTCCAGTGTGTTATAGGTTCTGTGCATTTTTTCACTAGTTTATGGTTTAACACCAAAGTCCATCACACAGTTCAAGCAGCTAATTTTTGTATGAGACACCAAATCCATCAAAAGCTTCCTTAATTACAAAAATTTTATTCTTATATGCACAGAGAGAGAATATTTCTGACAAGTATTAAGAACACGAAATTTAGATGGTTAAGGAATGAAGAGCATACCCGTACTAATTCAATAAACTTTTGACAGTGAAGGAGGAAGCAAACTACAGATTTATCGTCCTGCAGTAGGTACAGCCGGGTAAGACTTCGTATCACAATCCTGTGAAGTGGATCATCTCAACAATATGATAAGAAATCTCAGTTCACCTGTACAATTTGGGGATACAACTTTTGGAGTTCCGCCAAAGCAGTATCAATCTCACCATTCCTAACAAGCTACACCCAATAAAGAATGAATCAGTCCAAATTCACTAACGAAGCAGTAATTTAGTATGGGTTTGAATAGGAACCAAAAAAAGCCAGATACAAGCCTAATAAAGTTAGAAGATAACATGTCTTATATGTTAAACCGTAGCAAGTTCAATACCTGTCTAAGATTCTTTCTCTGTTTCAAAGCATAGGATGAATCATCCTCGTCAATAGCATTTTCTTGATCTATATGAATTGGAGGAACTGTATTTTTAGTAGCAAGGTTGAAAGCATCGAGTGTCTCCTCATACCCATAGTGTAGCAGGTAGGTCTTGACAAGCCTAATGATAAAGAAAACAAAATTATAGATAAAGCAGAAAGCTAGTCCAGAAGGGAAACCAAGTATTGCAATTCAAAGTTAAAAAAGTACATGATCTGTTACTGCTGGGAAGGAGTGTACTCACCCATAACCAATGTTTGGAGGTATGGATATTTTTTCAATAGCCAATTGTTGCTTATTCCTCTCTGATGCTTCATATCCCTAATAATACAGAAAGAGGGAAACAGCCCTCGTCAATTACTTAATTTCAAACATATATGTAATGGAAAGAATTTTTATGCCCTACTTCAGTGTTTAAAGATTATAACTTGAGTGCCCAAGAGTTTGAGGTTTGATTACACAGGAACAGTAAAATAGCAAATGTGAGAGCAATGTCTACAAAGAGAACCACTGCTATAGATTCGGTAACCCCAGTACCAAGAACGGACATGAGGCATACCTATTATGTGATTTCAATAGCAGTAGTCCTGGTTACACCATCCTTACTTTAGTATAAAGCTATGAGACCTAATTAACCACGTTTGAAAGGATTTTTCCTCTTACCTTAATATCGAAAGCAAATTTCTTCTTCCCAAAATTGACTAATACCCTGCCAAAATTTCAGAAAAATATGCTTTGTGTAAGAGAGAGTGAGATACATGATGGCAATGGTATTGATCTTTAAAGAGAGAGTGAGAACATACTCCTCATTTTGGCTATGTACAGCTACAGTAGGGAATAGATGACCTCTTATGTCCTTGGGGATTTTCCCAACAATAGTTCCGTTTTTACTGGCACCAACAAAAATAATCAAAAATGTCATCAGCTTTAACAGACAAAGAGTAACAGGAAAATGAATGAATCATGAATTCAACTCACAGTAGTAATGAACTTATTTAAGTACCAAAAAACATGAAACAGTTTCTTTCTTACGTGAAAAAGAACTCCTGAGAAGCGTAGTTTATACCACCGCCAACTGCATCATCTTTTGTAAACTTTGGACCAAAAGGTTCACCTTTTCCCTGTCCACGATATAGGTATCCATCATCCCCATGATATCCACAGCTGTTCACTTCCCATCTACCATTACAAAAGAAAACTATAACCTCAAATTCAAGTATTAGGCAGATAAAGCTTCTTTCAAAGGCACTATCATCCATATTTGTAAACTCAAGAACCTAGCTTTCAAATAAACCACAAAGCAATGTCCTTCGAATTTCAGATTCTTCCCTAAACCACTTCTACACAACTGAACTCACCAGAAAGAACACACACAACCTAATCCAAGAAGCTAAATCTCTATAATAACTAAACCACAACTTGGATCCCAAAACCATACCACAAACCTCAATTTCTAAAATAAACCATACCTTAAACACAACAATGATCAAGCTACAAGCTAAAACTATACTTCTTGAACTAAATCCTTCAAATTCAGATTCTTCCCTAAACAACTTCAACACACAATGATCAACAAAGATTGGATCCAAAATCCAAAGATAAAGAAAACAATACCCAGGTTGTCTACGCATTTTGAAGCTTTCCTTAGTAAAACCAATAGCAATTTGTCCTTTAATACCAGAATCTTTAACAAAAATCTCAAAGTAGTAAGTAAGACACTTGATCGGAGCAGGTTTATTAGCTTGAACAACACCAACATCGTGACCATGTAGATTCGTATTCGTGTACTTCACGGAAAGCTTATCAGGAGAAACCACAAGAAATCCGCCGGCGCTATTGATCGTATTCAACTCCGTCGGTAATTCTTCTCCTTCGTCTTCCTTCGCATCTCGTTTAGCGGAGAGACGAATCTTGTCTAAGAAGTTTAAGTTCAGATCTTGACCGTTCTCGCCGTTGTTGGTTGTATCGCCGTTGGCGGAATTCGCCGGTGGTGGTGAAGAGTTCATTGGTTTTGGTTCCGATTAGAGAAAACCCTAGAAATTTTGAGATTAGGCTCTTCAGAGGTTTTTGGAGTCTATAAGAAGAAGAACACTGAATTAGAGAATTTGTTGAGATTTCTTCTTCTCTTTGATTTATTTTTTGATCCGTTGTTTATTTTTGTGACCCGCTAGTTTCGGTATTTGTTAGACTTATTTTTTTCTTATATATATTTCTCTATATAAATTTCATAAATAATATTTAGTTATATACCAATTAGTTGGCTGTTTCAATTCATAAAAAAACACAAACTTTTTTATAAAATGTAAAATTAATCCATGTTTTATCAAATTTAATTCATACACACTTTTAAAATGTAAAATCAAATCCATGTTTTTATCAAATGTGATTCATAAAGACTTTTAATATCAAAAGTGGTTTTATTACCAAAACAAAACTTAAAATAAAAAATATTTCAAAAACAAAAGAGAAAAAACAAAAGTTTCATGGCACACTTGATTTTTCCGATCTTGAACCTTCTACTCTCGAACTACTTGTAGTCTTTCGAGTATCTCCATGGTTAAACTCATTGGTATCTTCTGTGGTACCTACAATTTACAATGAAATTTAATTAATATAATTCAATTACCTATAAAGCTTTCAATTTAAAACTCTTACCTTCATAGTCAACAAACTTGCGTAGCCAATTGCGAGTACAAAGCAAACATGAACATTTTCTGGAAGCAAGCGATTTCTATATGGAGTCAAAACCCTCGATCCAATGCTAAAAGCTGAGTTTGATGCTACTTTAGTAATAGGAATGCTAAGGACATCGCATGTCATAGAAGCTAAACCGCCAAATCGATTCTGATTATCTTTCCAATAGCTTAAGACATCCAAATTTCGAAAAAGACTTTCACTCTCATCCAAATAAATATCCAAGTGTGTCTTTGTGTTGTTCACACCGTCTTCAATACTTCTTTCTAGTTCAAATAGATCTTATGTTACAAAAACTCACATTAAGTTAATTCACCAAGTTCCAACTTTATACAATATCATCAAATTCTTCTCGAGCCCTTTAATTTTTAACTTATAAGTAGTAGAATTTACTTTCTTTTAAGCTACTTCAAGCATCTTCAATTTAAGCTTCGGATCCAAAACTGCTCTCATAGCCAAAATGAGACTATAATCTTCCCAATACTCGGAAAATTTACCATGCATCTCTTGAGCCACTTGCTCAACAACATCATCATCACAAATAGCATACTTCTTCAGCAACAACTCAATCCTCCATATTTGTGTAAAGTATACATTGGATGTGGGATACTTAGAGCCTAAAAAGTAAGTGATAATAACACTAAAAGGTTTCAATAGATCAAAAATTTATCATTGGTATCAAAAGCTTTCATGCTAACAAACGCTTCTCTAAACTTCAACGCTCTAGCAAGCATTTCATCTTTCTACATGCCATGTTCATATTCCGAACAAAAAAATTGCATTCAAACGATTAAAAGAAAGAAAAAAAATTGGTATGCCCGAATTTTTTGTTGAATAATTACAAACTTTATTTTTGCATTCGAACTTATTTTTCCCCAAAATTGCTAAATCAAAGAAGCATCAGAACAATGAAGTTTATATGTGATATGTTTGTCTTTTGTTTTGATTGAATTTCTTCTTCATTCTTTTTTTGCATTATTGAAAATTATCAAACATTATTTCAATTTTAGAGGTTTGAAAATCTAAAGGTAAACTAGATAAGGATCCACGATGTGCAGCGTGAGGAAATATTTGTGGCAATTTTGGTTTGATAGTTTACATCATAAATCATAATCATAATATTTTCTATTTAATAAAATTTATTTTGTAATTTTCTGTATTTAATTTATTGTGTCATACTCCAATATAATTCCGCAATTGGATCAGTAAATTCGATAATCCTACGCTAATCCACCCAATGTTAAAATCCGTTGGATCATACTCTATGTTTTTGTAATCTATTTTGGATCTATACTCTATGTTCTTGTTTTTTTATAAAGAAAGAAAATGAATCAAATACTGAATGAGTTAAAACAATAGCAGACATACATATAAAATAGTGTGCACATTGAAGTGCTGCTAAATTTTTTAAAATCTTAAATATATTGTAGAGATTGTTAGGTTTAGGAGTCAATTTTAAATCTTCAAGATATGAAAAATTCTTGCAAATCAAGTTTAGTTCAAAATATATGAAAATTGTATTCTAAATTATTGAATGTAAAATATAGTGAAAATGGTTTGCATATATTTTAGGGAGATTTACAAAACTACCATTTTTTACTATCCTTTTGCAACAGTACCCTTTTATATTGTTCATTTTTAAAAATATCCCTTTCCTTGAACAGAATGACCAAATTACCCTTATCTAATAAGCACATGTAATTGGAAACTGAAAGTTTCCCGTCGAATTTTTGGCGCCAAAATTTATTTTTCCCGCCAAAAAAAAAATTTCGCCAAACAAGGAATTTTAAAAGTGGCATTGAATGATTTACAAGGAATTTTAAAAGTAAGTAAGTGGCATTGAATGATTTACAAGGAATTTTAAAAGTGGTTAACATGATTTACAATCGTTTTTAAAACACAAGTAAGTGTCAAAGAATGAATTACAAGGGATTTTAAAAAGGGTTTGCATGGTTTATAATCGTTTTTAAAGGATAAATAAGTGGTATAATTTACAAGAATTTTAAAAGCTTATAAAAGAGTAAAACATGATTTACAAGAGTTTTAAAAGAGTTTTAAAAGGATTTACAAGGATTTTAAACCCTTTTAAATCCCTTGTAAATCTTTTAAACTCTTTTAAAATCTCTTGTAAATCTTTTAAAATCTTTTAAAACCCTTTTAAAATCCCTTGTAAATCTATTTCTTGCCAAAAAAAAACTTTTAAAATCTTTTTAATCCCTTTTAAAATGTTTGTGAAAAAAAGTTTTGGGAGGAAATTTTTTGGCGGGAAAAATGTTTTTGAAAATATTTTGGCGGGAATTTTTTTTTTCGAAAATTTTTGGCGATAAATTTTTTGGCGGGAAAATTTTGGCGGGAAATTTTATTTTGGAATATTTTAGACGAAAAATATTAATATTTCATTTTGTTAACATAAATCAATTTACAAATAGGGGTAAAATGGTCATTAATAATTTGAAGAGGGTATAAATGAAAATGATAAATAGAAAAGGGTAGAATTAAAAAGAGGTAGTGTGAAAAGAGCATTAGAAAGAATTTTTCTATATTTTAATTGATATTGTTTTAGAAGATAGTGTAAAATATTTAAAATAATAAGCTTAAAAATAAATAATAATTTTATTTCACTATATAGTTTCTTTAATATAACAACAATGCATTTTTGAATTTATCATATATGGATGCTGAATATTTATTTTTTCACATAAAACTTAAATCTCTGCCAAAAATATACATAAATTATTGTTTAAATATAAATAATATTAAAATGTGCATAGATAACTAAATGAGGATGTGGTGCCACGAATTAAGAGTGAAAGTTTCACTGTTTCAATGTTAATGAGGATGTATTAACTTTGATACGATTCACTGTCACTGTGAAACATGTTGATACCCAGAGAAATTCATCAACTCATAAAAATTAATAATAGCAAATTTGGAAAATTAAGAGAAGACATGATATATTATGTTTACTTATGGTATTAGTACGATTTTTTGTATTAATGATTGAGAACTATTTATGGATATCAATTATGGTTAAACAAACGTAATTGATGTTTGTTGGCATCGTTGCCTTATCCCATTTCGTTTGCTTCAATATTTTGAAAAATTAAATAATGAATTTGAATATATGAAAGATATGATTTTTGTCATTTTAAATAAAAATAATAAAATGTTAGCTGAAATATTTTCCAATAGCATATTTTGTAATATCCCACATCCTACTATATTATTTGGAAAGTACATTTTAAATGTAACCTTAATTTTTGTAAGTAATTACATAGGTATGCCATTAGAAATAAAATTTTAAAGAATAAATTAATTTATCTCTTTAA
>Ga0041059_1001375_pt1 | contig 19330 bp, 19 predicted proteins | sample AraColnosormetaG_FD_56232 | JGI IMG/M metagenome (GOLD analysis project Ga0041059, IMG submission 56232) | Arabidopsis roots microbial communities from North Carolina, USA - Col MF nosort | ecosystem: Host-associated > Plants > Roots > Unclassified | place: USA: North Carolina | collected...
AAAAAAAAAAAAAAACACACACACATCGACGTAGTTGTAGTAGAATCGATCCAAAAATGTTAAGTAGATATTTTCCAGATAGGATTGTTGATGAAAGGGGCAGATGAAGAATGTGTGGCTCTCCTCTCTTTCACAACACTCCACAAAACCCTTTGTCTCCTCCTCATTTGGAGATGTCACTAACTCATCTTCTCTGATTCACCAACATCCTAAAACCCTTTTGATCAAAACATGGCTTCCATTTCCAGAATCTTACCAACAGATGGCAGATTAAGTCAATGCAGAATCAACACCTCGTGGGTTCCTTCTACAACCAGAACTCAAACTCACTTAGGTATCTATCCTTTATACTTCTCTGGTTTCAGATTTCTAAGAGTCAATTTGCTGAATCATATATTTTTCTTCAGATTTTCCCAAGTTAGTTTCTGTTAGTAACTCTGGGATAAGTTTGAGGATTCAGAATAGTAAACCTATTAGCCCTGTCTTTGCTCTTGAAGCAACTTCCTCCAGGTATTGTAATTTGGTGAATGTGTAAACAAGTTTAAGGATTTGGGTTTATTAAAAATTGTAATTTTTACAGGAGGGTTGTTTGCAAAGCTGCTGCTGGTGTGTCAGGTGACTTACCTGAGAGTACTCCTAAGGAACTTAGTCAGTATGAGAAGATTATTGAGCTTTTGACAACCCTTTTTCCACTTTGGGTACTTATGCTATACCTTTCTTTGATGAAGTTTGAAACTTTTTGTGAGTTTGATAACTGATATGGAGCAATGTGGTTTTTGTTTGTTGTGCAGGTTATTTTGGGAACACTTGTTGGCATCTTCAAGCCATCCTTGGTATGCTTTTTATGCTTCTTTGTTATTGTTTATTTACTGTAGCAATCTATGTTTTTGGGGCTTATAGATTTAAGTTTTGTAGGTTACATGGTTGGAAACAGATCTCTTTACTCTAGGTCTTGGATTTCTTATGCTTTCCATGGGTTTGACTCTTACGTTTGAAGATTTCAGAAGATGTTTACGTAATCCATGGACGGTGAGAGCCAATGAACACTGGTGTGTTTTTTCTATCTGTTAGATACAGTACCTGTTTAACGTTTAGAGTCTTTCTCCTGCAGGTGGGTGTTGGTTTTCTTGCTCAATATATGATCAAGCCAATTCTAGGTTTTCTCATTGCAATGGTATGTTTCCACTAATGTCTATCACATTTACTTCTATTTGCTTCTCTGAAATGGATGCTTATGCAATATTCTATTTTGTTTAAGATATTGGTTCTCTTCGTCCGTTTTTACTTCTATGGGCTGTATACGCTTTAGCCAAATCAAATGTTGATTGGAATATTCTTTCTTTGATTAACTTAGATCCAAGAGTCGTTGCATGTCCAAACATCACTTTTTCTTGAAACGTTTGAATCAAATATTTGCTTTCTAGTTACTGTAGAAACAATTCCTGGCATACTCACTTACTCCTTGAGGGATTTCTCTTGTAGAGAGGATTGATATGGACATATGCTATGTGCATTTGGAAACACTACATTTGGTTAACATTAATTGTTGAGCAGCCAACTAATACAAACTTTTTCTGTGTGTTTTATTTTAGACTCTTAAGCTTTCGGCACCTCTTGCGACTGGCCTTATCCTAGTCTCATGCTGCCCTGGAGGACAGGCGTCAAACGTTGCTACTTACATTTCCAAGGGGAATGTAGCGCTCTCTGTACTCATGACAACGTAATCCTTCTATTTTCACTTCTTTCTCTTTTCGTTCTTTAATTTTATTGGTCAGATTTCATATACATTATCTGTTCTTTAATTTATTAGGTGTTCAACCATTGGGGCTATTATAATGACTCCTCTTCTTACTAAGCTTCTTGCTGGTCAGCTTGTTCCCGTTGACGCTGCTGTGAGTTTTCTCTATAACTATTTTGAATCGTTTCATTCAAAATTGCATTGATAAGATACATTTCTTTTTATGTATGAAATATAAGATACATTTCACTTAGCTAAAATATGAATAATCATGGTTCAGTAAAAGTTATTGAATGATTTAAAGTAGAATGAAGCGCAAGAACTCTATTAGAATATAGTTGCAGCCCTCCACAACGAAAGCTTATGGATCCATTTTTTTACGTCAGGGACTTGCTCTTAGTACGTTCCAAGTAGTGTTGGTTCCTACCATAATTGGAGGTAAGTATGGTGCTACGTGTTTCCGGAAAAATGAATTTGTGCTTATATATCCTTAGGGACTAATGTCTTTTTCTGCATTGTGTGCAGTTCTGGCAAATGAGTTCTTTCCTAAATTTACGTCTAAGATCATAACAGTGACGCCTCTAATCGGAGTCATTCTGACTACTCTGCTCTGTGCCAGCCCTGTAAGTTCATATATCCAGATATATATATTTTTTTTATTGAATTTTGAGACTGGAATTGGTATTGATTACTACCTTATCTCTTCTGAAAAGATTGGACAAGTTGCAGATGTTTTGAAAACCCAAGGAGCTCAACTTATACTCCCGGTGGCACTCCTTCATGCTGCAGCCTTTGCTATTGGCTATTGGATTTCAAAGTTTTCTTTCGGCGAGTCCACTTCGCGTACCATTTCTATAGAATGTGGAATGCAAGTAAGTTACTTTCTCCTATACCGTAGATATACATTGCCGTTTGCTTTACTAAGGCTTCTTTTTGAAAATCTGTGTACTTTGCAAACCGCAGAGTTCAGCGCTCGGGTTCTTGCTTGCACAAAAGCATTTCACAAACCCTCTAGTTGCTGTTCCTTCTGCAGTCAGTGTTGTCTGTATGGCGGTAAGTTTTCATAGCCATTTCACTAAAGTTCACATGCAAATTCCTTAAGTTTAATTATGTTCAATGGCATTCTGCAGCTTGGCGGGAGCGGCCTGGCCGTGTTCTGGAGAAACCTACCGATTCCGGCAGATGACAAGGATGACTTCAAAGAGTAAATGAAGTAGGAAAGGCGGTTTGCATCTTCTCCAAACGATGTGATTGTTTTGTTGTAATGTTAGTAAACATTACAAAATTTGTGTTGAAAAACATGAAACAAAATGTGTTTAAGAGACATAGAAACAAGGGCGTGCATGATGACAACTTTGTGGTCAACCTTTTTTTTATTTCTCAATTAATGGACAAATCTTTTTTGGCACACCTTCTCCAAATTTTGAATCTAAGTTTCAGATTGGGATTAGCGTTGTTCCCGGAATCCTGTCTACTCTCACAATGCACTCCCTCATTTCCAGCCATGACTTCTCTTAGCTCATATACGTCTTTTGTCAGCAATGATAAGTTTTGATGTTTTTAGCATTAGGTGGTTTTGGTGAATTTTCATTTTAAATTAGATTTGAGTGTTTCCTTTTCTGATGAAAACACAACTTCCAACAATTAACATAAGTAAACATGTAAAGTTGATTGGAATGTGGCCAGTTGATCTCGGTTTCAATAAGGTGAAGAGTCTCATTGTATTTTGGTCTTTACATGATTGGAATAGTACTATGCTTCTGGAGTTCTGGTCTCAGTGTATAAATGGTGGTAAAAAATGTTTTCAGTTTACAGTAAAAAATGTTTAGCTATATTTTAACATTTCTTTTACTGTAGAATGTTTCCCATATAGATTTTCTGTTTTTTTTTTAATTAGTAATATTTTTAGTTTTCATATTTTTTTAATATACGTGCTAATTCATTTGTTGAAAGAGCCAAAGAAATAGTAATCTAGACAATTATACATTTTGACACACGTTTAATCCGCGTTAAAGGAACAGAAGAATTGATGATGATTGCATTTGCACCGGAGAGACACCGAATCAAAAATGGCCTTTAGCCTTTAACCCTCTCAAACAAAGTCGTCACACTGTAAAAACAACAGCAACAACAACAACACACAAATTCACGACTCTTTCTCTCCCAATCTCAGATCGAAAATTTGCTTCATTTCCCTCTGATCATCATCATTCACCAAATTTCGTATTCAAGAACAAATCGATCGCATTCATCTTCTCCCCGAGGTTTCTTACATACGACTAAAATTAGGGTTTAAGCTTCCCATTTTGGATCCGATTGTTGCAAAAGGACCTTCTAGCCCCGGTGGCTTTTGCTATAACCAAGTCAAAGAACTGGGGGCGAATCAGTCCCACCCCCGCCATTATCCTGGCGTTTCCGATCATTCCAGGGTAGGATTCTGGGATTTTCTACGACCTCTTCTTAATAATCCTCCTCGAAACAACACGTTACAGTTTATCGATTCCGTTGGATCTGATCGGACTATGGATTCCGTCTCTAGAGGTGCCGTTGCTTCAACAACCGGCGGTGCTGTGGAAGAGCCGGAGTATCTAGCTAGGTATCTTGTTGTTAAACATTCATGGAGAGGTCGTTATAAGAGGATCCTTTGTATTTCGAGCGGCGGAATTGTTACGCTTGATCCTAATACTCTTGCTGTTACTAATTCTTATGATACTGGAAGTAATTTTGATGGTGCTTCACCTCTGGTTGGAAGAGATGAGAACACGGAGAGTGTTGGTGGTGAGTTTACTGTCAATGTTAGAACGGATGGGAAAGGGAAATTTAAGGCTATGAAGTTCTCTTCTAGGTGCAGAGCGAGTATTTTGACCGAGTTGTATCGGCTTAGATGGAATCAAATTAGACCTGTGGCTGAGTTTCAGGTGCTACATCTTAGGAGACGGAACGCAGAATGGGTTCCTTATGTAAGTAGTTTTCTTACAGTGGCTCCATCTTCAATCTTTTATGCATGGTTTCTCTGATAGTATGATACTGTTGCTTTGGTTTTGAGGTCAAGTCGGACTAGGCTTTTAGCTGCTCAACATATTTGAAGTTTCTGATCTTTAGATAGTTTTAGCCAGAGTCTGGTATTAGGCATTAAGCTGATGTTAGTATTTTTCGATGTTTGATGTGCTCTTAAATTTTTGTAATCATGAACTAAGCAGGGGGAGTTCTTTTTGTTTCGCATGAGTAGCCTTATTCTTATTTTCTATGGGATTGATTTTAATTTTTTTCAATTTTTGTTATTGCAAGAAGCAAGAGTCATTTGAAAGTTGCGACTGGTAGTAGAAATTATTTGAGGTGCTTTTACTAACTGTTTCGAATTAGATTTTGGTATGAAGTGACTTTTTCTTTTTTCTTTTTTTCTTTTGCAGAAATTGAAGATCACCTTTGTCGGTCTGGAGCTTGTCGACTCAAAATCTGGTAATTCACGCTGGATTTTGGATTTCAGAGACATGGGTTCCCCAGCAATCATTCTTCTCTCTGATGCATACCGGACAAAATCTGCGGACTCTGCTGGGTTTGTTCTGTGTCCCATGTATGGGAGAAAGTCAAAAGCTTTTAGAGCTGCACCCGGGACAACAAATTCCTCCATTGTCGCAAGTTTGGTATAAATGATATGCTTGCACATTAGTTGAGAAGTTGGTGCTAACTTATTGTTAATCTTGATGATTGCAAATATCATTTGCAGGCTAAGACTGCAAAGTCCATGGTTGGGGTATTCTTGTCAGTCGATGATTCACAATTGCTGACAGTATCAGAGTATATGACACGAAGGGGTACTTATATTTGTGTCTTGTCTAGATCACTTTTTTATTTATGATTTCTTTATATTATTTTTGATGCCAATTATTGACTATGCAGCTAAAGAAGCAGTTGGAGCTGAAGAAACTCCTAATGGGTGGTGGTCTGTTACTAGATTAAGATCTGCTGCTCATGGAACTCTGAACATGCCTGGACTAAGCTTAGCAATTGGCCCCAAAGGAGGACTTGGTGAGCATGGGGATGCTGTAGCCCTTCAGCTTATTCTTACTAAGGCCTCCCTTGTTGAGAGACGAATAGATAACTATGAAGTAAGTTGGCAACACGGTTTTAGACACAATTTCTATCTATATTACTACTTTATGCTGCGTTCCTATTCTTTGTTCTAATGTTTTTGTTTCTGGTTTTATTAGAGTTTTAATGTAAAAAGTTTCCCATGATATAGCTGTGCCTTAAGTTGAACACAAGTCAAATAAGTTACAATGTTTGGGATGATAAAGTAAAGACTGAAAATGAGTAGGACGTAGCTTTAACTTTCTACTTGTCCAGTTTGGTTTTGTTTTGTCAAATACTGAGAATACTGCTTAGATGTGTGCAGGTTGTTATCGTTCGTCCTCTATCTTCAGTAAGTTCACTTGTCCGGTTCGCTGAGGAACCCCAAATGTTTGCTATCGAATTCAGTGATGGATGTCCAGTTCTTGTAAGTTTTTTCTGCTTCATGTTATATACTAATAATCATGATAATTAGCTAACCTCTGTGACACTTACTCTAGGTCTACGCGAGCATATCCCGAGACAACCTACTTGCAGCTATTCTCGATACTTTGCAAACAGAAGTATGTATACTCGTCATTTTTAGAATGTGATATGTTTGTCCTAAACATTTTCATATATTAATGCTATGCTAAATCCGTTTGAGATAGGAATGCTAATATATGGGGGGACATTTGATGCAGGGACACTGCCCGATACCAGTATTACCAAGGCTTACTATGCCTGGTCATCGCATTGATCCACCTTGTGGAAGGGTTAGTTTGATCTCTGGACCACAACATCTTGTTGCTGATTTGGAAACTTGCTCCCTACATCTGAAACATTTAGCTGCTGCTGCAAAAGATGCAGTTGCCGAAGGTGGTTCTGTTCCTGGTTGTAGGGCTAGATTATGGCGCAGAATAAGGGAGTTCAATGCTTGTATCCCGTATACAGGTGTGCCCGCTAATAGTGAAGTCCCTGAGGTGACTTTGATGGCATTAATTACAATGCTACCATCAACTCCAAATCTCCCTGTAGACGCCCCTCCTTTGCCACCTCCTTCACCCAAAGCAGCAGCAACTGTCATTGGCTTTGTTACATGTTTGCGTAGGTTATTGTCATCCAGGAGTGCAGCATCCCATATAATGTCATTCCCTGCTGCTGTTAACAGGATAATGGGTTTACTTAGGAACGGTTCTGAAGGTGTAGCTGCTGAAGCTGCGGGGCTTATTGCGTCCCTCATAGGCGGTTGGTCAGCAGATCTGAGCACTGCACCAGATTCCAGAGGAGAAAAACATGCAACTATCATGCATACCAAGTCTGTTTTGTTTGCTCAACAGGGTTATGTTACTATTCTGGTCAATCGATTGAAACCCATGTCAGTCTCACCTCTGTTTTCCATGGCGATTGTTGAAGTCTTTGAGGCTATGGTTTGTGATCCACACGGAGAGACTACCCAATACACTGTTTTTGTAGAATTGTTACGACAGATAGCTGCCCTACGACGTCGTTTATTTGCACTCTTTGCACATCCTGCAGAGAGTGTTAGGGAAACCATTGCTGTTATCATGCGTACAATAGCTGAAGAAGATGCAATTGCTGCAGAGTCAATGCGTGATGCTGCTTTGCGCGATGGTGCTTTGTTGAGACATTTATTGAATGCATTTTCCCTTCCTGCCAGTGAGCGGCGCGAGGTAAGTAGGCAGCTTGTGGCACTCTGGGCAGATTCTTACCAACCAGCTTTGGATCTACTGTCTCGAGTTCTGCCTCCTGGGCTTGTTGCATATTTGCATACACGTCCCGATGATGTTGTCGATGATACAGATCAAGAAGGTTCTTCAACAAATAGGCGGCAGAAAAGATTACTTCAGCAGAGAAGAGGTCGCATAGCTAAGGGAATGGGTGCTCAAGATATTCCTCTTCCCCCTGGTAATAATGTTGAGGCTGGCGATGCAGCAAAACATATGAGTGCAAATGCTAGTGTACCCGATAACTTTCAAAGGCGGGCAGCAGATTCTTCCTCTGAAGCTTCCAATCCTCAGGCTTCTGCTTTTCCAGGTGTTGACAGTACTATTGCAGGGGTTTCACAAAATGGCTATCCAGCATTTGCTTCAGTCACCACAAATGCAAATGGGCATGAGCAACCTGAGACTAATGCATCCGATGTGGTTGGTTCTGACCCAAACTTGTATGGCATCCAGAATTCAGTGCTTCCAGCACCTGCTCAAGTTATTGTAGAAAGTACAGCTGTAGGATCCGGAAAGCTACTTCTAAATTGGCGTGAGTTTTGGCGAGCCTTTGGCCTTGATCATAATCGTGCAGATCTCATCTGGAATGAGCGTACAAGGCAAGAATTAATAGAAGCTTTGAAGGCTGAAGTCCACAACCTAGATGTCGAGAAAGAGCGCACAGAAGATATTTCCCCTGGTGATGTCGAGGCCACAACTGGCCAGGAGATTATCCCACGTATATCTTGGAACTATTCTGAATTCTCTGTCAGTTATCGTAGCTTATCAAAAGAAGTTTGTGTGGGCCAGTATTACCTACGCTTATTGCTTGAAAGTGGCAACGCTGGCAAGGCACAAGATTTCCCTCTCCGTGATCCAGTTGCTTTTTTCAGGGCACTCTATCATCGTTTCCAGTGTGATGCTGATATGGGGCTTACTATTGATGGTGCTGTTCCAGATGAATTGGGTTCATCAGGCGACTGGTGTGATATGAGTAGGCTTGATGGTTTTGGTGGAGGGGGAGGAGCTTCTGTTAGGGAGCTTTGTGCAAGAGCAATGGCGATTGTCTATGAGCAACACTACAACACAATAGGTCCTTTTGAAGGCACTGCACATATTACAGCACTGATTGATAGGACGAATGATAGAGCTTTGAGGCATCGCCTACTACTTCTCCTAAAGGTATCATTTACTATTCAAAATATTGCTTTCTTGTTCTTTTTATTCTAGTTATTCTTGTTCCTCCACTTATTCTCAGTAAATTTTGATGTATGCATTACGTCGTCACATACAAAATCATTTTGGAGATATTCTTTTCATGCTTGGTTGCTTACTTTTTCCTGGTACATGCAGGCCCTAGTTAAGGTCTTGTTAAACGTCGAAGGTTGTGTTGTGGTTGGTGGTTGTGTCCTAGCTGTAGATCTGCTGACTGTTGTTCATGAAAACTCGGAGAGGACTCCTATTCCATTACAGTCCAATTTAATTGCTGCTACTGCATTTATGGAACCACCTAAGGAATGGATGTACATAGACAAAGGTGGTGCAGAAGTGGGACCTGTAGAGAAGGACGTCATCAGAAGTTTATGGTCCAAAAAGGATATTGACTGGACGACAAAGTGTCGGGCTTTAGGAATGTCAGACTGGAAGAAATTGCGTGATATCCGTGAACTTAGATGGGCAGTAGCTGTTCGAGTTCCAGTCCTCACACCTAGTCAGGTTAAGCTTTATGGTTTATTTTATGTGTGTGACTGGCTATGGAAATTTCATTTTATCATGCTTAACTTTCCAGAAGACATATGCTTTTCATGTCCATTACCTTTTTCCTCTGTTTTATTCTTACATTTTTATGCAATACTCATTCTAATTGATAAAATACTACGCAGGTAGGGGATGCTGCATTGTCCATATTACATAGCATGGTTTCGGCACATTCAGATTTGGATGACGCTGGAGAGATTGTAACTCCAACACCAAGAGTAAAACGTATCTTGTCTAGTACACGTTGTCTTCCTCACATTGCTCAGGTAATCTCTTTCTTTCTCTCCGTAATTCTTCTTCTAGCTGCATCCATGATGTGTTTGGTAAGTGTTATTAAGCTGAGCCAAGGATCCTAGCTTCCCTACTATTTAATGGCATTAGGCACGCCTGCTGTCTAAGTGCTAGCTTTGAGTATTATCTGAGAGATGAGTTGTAAAATAATCAAAGCGCTAGTTTTGAGTATTATCTGAGAGATGAGTTGCAAAATAATCAATCAGTATTTGAAATCTTCTCATTTAGTTTTCCTTCATCGAAAAACTGGGAGTTGTAGTCTTGAGCTGTTTTTTTTCCTTGACCGAAAACAGTTTATTATAACCCTATGTTAATCTGATGTCTTTCTATAATTTTGAAAAGGCTTTGCTATCTGGCGAACCAGTTATTGTGGAGGCTGGTGCTGCTCTCTTGAAAGACGTTGTTACCAGAAACTCTAAGGCAATGATCCGACTGTACAGTACAGGGGCCTTTTACTTTGCCCTTGCTTACCCTGGATCTAATCTTTACTCAATCGCACAACTCTTCTCGGTCACCCATGTCCATCAAGCTTTCCATGGTGGGGAAGAAGCTACTGTTTCCTCCTCTCTGCCCCTGGCTAAACGAAGCGTATTGGGTGGTCTTCTCCCAGAGTCCTTACTATATGTATTAGAGCGCAGTGGACCAGCTGCGTTTGCAGCTGGCATGGTTTCTGATTCCGATACGCCGGAGATTATATGGACACATAAAATGCGAGCAGAAAATCTTATATGTCAGGTATTTACATATTCGCTACTGAGGGCTTTAGGTCATTTTCTTGAATGCTATCTGTAAACTATCACTTTCAATTCTTCAGTTTTAATTTCTCGTTTTTATTTCCTCAGGTTTTGCAGCATCTTGGTGATTATCCTCAGAAATTGTCACAGCACTGCCATTCTCTCTATGATTATGCTCCCATGCCACCTGTTACGTATCCAGAACTTAGAGATGAGATGTGGTGTCACCGTTATTATCTCAGAAATTTATGTGATGAGATTCAATTTCCTAATTGGCCGATTGTTGAACATGTTGAGTTCTTACAATCATTACTTGTGATGTGGCGTGAAGAGTTGACTAGGAAACCCATGGATCTTTCTGAAGGAGAAGCTTGCAAAATTCTAGAAATATCCCTGAACAATGTATCAAGTGATGACCTAAACCGGACTGCTTCAGTTGAGTTGAATGAGGAAATATCTAATATATCCAAACAAATTCAAAACCTTGATGAAGAGAAACTAAAGCGCCAGTATAGGAAGCTTGCAATGAGGTACCATCCTGACAAGAATCCAGAAGGAAGAGAAAAGTTCCTGGCTGTTCAAAAAGCTTATGAATGCCTACAGGTACGTCTACAAAGTTTTGATCATTATCTGGGATTTGATGTTTTTTTCAATTATATGTTTACCATCTTTGTGTGTTATTGTATCGGTCTTTTAGAACATTGGACCATTGGATGGTCACGTAATATGTTGAAAAGTGCAATATTCTTGGATACCAGCACACCAGGACACCAGCAGTTATTTCATGTTCAAGTTATTTGATAAATGCTTTATGTAGAAATTGAATTCCCCTTCATTATGTTGCTGTGTTCTTATTAGTAGAGATAACATTGGTCAACTTTTTCCTTTTTCCATATGTTTGCTTGTCAAACAAGTGTTTAATCATAGTATGTACATGATGTTATCATTTAGTTCTGCTAAGAACATAGTCGATTTGTATCTAAGAATTTTATAGTATACTCCTATCTCTGAAGCTATTCCACTGTAGATTAGTGTTTTAGGTCCATATATATGATTGTGTTTATATATACTTCTGTCTCTAGATTTCATATTTATCATACTATACATATTCGCTCTTCTGCTTATAGGCAACAATGCAAGGATTGCAAGGTCCTCAGCCGTGGAGGTTGCTGCTTTTACTGAAAGCGCAGTGCATCTTATATCGCCGTTATGGACATGTGTTACGACCGTTCAAATATGCTGGCTATCCGATGTTACTTGATGCAGTTACAGTGGACAAGGATGACAACAACTTTCTATCTAATGATAGATCCCCTCTTCTTGTTGCAGCATCTGAGCTTGTTTCGTTAACGTACTTATTTCTCTTGCTAAAACTGTACAATTCTAGTTTTATTTATTTCTAGTCCTTCAATGTTATCTATTTTACTTTCCTGTTATCTTCTGTGTAGCTGTGCTGCCTCGTCATTGAATGGTGAAGAATTAGTGAGAGATGGTGGTGTGCAGCTTCTATCAACTCTTCTTTCCCGCTGCATGTGTGTGGTTCAGCCAACAACTTCACAACACGAACCAGCTGCGATCATTGTCACAAATGTAATGCGTACACTTTCGGTAATAAGTCAGTTTGAGAGTGCGAGGGCTGGATTTCTAGAGTTACCCAGTCTGATTGAAGACATTGTGCACTGTACGGAATTAGAACGTGTGCCTGCAGCCGTTGATGCTGCTCTCCAGTCCATTGCCAAGGTTTCTGTCTTCCCCGAACTTCAGCATGGTCTGCTAAAGGCTGGTGCCTTATGGTGAGCTATATTCTTATTCTCTTTGTCGCTGTTAATATGTGTTTGTTCAATTACAAGACAGAATCTTGGTGGCTCTGTTGTCCATGCATAAAATTCCATGTATAATGTCTATCTATATAATCATTATGAAGGCATGGCGATCCAATATTCAGCAGCACAGTTTTCCACCTGGACTTTGTATCTTTGTTACACTCATTTGGACCTTTGCTTGTGACAAGTATGACTAATGGCTGTGCTTCTTTCTATTTGTATGTCTGTTTAATCAGGTATATTCTCCCATTATTACTACAGTATGACTCAACTGCTGAGGAATCTAATTCTGTCGAGTCTCATGGGGTTGGAGTTAGCATTCAAATTGCCAAGAATGAGCATGCCTTACAAGCATCACAAGCCCTATCAAGGCTTACTGGGCTGTGTGCAGATGAGAGTTTGACACCTTACAATGCTACTGCGGCTGATGTTCTCAAAGCATTACTGACGCCAAAACTTGCTAGTTTGTTGAAAGATGAAGTTGCCAAGGATTTGTTATCCAAACTGAACACAAATTTGGAGACACCAGAGGTAAACAATATCTTTTACTGATTTGTTTGTCTGAGCAGCTTACGAATATTGAAATGAATGACTGGTGCATAAACATCTTCAGAATTCACATCTCCACGTATGTTTGGTCTTGTGTTTTTGTATTTCTCATAAGAAAGATATGTTTGATGTCATTATATTGCAGAATTTCTATTTCTTAAGATACTTCTTCTCATGCGCATACAGAATCTTGATGAACACTTCATTGAGTGTTAAAATCATGTTGAGCTTTTGGTGCATAGACTGTAATTGTATCAAATTTTTGATTCACAGATTATCTGGAACTCTGCAACTCGATCAGAGCTTTTAAATTTTGTGGATGAACAACGCGCCTGCCAGTGCCCTGATGGTTCATATGATCTGAAAAATGCTCAATCTTTTTCGTATGACGCACTGTCAAAAGAGGTCTTTGTTGGCAATGTTTACTTGAAGGTCTATAATGATCAACCCGACTCAGAGATCAGTGAACCAGAATCATTCTGCAATGCCCTAATCGACTTTATATCATCATTAGTGCATACTGAGTTGCCCTCTGTTTCCGAGGACCAAAATTTGATCGAAGACAGAAACTCATCTAATGATACTCCAGAGCTTCAAAGTAGCGTCGCAGAACCGTCGTTGATTGAAGAACATTCCGATCATCAGCCATCATCTGAGGGGATGAAGAACGAAGAATGTTTTCTGATTGATCACCTCCAATTAGGATTGACTGCTCTTCAGGTAATTATCTGGCGCATGTGAATGTGTAGATATCAAATAATAGCATGCCTAACCTTTTCTTTGCGTTTTTTGTAGAACTTGCTTACAAAGTATCCAGATCTGGCTTCAGTGTTTTCGTCTAAGGAGAGATTGTTACCTCTCTTTGAATGTTTTTCTGTGGCCATTGCATCAAAAACAGATATTCCAAAACTCTGCCTCAATGTCCTCTCTCGGTTAACAGCTTATGCTCCTTGCTTGGAGACGATGGTATCTGATGGATCTAGTCTTCTTCTCCTCTTACAAATGCTTCATTCTGCACCTTCTTTTCGCGAGGGTGCTCTCCATGTTCTTTATGCTTTGGCAAGCACACCAGAACTTGCTTGGGCTGCTGCAAAACATGGTGGAGTAGTATACATTCTGGAACTTTTATTGCCTTTGCAAAGTAATCATTCTCAACTCTTTTTCTTCTCCCATTGGCTTTCTGATTACATAAAGTGGAATCAATGACACAAAATGGTCTTGTGCAGAAGAAATTCCCTTGCAGCAAAGAGCTGCAGCGGCTTCTTTGTTGGGGAAGCTCGTCGCACAACCAATGCATGGGCCTAGAGTTGCTATCACACTTGTGAGATTCCTTCCTGACGGTCTTGTATCTATAATTCGTGATGGACCTGGGGAGGCTGTTGTCCATGCACTTGAGCGGACCACTGAGACTCCAGAACTTGTGTGGACACCAGCAATGGCAGCATCTTTATCCGCACAGATTGCAACCATGGCATCAGATATTTATCGTGAACAACAGAAGGGTTCTGTTATTGAATGGGATGTACCAGAGCAGTCAGCTGGTCAACAAGAAATGAGAGACGAGCCACAGGTTATTTTATTTATTTAACCCTATATATGAATCAGAGCAGCAGGGAAAGAGTTCCTTTAAGTGGAAGCATAATTATTGATGAAATTTTTCTCTCTAGGTTGGTGGAATCTATGTCAGGCGTTTCTTAAAAGATCCAAAATTTCCTCTGAGAAATCCAAAACGATTCTTGGAAGGACTGCTGGATCAGTATTTGTCAGCAATGGCCGCAACACATTACGAACAACATCCTGTTGACCCTGAGCTCCCTCTCCTTCTCTCTGCTGCATTGGTTTCTTTGTTGCGTGTGCATCCTGCACTTGCAGATCACATTGGACATCTTGGGTATGTCCCAAAACTTGTCGCTGCTGTGGCATATGAGGGGAGGCGGGAAACAATGTCTTCTGGCGAAGTGAAGGCTGAAGAAATTGGCTCTGATGGAGTGAATGAGTCTACTGATCCCTCAAGTCTACCTGGGCAAACCCCTCAAGAACGTGTGCGCCTTAGTTGTTTACGTGTGCTTCATCAACTTGCAGCTAGTACCACATGTGCTGAAGCAATGGCTGCAACTAGTGCTGGAAATGCACAGGTTCTCTACTCTATTTCTCTCCTCCTACTCTACCACACGCTGTTAAAAATGGAAACTAGTTGTTGGTGTTACCTATGACATGTATAATGACTCTTAAGTTGATTAAACACCAGGTGGTTCCACTTCTCATGAAAGCAATAGGATGGCTTGGTGGAAGCATTTTAGCACTCGAGACACTTAAGCGTGTTGTTGTTGCTGGAAATCGGGCCAGAGATGCGCTTGTTGCGCAGGGTCTAAAGTGAGTAATCATGTTACTATATGATAATGTCTTTGGTACTCAAGCTGACGGGTGCTCACATCTTAATTATCTCTAACTGCAAAACTCTGTTAAGACTGCTGAAGTGTTAATCTGACAGTACCTAGTTACAGAATAAAATTGTGGAAAATAGTCGTTTAGAAGAAGTGGATTTGGGTGAGATATATCTAATTGTCTGATACAAATGATTGTGAAAATTGGTAGGGTTGGTCTCATTGAGGTTCTTCTTGGGCTGCTTGACTGGAGGACGGGGGGTAGGTATGGGCTCAGTTCTCACATGAAATGGAATGAATCGGAAGCATCAATCGGGCGGGTACTTGCAGTTGAGGTTAGTGTTGAATTTGTTAGCGAGATGTTTGTTATGTGTGTTACACATGTGAATGATGAAATAATTAATATATGTCTCAGGTATTGCATGGTTTTGCAACAGAAGGAGCACATTGCTCAAAAGTGCGTGAGATACTTGACGCGTCAGAAGTAAGTTGTGATATTGAAACACTAGGAATAAAGTCTTGTTCAACATAGTAGTTCTCTGTTGTTAAAAAAACTCATATGAATCTGTCACAGGTGTGGAGTGCATATAAAGACCAAAAGCATGACTTGTTCCTGCCATCAAACACACAATCAGCGGCAGGGGTGGCTGGCTTTATTGAGAACTCATCCAACAGTCTCACTTACGCTCTTACCGCTCCTCCTCCGCCTTCGCATCCTTGACCATTTCTTCCTTGTATATCCTTTTGTAAAGTCCAATCATTACCGTGCTTTTTTTTTTCTTTCTATAGAGAAATACTGTCGTTTGTAAATGTTTGATGAGAAAGTAGAAAATATTTGTGGTTTCCTTGGACCAACAATGAAAACTACGGTCTGATGACAGGATTTGTAGTTGTTGGGTCGTAGACGATATCCAAACAACTTGTCCCTTTATATTTTGGGATTAAACTTGTTGCTTATTAAGTCAATTTTCTCCATTATCTAAAATAATCTGCTCACTCCGTAACTTCTTCAGCTGAATTACTTATTTGAACAACTCACTCCGTTGGTAATAACGTAAAATCCGAATCTTATTCCAACTAATTAAGAAAGAATACGTAATCTTTTTTAACAATATACCAAACAGAAAGAATGACTTCTACAAGTGTAGTTGTATTTATGCACTCGATGTACTAAAATCTTTTCTCTATTAACAGACTAACTGTATTATCTTATCCACTTGAACAGTTTCTCGTCAGTTGCCAGCTCAGCTTGAAGCTCCTTTCTTCTTCCTTCCTACATAAACTTTCATGCAAATCCCATCGATATTGAGATGGGTAAATGACTAATCTGAAAATCATTTACTTAGAAGTTATAACCTTAAAACATGTTGTTTTCCACAAACGGAACACCTAATCGTCTACTTGTAATAGCTCAATGCCAGCTCCATCGACTATTTTGGAACCGTTTGATGCTGCAAATGATTTTATGTACTATGTTCCCAACTTGTTTTTAGATATGTTTTTTAGAATTGCTCATCCATGACATGACTACACTTTCCTTTCTGCATAGAATCACGGTGAACGGCTCAATTGTACATCGTTAGAGATCTTTTGTACACTTGCTTTCATTAATCTACAATTTTGTTAATAAATTGCAATGTCTAGAACTCAAACCGCATGCCTTGAATAGAAGCATGAATTAACCCTACATCAATCATTGGTCTAATGGGGCTTCCACTAGAAACAATTTTTTCATTTCATTTTGGTTTGGATATATATTTTCAATTTGGTTTAGATAGAAAAGATTCGGTTTATCTTAAGCACCTCCAAGAAACAGTCTACACCTTTTAAGAAATAGTAATTAATTTACATCTTTAAGAATGATTCATATTGTCTCTTTCTTTTGACTAGAATTGGTGCCCAAAATCTTATCCATTTATTTCAACTCTATATAAATGATTTCCATTTTCCAGCATTGTTCTTTCATCACGTATGACATACCCAGCAACAATTTTAATTTTAAAAGAGAGAGATTAAAATCAAAAAGATGACAAGAAAGAAGGTGAAACTTGCATGGATAGAGAATGACAACACAAGAGCAATAAGTTTAAGGAAAAGGAGGGTAGGGTTAGTTAAAAAAGTGAGGGAGCTATCCATATTGTGTGATATAAAGGCTTGTACAATCGTTTTCAGTCCTAATGAAGCTGAGCTAATGGTCTGGCCATCAGTTGAGAGGCTCGTGGCCTTCTAGATGATTTCTTTGCTTTACCGAGGTATGAGCATATTAAGAAAGAGATGGATATTGAATTATTTCTAAATGAGAAGACAAATAAGGTTAATGAAAAGTTGATAAAGAGTTGTAAGAAGAATAAAGAGTATGTCAGTAATGAGTTGATGATGCAACTACAACGCGGTCGTAGAATCCATGATCTTAACTTAAGTGAGATCTATACATTACTATCTTACTCAAGGGAAACTATCATGTCTTTTAGGAAGAAGTTTGATTTCATGCAGCATTCTCCTCTTCGTGATCCACCGGTGCTTCCATTCGAGGTGCAAGTCGAACAGTTTAAGAGCACCACTAAGGACGCTTTTTTAGGGGGTGATCTAGACGTTGAGAGAGCTAGGAACACAAATGAAGCAACAAGAATAATTAACATTGATAGTTTAAGGGAGAATAAAAGTTATTACTTAATAGATCAATGGTTTCCAACACCTGAACCGCCTAAACCTGTAACATACCAGCAAATTGGGTATGAAACTTCAAACCGTAGAGGCTACAATCCATACCAAGGAAGTAGTAGCAATGGGAACCCTAATTTCGAGATGATGTCAGTTTCCCCGAAGTGATGACTTTCCAGGGTTCGGTTGGATCTACCTCTCAACCATTACAACATCAAAACATGAATAAGAATCCAATAGTGGCTATGAATCAACCAAGCCAATACCCTTTTGATTTATGTAAACATTTTTAGATGGAAAAGGAATTTACTCCTTTTGTTATTTTTAAAATATTTATTTTCTTCGTTGCTTTTCAGTAAATTTCTAGATAAGTTTTAATTTGCTTGTTAAGAGTTTAATATATCTTTCTTTGTTGTGATTAATATTGAAGCTAAGTGCTTTGCTTTCAGTAGTAAGAAAAAGTTTAAAAGACATTTCCATGTATTTGTGCTAATCTTTTTTACCTTCATATATAACCCAAAGATATGTTTGACATCTTTTTTACCACAGTCATTTATTAATACAATTTTCACTTGTCAATTTATCAGTAGTATATTATTTGCTTGTTAAAGGGCTTGTAATTACTTATCATTATTATATGCTATCTATGTATTTGGTAATCAATATTTATGAATTTTTGAATATATGGAGGCCTAATTTACACCATCTGCTTTAGAATTTTCTTTTAGCTAATACATAAAAAATGTGAGATTGTCTTTTTAATTTTGTTCCTTTTGAATTGTTTCTTTGGGGAATAAAAAATTGTTTAAAATTCGTTTCCATTTACTTGTGTCAATCTTTTTTTATAATATATACACATGCTTGGAGAGAGATTTAGAACATGCACACCTTTGACCAAAAAAAAAAGAACATGCACACCTAGAAAAATACAAACATATAAGAAAAAAACAAATAATAGAAAAAGAAGCCTATAAAGTTATCCACTCATTTATCATCTCCACCATCAAAATCTACCATTCCCCCAAAACAAAATGTCTATTAAAGCATTTGCTTTGATTCAACTACTATCCGTCACGATTTTATACAACCATGTTCATGCAACAAGTCCGATCAAAACCATCGTAGTTGTGGTGATGGAAAATAGATCTTTCGATCACATGCTTGGATGGATGAAGAAACTAAACCCGGAGATCAACGGTGTGGACGGGTCGGAGTCAAACCCGGTCTCGGTGTCGGACCCTTCCTCTAGAAAAATAAAATTCGGGTCAGGTTCGCATTACGTAGATCCGGACCCTGGTCATTCGTTTCAAGCGATAAGAGAGCAAGTATTCGGGTCAAATGATACATCAATGGATCCTCCACCGATGAACGGGTTTGTTCAACAAGCATATTCCGAGGACCCTAGTGGTAACATGTCGGCAAGTGTTATGAATGGATTTGAACCTGATAAGGTTCCTGTCTACAAGTCTCTTGTCTCCGAGTTCGCTGTTTTCGATAGGTAATAATAATATACTTTCACTGTCTTTTTGGAATTAGTATTACGTCATATAATCTTGTTGTCGTTTCCTTTGTCGTCTTGTTGGCTCATCTTTAAACAGTTTTTTTTTTTTTTTTT
>Ga0041059_1001376_pt1 | contig 19312 bp, 18 predicted proteins | sample AraColnosormetaG_FD_56232 | JGI IMG/M metagenome (GOLD analysis project Ga0041059, IMG submission 56232) | Arabidopsis roots microbial communities from North Carolina, USA - Col MF nosort | ecosystem: Host-associated > Plants > Roots > Unclassified | place: USA: North Carolina | collected...
AAAAAAAAATAATAATTTATATATATATATATATATATATATATATATATAACTTTTTAATCAAAAAAAAACTTTACATAAAAACAGCATACCCACAACCACAATCAGGGCAGAAAGATAACATGATAAAATAAAATAAAATTTAAAAGTGAACTTTGGGTGTGACAAGAAGTTTTCTTCTGTTTGGTCTGACTATTCCCTTTGGTCAACGATGGTATTGAGAGCCATTTACAAGCTTCGGACAGAGAAACCCAGATTGGATAATCATGTCTTTTGTTTCTTCTTTTCCCTCTCCTTCTTCTTCTTCTTTTTCAAGCTTTCTTAATCTTTCTCAGCTTCTTCTTCTTCTTCTTTTGTTCTCGCCATGATTGACGAGAAGATGAGATCTAAATCCATTGGTCCTTTTGTGAGACAAGTAAAACCTTTGAGTCCTCACATGGTTCTCTTTGTCCTTCTCTACGTTCTTTCCATTTCTGTCTTCTTTCTTACAGTTTCAGAGGCTGTTTGTAATCTTCAGGATCGAGATTCTCTCCTTTGGTTCTCTGGCAACGTATCATCTCCAGTCTCTCCTTTGCATTGGAATTCGTCCATTGATTGTTGCTCCTGGGAAGGAATCTCTTGTGATAAGTCTCCTGAAAATCGTGTTACTTCGATTATTTTGTCCTCTAGAGGACTCTCTGGCAATCTTCCGTCGTCTGTTTTGGATCTCCAGCGTCTCTCTCGTCTCGACCTTTCTCATAACCGTCTCTCTGGTCCACTCCCACCTGGTTTCCTCTCTGCCCTTGATCAGCTCTTGGTTCTTGATCTTAGTTACAACAGTTTCAAAGGTGAATTGCCACTTCAACAATCATTTGGCAATGGAAGCAACGGAATCTTCCCAATTCAGACCGTTGATCTCTCCAGCAATCTTCTTGAGGGAGAAATTCTCAGTAGTTCTGTTTTTCTTCAGGGTGCTTTCAATTTAACCAGTTTCAATGTCAGCAACAACAGCTTCACGGGTTCTATCCCTTCCTTCATGTGCACAGCTTCGCCGCAGCTCACCAAACTGGATTTCTCCTACAATGATTTCAGCGGTGATCTCTCTCAAGAATTAAGCAGATGCTCGAGGCTAAGTGTTCTTCGAGCAGGCTTCAACAATCTCTCTGGTGAAATCCCCAAAGAAATCTACAATCTTCCTGAGCTCGAGCAACTCTTTTTACCAGTCAACCGTCTTTCTGGCAAAATTGATAATGGGATTACTCGTCTCACCAAACTGACATTGCTTGAGCTTTACTCTAATCACATCGAAGGAGAAATACCCAAGGATATAGGTAAGCTTTCGAAACTGAGTAGCCTCCAACTCCATGTCAATAACCTCATGGGTTCTATCCCGGTTTCTCTCGCCAATTGCACAAAACTCGTGAAGTTGAATTTACGGGTTAATCAGCTGGGAGGAACTTTATCGGCGATAGACTTTTCCCGGTTTCAGAGCCTCAGCATTCTGGACCTCGGAAACAATAGCTTCACCGGCGAATTTCCCTCCACGGTTTACTCATGCAAAATGATGACAGCAATGAGGTTTGCAGGCAACAAGTTAACGGGACAGATATCTCCTCAAGTACTGGAATTGGAATCCCTGTCGTTCTTTACTTTTTCAGACAATAAAATGACGAACCTTACAGGGGCTCTCAGCATTCTACAAGGCTGCAAGAAGCTTTCTACTCTCATTATGGCAAAGAATTTTTACGACGAAACGGTACCAAGCAACAAAGACTTTCTTCGGTCAGATGGATTTCCAAGCCTCCAAATTTTTGGTATCGGTGCGTGCAGATTGACAGGTGAAATACCAGCTTGGCTGATCAAGCTCCAGAGGGTAGAAGTTATGGACCTGTCCATGAACCGATTCGTGGGGACAATTCCTGGTTGGCTAGGAACTCTTCCAGACCTTTTCTACTTGGATCTTTCCGATAACTTTCTAACAGGAGAGCTTCCAAAGGAACTGTTTCAGCTGAGAGCTCTGATGTCGCAAAAGGCATACGATGCAACAGAGCGGAACTATCTGGAGCTGCCGGTTTTTGTCAATCCCAATAATGTCACCACTAATCAGCAATACAATCAGCTTTCCAGCCTCCCACCTACGATATACATCAAGAGGAACAACTTGACTGGGACTATACCAGTCGAGGTTGGGCAGCTAAAGGTTCTCCATATCCTGGAGCTTCTAGGTAATAATTTTTCTGGCAGCATCCCAGATGAATTGTCAAACCTCACTAACTTAGAGAGGCTGGACCTGTCCAACAACAATCTCTCCGGTAGAATTCCATGGTCACTCACTGGACTCCATTTCCTGTCATATTTCAATGTTGCAAACAACACTCTCAGTGGGCCGATACCCACAGGGACCCAGTTTGATACCTTCCCAAAAGCAAATTTTGAAGGAAACCCCTTGCTGTGCGGTGGTGTACTGCTAACCTCCTGCGATCCAACTCAGCACTCTACTACAAAGATGGGTAAAGGAAAGGTCAACAGAACGCTTGTTTTGGGGCTTGTCCTTGGGCTTTTTTTTGGCGTCAGTTTGATTTTGGTGCTGCTAGCTCTGTTGGTGCTTTCTAAAAGGAGAGTAAATCCAGGAGACTCTGAGAATGCTGAACTGGAGATAAATTCCAATGGCTCGTATTCTGAAGTCCCTCCAGGGTCGGATAAAGACATAAGTCTTGTACTGTTGTTTGGAAACAGTAGATATGAAGTAAAAGACCTGACCATATTTGAGCTCTTGAAAGCTACCGACAACTTCAGTCAAGCTAATATAATTGGCTGCGGCGGGTTTGGCCTTGTCTATAAGGCTACCTTGGATAATGGAACGAAACTGGCGGTTAAGAAACTCACAGGAGACTATGGTATGATGGAAAAGGAATTCAAGGCAGAGGTAGAAGTTCTGTCCAGGGCGAAACATGAGAACCTGGTCGCTCTACAAGGTTATTGCGTCCATGATAGTGCCCGGATACTAATTTACTCGTTCATGGAGAATGGTAGTCTGGATTATTGGCTGCACGAAAATCCTGAGGGTCCAGCTCAGCTGGATTGGCCAAAAAGACTCAACATTATGAGAGGAGCAAGTAGTGGACTAGCATACATGCACCAGATATGTGAACCACACATAGTACACCGAGACATCAAGTCCAGCAACATCCTTTTGGATGGAAATTTCAAGGCATATGTAGCAGATTTCGGGTTGTCAAGATTGATCCTTCCATATCGCACCCATGTAACAACTGAGCTAGTGGGCACATTGGGTTACATTCCCCCAGAGTATGGACAAGCTTGGGTAGCCACTTTGAGAGGTGACGTGTACAGTTTTGGTGTAGTCATGCTCGAGCTTCTCACAGGGAAAAGACCAATGGAGGTTTTCAGGCCAAAGATGTCAAGAGAATTGGTCGCATGGGTGCATACTATGAAAAGAGATGGGAAACCAGAGGAAGTGTTTGATACATTGCTGAGAGAAAGTGGAAATGAAGAAGCGATGCTTCGTGTGCTTGACATAGCCTGCATGTGTGTGAACCAAAATCCAATGAAAAGACCAAACATTCAACAAGTTGTAGACTGGCTAAAGAATATAGAAGCGGAGAAAAACCAAAATAACAGAGAAGAACCTGAAGAAGAAGAAGAGACGTAACTGTGTGTGTGCCTTCCTTCCCTACATTCATCATTGTGACCAGATTCAAATATCTGCATAAGTAAATATACACATATTTTTCTTGTCAATTGCATATGTTAACCATCATTTCCATGTAAATTATAATTTTGATGGTAATAGAAGCTTTGATGATGTAAAGAACAGGAATTTATGCAGCTCGTGACATTCAAACGATTTCTATATACATGTAGCTCTCTAGCTATGTAAAACCCTTTGGCTTTAACATGATCAAAAGCAGATTTTTATAAAAGGATTTGATTAGAAATCTGGAATGTATCGTATGATCAAACCAACTTTGGCTTCCATGAAATTTCTCCGTTCTTAAGAGGTCTAAGAAAACAAAAAAATCTGTGATGCTAACAGAATAACTCAAGTGGGGTCTGTAAGCGGCATTTAATCGAACATTTGGTGTGCATAGTTACCAAAGAGACATTGAGTGAAAAGAAAGAGTCGTATGACGCGCGAAAGAAGACAAAGCATGAGAATCTGAGAAACTGAGACATACCTAAACATCAATGGAAGATTCAGAGACAGAGAGAGAGAGAGAAAAAAAGAGAGAGGTTTTTGTGAAACGAAAGCTTTTGATTTAGACTTTTAAAACTTATTGGATAATATATGTCTTGCTAAACGTCGTCGTTTTGAGTGTTTTTGGGAAAATAAGCTATATAGAGTAACGCCAAAAAAAGAAACCCTATCGTGATCAAAAGAATAGTGTTACGTTTCTTTGTTGATAAAACCTTGAGATACTCCTCAAATATCTTAATCTCTCAATTAAGCAAGAGACATACACGTTTATTTATCCGGTTTGATTAGTCGATGTCACGAGATCCACGTCCGGAGCTAGATTCTGTCCAGCAAGTTATACTATGAATGATCAATGTTTTCTCAAGCTCAAGATCTTTACAAGAGGAGAGAAAATTTTCGGATACAAAGTAGAATGAAGAAGAAAACTATTTCATGCCTTAAACAGATTCAACAGCAATGCCTATGAATGATTCTCAACATCTATGTATCTGGATCTGGCCACATTTTTCTTTCTTATTAATTGAAATTTGAAAATAACTCATTATTTTAGGCCATGGACGAGTCTCAGGCTTAATATTACAATAATTTTTACCAGTTGATTAGTAGAACGGGAACATCCTTAGACCTAAATTATCAACCCGGGAAGTATAAGTTGCTAGTAGCCGTAGTAGCATCATCAACCTTTTTGAATTTGACGAGTAAGGTCTTAGCCGTATCCTTGGTGATAATTAGTTGTGGTGCGCTTAACCAAACCCCTGGGATGGCTCCAACGGTTCCGTAAAAGGTGGTCAACTTATAAACGTTTGCTCTAGCTCCTTCTCCAGCTTTCTCAATCTTAAACGAGCTATTTCGGTCCCCCATTTTACCACCGATGAGAATTGAAGGCTCCTTGGGAGCTGATGAGGAATCATCAACTTCCCAAAACTTGGAAAACTCCTTGCAAAACGGCCAGATGTTGGACTTGAACTCGATGTTTACAGCCGAAGATGTCATAACGGTTGATCCTACGCCAAGTGCTAATACGAAGCTAACCGGTAGGCCGGGTTGGTAGGGAAGAAGTGTTTGGGTGATGCCAAGTGGACAAAAGGGAAGTACTGTAATGGCGGCTGGGACAAGACCACCTCCGTTTTTACTCTCGGTCTTAACCGGCTGGATGAAGTATTGTTCGCGGGTGTTAAGTGGATTTCCGGCTGTATCCTTCACCGGTTCATTTCCGTGGGTGCAAATAGTTGCAGCAAACAGGAGAATGATGAGAAAAGAGATCACTGAAGGATTCTTCATTTGTGATTGTTATGTGTGTTTTAGGGTTTGATGTTTCTTTTTTTGGTTTGAGTGAGTTGAGTTGTAGAAAGCATGCACATTGTATCGGTATTTATAGGAAGTTTCTGCGGTTGCACAAAACACCGCGTGCGACCCTAAAATGAAAAGATTAATCTCTCATTTTTGTTAAATTAAACCTTAAATTTATCAACTTATTTCTTGGCTTTTTCCTCATGCCACATTCTGATCATCCCGTAAGTATGGGGGGAAACAGATCATCACGTGATGTGTTTGTTTCTAGAGAGGGAGAGTAGAAGAGATGGGTTAAGGCTCTTTTTTATATATCAAAGATGGGTTGAGAGTCTATGGTAATCGATTCAGACTTTGAGTTTCAGCACGATCGAGGAACATCCGAACATGCACAATGATCCATGTTCAGAAGCAGGAAAAAGGACGATCAAAAAATGGGAGGAGTAGAATGATTCAAAAGCAGAGAGATGGGGATGAATGAGCCAACGTATGAGATAAAACTCAACATAATTGTTTCTGGCCACAATTTGTTTTATTCTTCCTTCTTAATTGAAAAGAACTTACTAAATACACACATGCAACTATTCAAGAGCCAAAGATGAAACCAAATGATTTCAACTAAATTTTGCAAGAGATAAATTGAGTGACAACAAATTGACAATAATCAAGAAGCGGAAGATATGGTCTGAGTAAAACTTTTCTTAGTTAGTGAATGATGAGTTATTAAGAAGGTAAAATGCGGAAACACTTTGTATAAGCCTATCGAGTTAATTAGACAACTCAATATTAGAAACTCTCTCTTACGTGTTCAAAACGTTAGGTCGAGAGTAGGGCACATATCGAAATTAAGCTAATTGACCCCTACCAGACCCATAACTCATAAGCCCAACCCGACCCATATCAGACGGACTTATAGTTTAGCCTGCAGGCCCAATTAAAATAAAATATAATTCCTTCAATAAAACGACAGCGTGGACCGAAGAGGCGTTTAGTCAAACGAATGGTCGTTGACTGGGAAGCGTTGAAAAGGCAACGTGTTAATTACTACGAGAACAAATGGATCCTATTGGTTAATGCACGTCACGAGACCATAACAAACTGCTCCAACACGCGCGTGTTATACAAAACCCACGTCGCGCTGAAATGTCAAAAATACAGCATTGAAAGTAACGCATTTACATGACATTCATTGCTTGCTTAAGACGAACTTCAGACACAACAAACACAACAATGGGGTTTTGAGAAATTCCGGAAGACTCAAAAAACGTGTTTTTATATTTATTTGTAAAAGGATTTATTTGTCCCATTTCAATTTCCATTTTTGTAATTTGTCATAATGGGAAAAGGCGCAATCAAAGAAGAAGAGAGCGAAAAGAAGAGAAAAACATGGCGATGGCCTTTAGCGACTTTGGTTGTCGTGTTTTTGGCAGTTGCTGTGAGCTCTAGGACGAATTCCAATGTCGGTTTCTTCTTCAGCGATCGAAATTCTTGTAGCTGTTCACTTCAGGTTTTTGATTCTACTCTCTTAAATTCTCAATCTTTTTGCTTTGATCACAGATGAAAGAATTTGACTTTAAGATTCTCAAGTACATTTTCGTGATGTTAAGTTTGTTGGGTATTGAGAAAAATTGTGGATATTTGTTATCTTATGGATTCATGATAATAAATATTGAATCTTTTTGATCACATTGTTTAGCCAATGGATTCAGGGTAATAAAAATTGAATCTTTTGATGACATTGTTGAGCGAAAGCTTTGAATCGTTGTCCCTGAAATGTGCCACTGATTTATTGCAGGATGTGTGATTATCAATGTTGTTGTAAGATTCACTCTTTCAGTGGACTTAATTGTATTGATCAGGATTTGATTTTTTCGTCTTTCTGATTTTCCTTTGGGATATTATACAGAAAACAGGTAAATACAAAGGTATGATTGAGGACTGTTGCTGTGATTATGAAACAGTTGACAATCTCAACACTGAGGTTTTGAATCCTTTGCTTCAAGATCTCGTCACAACTCCATTTTTCCGGTACTATAAGGTCAGTGAGATGCTTTAGAATCCGATTATGTCGAAAAACTATGAAGTTGTGTTCTGTAGTGTAGTTAGTGACTTTTGGCTGGCTGTTTTTTTTTTAAATGTTGGGTAGGTTAAACTATGGTGTGACTGCCCATTCTGGCCAGACGATGGAATGTGTCGTTTGCGTGATTGCAGTGTCTGTGAATGTCCAGAGAATGAGTTTCCAGAACCATTTAAAAAGCCATTTGTCCCAGGTCTTCCTTCTGATGATCTCAAGTGTCAAGAGGGAAAACCTCAGGGAGCTGTTGACCGTACTATAGATAACAGAGCATTCAGAGGATGGGTCGAAACCAAGAATCCATGGACGCATGACGATGACACAGATAGTGGTATGTAGTTACCAAAACAATGCTCTAGGGAGTTCTTCTTTGGATATATGCTATAGCGAATGCTTATAGAAAGAGAATTTGATGATTTGAATTGACACTTATGTACAGGTGAGATGAGTTATGTTAATCTTCAGTTAAACCCCGAACGGTATACTGGTTATACTGGACCTTCAGCTAGAAGGATTTGGGACTCCATATATTCAGAGAACTGTCCAAAATGTAAGTTTTTCCTTCAGTACCATATTGTGAACAAAGACTTGTATTATGTTGTATGTTGAAATGTAAGTGGTTTTTGTAGATTCATCTGGGGAGACTTGTCCAGAGAAAAAAGTTTTGTACAAATTGATATCCGGTCTTCATTCTTCAATCTCGATGCACATAGCTGCTGATTATCTTCTTGATGAGTCTAGAAACCAGGTTTGTGTTTCTGAGCAAAAGATTGACAAGTCTCTCTACATGAATGTATTATGGTCTTGGTTGACATGTAATTTCTTTTGAAATACAGTGGGGACAGAACATTGAGCTGATGTACGATCGTATTCTTAGACATCCAGATCGTGTCAGAAATATGTACTTCACGTATCTCTTTGTGCTACGTGCTGTTACTAAAGTGAGCAACTTCTTAGTCTATTAGTCTTTAGGACTGACATGTGTCTCTGAATAATCAATCTATTAGTCTTTAGGACTGACTTCTTACAATGTTTTATTCAGGCAACAGCATACTTGGAGCAGGCAGAGTATGACACAGGAAACCATGCTGAAGATCTGAAAACACAATCCTTGATCAAACAGTTGTTGTATAGTCCGAAACTCCAAACAGCTTGTCCTGTTCCGTTTGATGAAGCTAAACTGTGGCAAGGTCAAAGTGGACCAGAACTGAAACAGCAGATTCAGAAACAATTCAGAAATATAAGGTTCACCTCATTTTTTTCTCGAAAATTTGAATATGTTCTTTTGGCAAATGTAGAGAGAGCGGTAGTAGTAATACATCTTAGTAATGTATGTGTTACAGTGCACTAATGGATTGCGTAGGTTGTGAAAAATGCCGACTTTGGGGGAAACTTCAGGTTCAGGGTCTTGGGACAGCATTGAAAATTCTCTTCTCTGTTGGAAATCAAGACATTGGTGACCAAACAGTGAGTTTCTCAAACATCTATCTGCGTAGTTTTGTATGGAGGTGTCACTGACCTGAGATTATTTTCATGTTTTTCAGCTGCAACTGCAACGGAATGAGGTGATTGCACTGGTGAATTTGCTCAACCGTCTCTCCGAGTCGGTTAAAATGGTCCACGATATGAGTCCTGACGTGGAGCGGCTAATGGAGGATCAGATAGCCAAAGTATCAGCTAAACCTGCAAGATTAAGAAGAATATGGGATTTAGCTGTCTCATTCTGGTGAGTTACACAACGAACTATCCAGCTTTTAGGCATTCATGGTCAATCTATACAAGCCTAGGATGGATAGTCATTGTTGTAACGAATTAAGGAAAAAAAAATCATTATAGAGAAAAGATTTTTTGTAAAACAGATAAAAGAAATAGAGATTCTTGAGGTAACTAATCTATACTGACACAGAAGAAAAAATTCATACAATCATACCATTTCATTGATGCCTTGATATTCATGAAACAAAGCTTTTGATGATCCCTGACCATGTCTGTTGTCTGTTGAGCCCAACGCCTCTTCCGTATCGCCGTGAAAGATAACATACTATTAGTTCAGTCAAGCAAAGTTTGAAGAATCAACAGCAAAGTTTTATAGTGTAAAAACTTGTTTGAAGAATCAACATATAGTGGCATACCTTGGACAAAAGTTTCTTGACTGCATAAATCTTTTGATTTTGAAAAATCATCAACTGAAAATGCATAATGAAGAAGAAACTAGTAGCAAGCAAACATAAAAGAAGCTCTCTCTCTGCATTGGGGACATACCACTAAACATAAAAATTTCCGATTTGGATCGAATCCCAAAAGCCCACTTAACTAAATTGGTCAGAAAGAGAGTGCACTCTTAACTAAATTGGTCCGTCCATCTTTAATTATACTTTAGCCCGAAACCTTTTAAGCAAAACCGTTTCTTAGCCCAAAATCCACTCCTTTGCTTTAATTAGTGTTTTAACGGACTTGGCCCGGCCCTAAATCTTCAGCCCATTTTAACATCCTTTGAAATAACCCAAAATTCTAAAATTCCGATTTGGATCGAACCAAACCGAACAACCCAAATGCACTATTAACGAAATTGGTCAGTCCATCTTTTGTCTAAAACTGCTGCCTTTCCAAACTAATTGATCTCAGTCTCACTAATCGGAGAAAGCTATGGTAGCCGGAAAACGAAAATCCGACAGAAACCCAACAAATGTATCCGACAAACTTGGTCTAAAAGACCCATTACTGCGCCGTCTCTCTTCCGCTGCCGCCGTAACAAACTCTTTTCTCCAAGCCAACGATCTCTTCCTCTCACCATCACAGACCCTCCGCCTTGAATCCCTAATCTCATCTCTCCCAATCTCACCTTCCCCTTCTTCCTCCTCCTCCGCCATCACCACCACCACGTGGTTCAACCGCTTCTTAACCTCCGCCACAGAAGACGAAGATGATCCTCGCTGGTGTCTTTATTTCCGAATGTCAAAATCCACCTTCTTCAGTCTCTACTCTATCCTCTCCCATTCTTCGCTTCCTTCCTTCGCTGCCACAATCTTCCGTCTCGCTCACGGTGCTTCTTACGAGTGTCTCGTTCACAGATTCGGGTTTGATTCCACTTCCCAAGCTTCACGCTCTTTCTTCACTGTCTGCAAACTCATCAATGAGAAATTAAGTCAACAACTTGATGATCCTAAACCCGATTTTTCACCTAATCTGCTTCCGAATTGCTACGGTGTTGTCGGATTCGGGAGGTTTGAGGTTAAAGGAAAGCTTCTTGGTGCTAAAGGTTCGATCTTGGTTCAAGCATTGGTTGATTCCAATGGCAGATTCGTTGATATCTCAGCTGGTTGGCCAAGTACTATGAAACCAGAAGCTATTTTTAGACAGACGAAGCTTTTTTCAATTGCAGAGGAAGTTCTCAGTGGAGCTCCGACTAAACTTGGAAATGGAGTATTGGTTCCTCGTTACATATTGGGAGATTCTTGTCTTCCTTTATTGCCGTGGCTTGTTACACCTTATGATTTGACTTCAGACGAGGAGAGTTTTAGAGAAGAATTCAACAATGTAGTACACACTGGATTGCATAGTGTTGAGATTGCGTTTGCTAAGGTTCGAGCTCGGTGGCGGATTCTTGATAAGAAATGGAAACCAGAGACAATCGAGTTTATGCCGTTTGTCATAACTACGGGTTGCTTGTTGCATAATTTTCTTGTGAATTCTGGTGATGATGATGATTCAGTGGAGGAATGTGTGAATGGTTGTGAAGCTGGTGATAATGGTGAGATGAGAAAAGATGATGATAAGGAGGAGGAGACTCGGAGTTTCGAAGGAGAAGCATATAGAGAGTCGAAGAGGATCAGAGATGCTATCGCTGAGAACCTAAGCCGAGTGAGTTCACTAAGATGAAATCGAAAAGTTGCAAGAAGCGTTTTTGTTTGTTTGTTTTAGCCTTATCTTGTAAATTGTGGTTTCTGCTGTTTTCTTTTGTGTGTACAATGTACATCTGTTTCAGTATGCAGTTTACGGCTTAGAATGTGAACCAGATAATTTAATATGAACGTATAATTTTTTGTAGCTGTTCACTTCAGGTATTGGATTACTCTCTTCTATTCTCAATCTTTTGCTTTGGATTTTGATCATGAATTTGACTTACGCGGTTTTTAAGTACATTTTCTTGTTTTGTTTCAATGAGACGAATACTTTGTCCAAAGAATAGCAAAAATGAAAGGAATAATTAAAGTGTATTGTGATTTGGACTTCACAGTTCACATGGCCCAATCACAAAAGGTTTCGGCTCGGCCCATTGTGAGAGCACTCGGTTAATGTCAAACCGGTTGGAGGCAAAATAAATTGAATGGCATACATATATGACCTACTACGTTCAGCTCTGACACGACACAAGTACCCGACTTCTTGTCCTAGAGGAAGCTCCTTTTAATGGTGGAATCAACATCAGACTTGGAAGATCAAGGTACGAATTAAGATGTTTAGAAGATTTCTGTTTGTTTTTTCCTACCGAGAAGAAAAACCGTTATTTGGTGGAATCTCTGGGTCAATTATTATCTTTTCTAGCTGATGACTGAGCTTGATTATTCCTTTAGTATATTTGCTCTTGTTTGTGTGGGTAGTTTTAATCCTCAACGTGACAGTGTGGGCTGGATTGAATAATTTGTCTGCTGTGTTTCTGAATTCTGTTGCAGGTAATGAGTTTTTCCAGGAGCACAAGTATGCTGATGATGCTCTGAATAGTTATCTTAAGGTCCCTGTGATGGCTTTCAGACCATCCCTTGAAGCTAAACTCAGGCAATTGTTGCATAATATTTGCTTACATGAGTTTAAGCTTTGCTCTGATACTGCAAAAGATTTTGTTAAGTTATTAAAGGGAGAAACTGGCAGCGATTTGTTGCGTCTTTATTTCCAGAGCTCACCCAACTTTACTGAGCTTCTCGAGGCATGGAATCTTCATCATGGAAAACAAGGACTTTCCTATATATTCTCGCTTATCCAGACCATTTTGAGTCATCCAGAGGGAAAATCTTCTGATATTGGAAGAGCTCTTGACCAGTTTTGTAGGTTACTTATCGAAAAAAAACTGTTAGACATTTACAAAGCATTATCCAACACAAAACGTTTACAGAATGCCGCACTTTCACTCTTGGCTTCTATCGTTAGACGTGGTCCAGGCATGGCATCAGAAATGGCTAGGACATTTGATTTTCATGGTTTCCCAAAACAGGCACCGAGGCGGGCTTTTGTTGAATTTGCAATATCATTCCTTCAAGTTGGGAAGCCTTCCTTATTAAAGTCTATCTTAGAGAAGAAGCAACTCTATTCTCAACTCCTACAAGGCCTTGAGGAAGACGATGACGACACTCTGGCTTCTGTCTTGTCTACCTTGAAAGACAAGATCCTTGTTCAAGAATCATCGCTTAGTCCTCGGCTTATGAGTGCTCTCTTTGGACCCAAAACACTAGAGCAGCTAGTCATCATTTCAGAAAGAGAGGATGGTGGGATTGTGAATGAGTTGGCCTATGATGTTCTTGTTAAAGTTTGTACAGACCCCTCTAATGGATTGATGCCAGATGCATACAGAAAAGGCAATATAAAACGACTACTTGCCCTCATGAAGAGCTTGAAAGCTACAGAAACTGGTTATCCCAGGGATTTGCTTTTAGCCATTATTAGGGGTAGACCGTCTTTAGCTTCTGCTTTCTTTGATGAATTTCCATACAATGTGGAAGATTTTACATCACCTTACTGGTTAGTCCTCGTCAGAGTACAAGAGTGTTATTTTTCATTCTTTTTTTTCTGGATAGTAACTCAAGTCTTTGCAGGTTTTCATCTATTTCCCTGGCAGCAGATTTGGTATCGTCTGTAAGAATGTCATCTTCTTTTGACTTTCTCAACCCAGATAAACCTCCTTCTGGTGGTTCAGAGGTCCATACTATCATGAAATGCATATGCCCCCGACCATTTAGCCAGTCGTTGATCGCTAGAGGGATGCACCATTCTGTTTTCCTTGTGAAACATGGGACTTTGAGATTTCTCTGGGAGACGCTGAGGCTGTGGGATTCTTTTGTTACTGCTTGGAAACTTTGCTCTGTTGACCAAATTCAGGCTTCTCTTGAGCGGGATATCATAGGTGAGGTGATAAGTTTTTTCCCAGATTTCCAGGTGTTATGGACCGTACTAAAGGTGTCTCAAAAGCTATCTTTGAAGAGAAAAGCAGAGTTGGATATTGGATTAGTAGATAGAAAAAAGCGTTTAAAGACATCTGAGATGGCTGTTTTGGAAGAATTGGCTAGTGATATGGTCATTGGTGGGCTAGGTTCTGATACAAATATCTTTTTGGAAGAGGATACTGGGGATGCTCAGTTGACAGATCAGGAAGATGCTGAAAACGAATATCTTGGGATCGTTTCAGAAATTTGGGGTTCAGAGTTTTGTTCTAAGCCTATCGCTTCGGTCGATGAAGCAGAGATGTTCTTTCAGATAAAGCTCCTGGATACCCTCGGGATTTATGTGGTACGTTGATCTGTCATATTATTAATTTTGTTGTGTTGTTGTTAATAGATTACATTTTGTTGTGTTTAGTAATAACTAATAACAGGGTGTCTTATTGTTTAAACCCTCCGTGTCAGAATCTTAGTTTTGATTTTCGAGGAAATGGTTTTGCTTTACTAACCCAGTTTCTTTTGTCAATTTGATTTACTTTATTTTATTATTGCTAATATGTCTTGGCATTAGTAGTAGGCTTGGACGTTCCTCCTCATCTGTACTTGACGACTAGATGTTTTTCATCCTTGCAGCGTTCTGTGCCTAATGTGCCTAAAGGGTTGTTTGATGTCTTCATGAAATTTCTGAGCAGTTCTTCAAGTATGCCAGCTGAATTGCAGAGAGCTCTGTTGTCTTTACTGAATGAGTACATCTTTTGGAGGCCAAAGTCTCAATTTGAGAGAGTTCCTAGAAAAATTCCACCACTTATGTTCAAGCATTTGCATGTATTTATAAATTTGTTACTTTTTTCATCACACAACGAGGTGAAGGTTCTATCATATAATTTAGCACGGGTATCTATGAGCAGCACCGGTGCATTTGACATAAATCCAAGTGAAATTGAGGCATGGTTCCTGTTTCTACCAATTGTTGGAAAGATTAAACTACCTCTTAAGGCTCAGAGCATATCATCATTTGTCATCTCCTTTTTATGTGATGCAGTTACGGCTGTTGGAAATACTTTATTCCAGCAATGTGCAATTGTCAGAAGCTCCTTGTCCCATTTAAAAGGTATATGTATTTTGTGCCCTCAAAATCAATGATTCGGTATAGATGAATATATAATATCTTGCTCCTATATATGTTGATTCAGGTATACATTATTTTCCATTTCTGTTTTTAGATTCATTATCTGCACAAAGATGATTATCTAATGTCTCTGCAACTATGGCAATGTTTTAAATCAACTTAATCTCATACAAGGTTATTGACTGGCGTATCTTTTCTGTGTTTGTTGCAGGTGTATCAATTGGTTTTAGCCCCCTAATTGTTTGTATTCTGCAGAAGTGTGTGAAGCTACTAAATTCTGAATCTCAAGCATATTCTTTACCAAACAAGTCAGCAGTATCTCTGTACGTCTACAGCTCATTGAAATATATTTTGCAAACTCAGGTACATACGTCTGCATATTTTATAAATAAATATATATATGTATAACTCACCATGCGATATGTTTATGTTCTATTTTACACCGCTTACGATACCAATACCTTTTCTGTTAATTGAATATTGTAGGTAGATCCCAGACCACTCTCATGTTTGGTCCAGTCAGTTTTGTCTGAGGTGGTTGATGGATCTAAGGATTCTTTATGTGAATGGTTGCCATTGAGAGTGTTGCTGCTTTTTACACAATCTTTGTCAGAACCTTTCATCTTGCATTCCGGAAGGACAACATGTCGACTTGCTGACACTTCTTTTGCTGCCACTCTTGATGAGATAAAAGGACTGATGAGAAGTATTACTCCGGATGAAGTTGGAGGAGTCGTTAATGCGTTTTCTTCTGCATTGATATGTGCAACGCCTGAATCAATTTTGAAGAATTTTGCTTCTGTGATGGCAGTTTCTTGGGATCTCTACGGAACATCATTCTCATTTTTACTGTCCATCATCTTTTTAGAGAAAAACTTCCTCGGAAACCTTTCAAAGCTATCACCTGACTTATTTATGCGAGGGTTGGAACTTACTGTGTCAAGGAATCTCCGTGAAGGAACAGTAGATAGTGAGATTGATTTTGCTGACCACTCATCCACAACTGAAAAAATCAAGAGTAAGATGGACATTCCTGATATTGAATCTCTTGCATTCTCTGTATTCTTAGAGCAGACTCCTTTTCCAGTATTACTTAATGAAATTATGAGCATGGATATATCTTGCTTACCAGAGTTTCCAAGATTAACAGAGCTACTACTGCTTAAAGTTTCGCAACCTAAAAGTGATAGTATTGAATCAGATATCCGATTAATACTATTCTGGCTCTTCCAAATACGATCATTGTACAAGGTTCAACCACACCCGGTACTCTGTCAACAATCTGAGATCTGCTTACGTCTAATGAGGCACTTGTTCTCTCAAATATCAAAGCTTGACCTTGTTTCTGGACCTTCTGCAGATAAGTTGAAGCATCAAGTGCCCCAGACAGTTCTTTCCCACCCAGTTGTGATGGCACTGTTGGAGAGTCCCGCTGATTGTGACACATTACCTCGAGTGCAGAATGTTGAGGTTTTTTCAGAAACGTTGCTGACAGCGGGCAGGCTAGGTATTAGTGAAATAGATCAACACATCCTTGATCTCTTGGCTTCTACTTGTGAGAACTTTTTGTTTGAGGAGAGTCATATTGAGCGGAAAGGGGACCTCAGGGCAGATAAGTCAATTATGGCTTTTAAGGTCTTGGTTGAAAGGCTTCTCTTGGTATTCAGAGACAAGTTTGAGCTTTGTGTTGGTTCTCAAAGTTACGCTCCGCTTCTCCAACATCCACAATTAATTCAGGCTTTGTTGAAATTTATATCACCTTTTAAACTTTTATATCTTGCACATTCCATGCTGAGTAAAACTTACGAGGAAGAATTGGCGAGCCCGATTCTCAGTTTCGGGTTGGATATTGCTGGCGGAGCTTTTGAAATGCTTATATTGTATTCACGCCAGCCTGCTGCTAAGAGAAGGGTCTATGATTTTCTGTGGGAATTAGAAGACAAGAATTATGACAGTAGAATTATTGAGCAAGTGTATAGCCTGGCATGCAGGTTTTCTACCTCTTTTGGTTTGGCTTCGGCAGATACTTGTTTGCTTAAAGTCGTTAGTGGCATTTTCAGGGGGGGAAATAGTCAGCATTGTAGTGTTCACCAGTTGACGGTGATAATGTCACAGATTGTTGGGAGAACTTCTAAAGACCTTATTATCCATTGCATTAACCAGGCAAGCATGAGCAGGGCCAAGATATTGTTCTATCTTGTGGAGTCCAGTCCCTTGCATCTGTCAGTCTTTGGACACATTTTCTTTAGTATGCTAAGTAAACTACAGGGTGACTCTGCGCTTATTACAGATGATCAGTTTGTCATGCTTCTGCCTCCTGTGCTATTGTTCCTGGCATCAGTTTTTGCAAAACTCGAGAAGTCATGTAGTAAATGTTTGGATATAACTTCACTTTATTCAAATATACTAATAAAAGGTTTTCTTCAGTGGCCCAAGTTTTGTTCTGGCTGCATCTTTGAAGAGAAGTATGAAGAGATTCTTCTGTCGACGAGTGAGGATATCGAAACTATGTTTAATGCGAGTCTTCTTGGGAAGGCAGTACGTATGTTTCAGTATCACTTTGCCTTGACTGAAAGTCCAACTAAAACAGACGATCTCTTGAAGGTATTCTATTCCATGTTTCCTCACACTAGTGCTGGCAAAGAGATGTTGGATTACGAGATAAAAGAAGTGGACGTTAAGTCAGTAGACCAAATGTTTAATATTACTAACCGTTTAGTTGCAAAAGTAGAGCTTTCAAGGATCTGTTTGTTTCCCGAGGATAGCTGTATGCATCATTTAAAACGTCAAGCAGGTGGTTGTGTGAAGGAAAGTTCTCCAGAAATGGGATCCAACAGAGAGAGTTTATTAAACCCGTTACTAAATGCTTTCGTTAATACTTGGCAATGCGTTGTCGAGAGATCTGATGGTTATTATAAAGGGAATTCCGAAAGGGAGGAGCAAGACAAATATTGGTTCCTGTGCAAAAGCCTTGAATACTTCATTTTGAGAAGTATTCTAAAGTTTTTGGAAGGCATGTGTGAGGAGCTTGCTCACTTGGATTCCCTTCCTTTCCTGGAGAGGCTGATGAACTTAATTCTTCGGTATAGATTTAAGGACTCGAAGACATTGAAGATACTGAGGGAAATTTTCTCCTTCTTGTCTAGAGGAAAGTACTCGTATCATTTCCAAGATTTAGTATCGCACTCTCAGTTTACAGAGAGTATCAGTTCTCTTTCCATTTCATCCTCACATACTGGTGAAGTCATCAGGCCTGTCTCCAGCATTCTAAAACTTCTTATCATCCCAAATCTAAATTCCGTCAGAGTTGAAAATTGTAGTCTCGAAGCACCTGAGTATTATTTGAGTCAGATAGAAATTCTCAAAATTCTCGGAGTGCTGCTCTGCAAATGTGGAAAAGATTCAGGAATCTTTTTGAAAGATTTGCACTTTCGTCTTTTGTGTTCTTATGGTGCAACTCCGAGCGAAATCGACTTGCAGAGCTACAAGCTGATGCATGATATCAAGTTGATTGTTGGCGAACACACGCTGAATGATTCTGAAGATTATTTGTGGGGTAATGCAGCCTTGAAAATAAGAGAGGGACTGCCTTCCGACGGTAGTTATTCTGATATAGTGGAAGATCTCAGGCAGAGTCTTTTCAAAGAGAATCTTTGTCTTGATCCCAAAAGATGTGCTCAAACTGTTTTGTATTTTCCTTATGGGCGAACTGCAGAGGCATCAGATAACACTTACATATATGATGATCCAATAAGCGAGGTACCCTTGTCTTTCATTTTAATTTTCAGTTAAAAGTTCCGTGTACTTGCATTTTCAAACTAATCCCTCCTCCTTGTATAGAAATGCTCACCTGCTATTGAACGATATGATCCTGTTTTCATCCTGCGAGTCTCAGTACAATTATTGTCCATGGTATACATTGAACCTGTGGAGTTCGCCAGTTTAGGCTTGCTTGCAGTGGCATTTGCGAGTATGTCTTCAGCAGATCTTGGGATCAGAAAACTGGGCTACGAAACTCTCGGGATATTTGTGGATGTCCTTGAGGTGATAGTTATTTTATGTTTTCATGTATCTCTATGCCGGGTCTGTCTTTGCAAAGGCTCATTGGTCAAATCTGCTTCTGAGGAAACGGGTTAGAATTTCTTTGTTTAACTAAAACTTTTTGATGTAGAGTTGTAGGAAGAATATGCATGTAACGGTGCTTAGGCTTCTGCTTACGTATGTGCAAAATGGAGTTGAGGAACAATGGCAAAGAATCCCAACTGTGTCTGCTGTTTTTTCCGCTGAAGCATCTCTGATATTGCTGGATTCTTCTCACGAACATTATGTTCCCATAATTAAACTTTTGAAGAGGTCATCAACACTGAAGCTGAGGGTACTTATTCTCTGAAAACTGACAAACTCTTGTCTTTAAACCTTTACAATTTCCCTGCATTGAACTGTTTTTTTTTTTTTTCTCTTCGCTAGGGAAT
>Ga0041059_1001377_pt1 | contig 19302 bp, 21 predicted proteins | sample AraColnosormetaG_FD_56232 | JGI IMG/M metagenome (GOLD analysis project Ga0041059, IMG submission 56232) | Arabidopsis roots microbial communities from North Carolina, USA - Col MF nosort | ecosystem: Host-associated > Plants > Roots > Unclassified | place: USA: North Carolina | collected...
TTTTTTTTTTTTTTTTTTTTTGGTTTTATTTAATAATTATCCCCGAGCCAACATTTATTGTCGATTCGGTTTATTTCGTCTCCTTCGTCTTCCACTCTTACTAGTGCATGCTCTGAATCTGTATGTAATGGGAGTTCAACAGTCTGGATCCATTATCCTAGCCGGGTCGGGTCAAGGTCTTTGAGTAAGAGAGACAATTCGTTTTGATTCGGTGTAGAAGACATCATGAATACTGGTGGTCGGCTCATTGCTGGCTCTCACAACAGAAACGAATTCGTTCTCATTAACGCCGATGAGAGTGCCAGAGTAAGAATAACTTTTGTATGAATTTGTGACGAAAAAAGTTTAATTTTTTCTCTTTCTTTGGGATCTAGATTATGAGAATCTAGATGGAATATTTTGATCTGAAATTGGAAGTTTCTAGGGAGTAATGCCGCAACCCACATGTTCTGTTTTTTCTTTTTTCTTTTCTTCAAGTAGTGTTGCATGATTCATACGTGTCGGCAGAGATGTCCTGAGAACCGAATTCAATGTTGTAGCAGTAGCAATAAGTTCAAAGAAAGTCCATTTTTTTATATTACTAATTCTGTTCTTGGTTTATTTGAGCTGGTCTTTATTGCATTTCACCTGGATTCAGATACTAATAACTGTCTCAATTATGTAAAAATGACAACTTTATGAAATTCAGTTTCACAATTATGTAATTCATAATCGATGAATGTTTTCTTGAGTCTTTATCATCTTTAGGATTTGATTAAGATGCAATTTGATGAAAATACTAAAAAGACTCATGTGTTCTCATTTCTCTATGTAGATACGATCAGTACAAGAACTGAGTGGGCAAACATGTCAAATCTGTGGAGATGAAATCGAATTAACGGTTAGCAGTGAGCTCTTTGTTGCTTGCAACGAATGCGCATTCCCGGTTTGTAGACCATGCTATGAGTATGAACGTAGAGAAGGAAATCAAGCTTGTCCTCAGTGCAAAACTCGATACAAAAGGATTAAAGGTAGTCCACGGGTTGATGGAGATGATGAAGAAGAAGAAGACATTGATGATCTTGAGTATGAGTTTGATCATGGGATGGACCCTGAACATGCCGCTGAAGCCGCACTCTCTTCACGCCTTAACACCGGTCGTGGTGGATTGGATTCAGCTCCACCTGGCTCTCAGATTCCTCTTTTGACTTATTGTGATGAAGTGAGGAATCCAAATTGTTTGTTTTCTCTGACAATGTTGTTGCTTAGATGATTCTTTTTCTTATTAGTCTATGTGTTTTCAGGATGCTGATATGTATTCTGATCGTCATGCTCTTATCGTGCCTCCTTCAACGGGATATGGGAATCGCGTCTATCCTGCACCGTTTACAGATTCTTCTGCACCTCGTATGTGTTTACTTTTATGATTCCTACAATTTTTCTTCTTATATGATTTGGTCACCTTCTAATGAGTTATGAAATGGTTTTGTTTGTTGTTTTCAGCACAGGCGAGATCAATGGTTCCTCAGAAAGATATTGCGGAATATGGTTATGGAAGTGTTGCTTGGAAGGACCGTATGGAAGTTTGGAAGAGACGACAAGGCGAAAAGCTTCAAGTCATTAAGCATGAAGGAGGAAACAATGGTCGAGGTTCCAATGATGACGACGAACTAGATGATCCTGACATGCCTATGTAAGTTGTTAAAATCTAACAAAAGTTCAGATGAAATGATGCTCTGAAATTTTGTGTTCAATGGTTTTGTTTTCTTATTGTTGTTTAAACATTTTTCGTGCTAATTCAGGATGGATGAAGGAAGACAACCTCTCTCAAGAAAGCTACCTATTCGTTCAAGCAGAATAAATCCTTACAGGATGTTAATTCTGTGTCGCCTCGCGATTCTTGGTCTTTTCTTTCATTATAGAATTCTCCATCCAGTCAATGATGCATATGGATTATGGTTAACGTCAGTTATATGCGAGATATGGTTTGCAGTGTCTTGGATTCTTGATCAATTCCCCAAATGGTATCCTATAGAACGTGAAACATACCTCGATAGACTCTCTCTCAGGTAACATAAACCTGAAAAGTTCTTGTCTGCAAATATTCATTTTTTACATTCCCAAAAATTTTTGAAACTCTATTTCTCTTACATAAGGTACGAGAAGGAAGGAAAACCGTCAGGATTAGCACCTGTTGATGTTTTTGTTAGTACAGTGGATCCGTTGAAAGAGCCACCCTTGATTACAGCAAACACAGTTCTTTCCATTCTAGCAGTTGATTATCCTGTGGATAAGGTTGCGTGTTATGTATCAGACGATGGTGCAGCTATGCTTACATTTGAAGCTCTCTCTGATACAGCTGAGTTTGCTAGAAAATGGGTTCCTTTTTGTAAGAAGTTTAATATCGAGCCACGAGCTCCTGAGTGGTATTTTTCTCAGAAGATGGATTACCTGAAGAACAAAGTTCATCCTGCTTTTGTCAGGGAACGTCGTGCTATGAAGGTTTTCTTTGCTGCTTTTTCTCTTTCTGAGTATATCCTATCATAAAAGTGTTGTTTCAAGAATCTGATTTACGTTTTTTGCTTGTTTGTTTGTTGCAGAGAGATTATGAGGAGTTTAAAGTGAAGATAAATGCACTGGTTGCTACTGCACAGAAAGTGCCTGAGGAAGGTTGGACTATGCAAGATGGAACTCCTTGGCCTGGAAACAACGTCCGTGACCATCCTGGAATGATTCAGGTAATGATGAGTTTGATTGAATAGGCAAAAAAAAAGCGGTTTTTGTCCTCTTCACTTTGTTTTCCTGGATCTGTTAAATTGGAATGAGCACTCTAGTTCTCAATATATCTTCAGACCGAAGCCTTTTTAAGAGATTTTGTAAATGACAGGTGTTCTTGGGTCATAGTGGAGTTCGTGATACGGATGGTAATGAGTTACCACGTCTAGTGTATGTTTCTCGTGAGAAGCGGCCTGGATTTGATCACCACAAGAAAGCTGGAGCTATGAATTCCTTGGTAAGTATAATGTGTTTCTTTATTTATGAATCTCTCTTTTCGGAGCCCTGACTTCTCATAAACTAAAACTCATCTTACTTCTTCTTGAAGATCCGAGTCTCTGCTGTTCTATCAAACGCTCCTTACCTTCTTAATGTCGATTGTGATCACTACATCAACAACAGCAAAGCAATTAGAGAATCTATGTGTTTCATGATGGACCCGCAATCGGGAAAGAAAGTTTGTTATGTTCAGTTTCCGCAGAGATTTGATGGGATTGATAGACATGATAGATACTCAAACCGTAACGTTGTGTTCTTTGATGTATGTGTCCTTATCTCTTTTGCTTTGTTTCTGTTTATGTTTTAGTGCTTTTCCTCTTTTCTCATTTGATATTGTTTTGGTGTGGAAACAGATTAACATGAAAGGTCTTGATGGGATACAAGGACCGATATATGTCGGGACAGGTTGTGTGTTTAGAAGACAGGCTCTTTATGGTTTTGATGCACCAAAGAAGAAGAAACCACCAGGCAAAACCTGTAACTGTTGGCCTAAATGGTGTTGTTTGTGTTGTGGGTTGAGAAAGAAGAGTAAAACGAAAGCCAAAGATAAGAAAACTAACACTAAAGAGACTTCAAAGCAGATTCATGCGCTAGAGAATGTCGACGAAGGTGTTATCGTCCCAGGTAAAAAAAGAAGGAAAAAAAAAACATTTCTTATTTGGTTTCTGTCTTGTTGAAAGTCTAAGTAGATCCTTTTGATTGTTAGTGTCAAATGTTGAGAAGAGATCTGAAGCAACACAATTGAAATTGGAGAAGAAGTTTGGACAATCTCCGGTTTTCGTTGCCTCTGCTGTTCTACAGAACGGTGGAGTTCCCCGTAACGCAAGCCCCGCATGTTTGTTAAGAGAAGCCATTCAAGTTATTAGCTGCGGGTACGAAGATAAAACCGAATGGGGAAAAGAGGTAGAAAACATTACAAAGTTTTTCAACTTCTGAAAACTAGAAAAGTTCTTGTGATCTCATTCTTGCTGATAATCACACGCAGATCGGGTGGATTTATGGATCGGTGACTGAAGATATCCTGACGGGTTTCAAGATGCATTGCCATGGATGGAGATCTGTGTACTGTATGCCTAAGCGTGCAGCTTTTAAAGGATCTGCTCCTATTAACTTGTCAGATCGTCTTCATCAAGTTCTACGTTGGGCTCTTGGCTCTGTAGAGATTTTCTTGAGCAGACATTGTCCGATATGGTATGGTTATGGTGGTGGTTTAAAATGGTTGGAGAGATTCTCTTACATCAACTCTGTCGTCTATCCTTGGACTTCACTTCCATTGATCGTCTATTGTTCTCTCCCCGCGGTTTGTTTACTCACAGGAAAATTCATCGTCCCTGAGGTAACTTAATGATAATCTCTGCATTTTCGGTTTATATTACTCAGTTTGGAGATGTTCTAAATGTTTTGTGTTTTGCTTTGACAGATAAGCAACTACGCAGGTATACTCTTCATGCTCATGTTCATATCCATAGCAGTAACTGGAATCCTCGAAATGCAATGGGGAGGTGTCGGAATCGATGATTGGTGGAGAAACGAGCAGTTTTGGGTAATCGGAGGGGCCTCCTCGCATCTATTTGCTCTGTTTCAAGGTTTGCTCAAAGTTCTAGCCGGAGTTAACACGAATTTCACAGTCACTTCAAAAGCAGCAGACGATGGAGCTTTCTCTGAGCTTTACATCTTCAAGTGGACAACTTTGTTGATTCCTCCGACAACACTTCTGATCATTAACATCATTGGAGTTATTGTCGGCGTTTCTGATGCCATTAGCAATGGCTATGACTCATGGGGACCTCTCTTTGGGAGACTTTTCTTCGCTCTTTGGGTCATTGTTCATTTATACCCATTCCTCAAGGGAATGCTTGGGAAGCAAGACAAAATGCCTACGATTATTGTGGTCTGGTCTATTCTTCTAGCTTCGATCTTGACACTCTTGTGGGTCAGAGTTAACCCGTTTGTGGCTAAAGGGGGACCAGTGTTGGAGATCTGTGGTCTGAATTGTGGAAACTAAGATCCTCAGTGAAAGAAGAGCAAAGGAGTTTGTGTTGGAGCTTTGGAAGCAAATGTGTTGATGATGATGCAAGTGTGTTTGTAGACGAAGATGTGCAGTTTTTACTTTTTACGACTTGTTAAACCTTTTTTGTTACCCCTAAATTAATTCTTTTGTTATCATGGTTATACTAATAGAATTGTTTGTTTTTCTTTTTTACATGTACTTTTAGTTATTCCGTAGTTATTGTATAATACTGATAACGATCATATATACACACTTTGTTAATAATGGATTTTAGTGTTGTTTTACACCTTCTTTGTAAATTAAAACTTGTGTTAAACGATCATTTATATTTAAATCCGTCTGTTGCGGTGTGTGTGTGTTACGGATATAACTGTTTCAAAATTGTGATGTGATGTAGATAAAACTTTTTGTTTTGAATGTTAAATTAAAATGACCGATTTGTAAATTTGTTCGAAATTTCTTTTGTTCATATTCGATCACAGATCATCACACATGAAAAAATATGATTGGAAAGAACTGTTTCAATAGTAATTTAGTAATCTTAGAATGATTTTACTTAACCTGATCGAACGGCTGCGAAGCCACCGCATGTCCCACAGCGGATGATGATGCGATTGAGATGAGAACACGTGGAATGCGGCAAAAGGGCCCCAAGACGTGTTTATTCCTTATCGATACCGGAATGGCTTTGCATGGACCCCACCAAATCGTATAATTGAAGTCAAACGCATCTCTCTCTCTTCAAAAAAAAATGGAAATTTTGTAAACCACTAAACCCCACCATATAAGTAACAGACAAAGTCGCAGGAGTCGTTGGATCAACCAAAACAAAGATTCTGAAACTTGGTCAATAGTTTTGACGGTTCCGGATCGTAATTAAAATATACTCGGTTCCATTGAATCAGGCATGGTTTATTAACTTTCCATATTATCTTCCTTTTGCAAAACCGACATTGTAGTTTCCTTTTTTCATTATTTCCATTTTCTTTTAAAGGGTTTTCCTTTTTGCTTCTGTTATATAAAAGACGACAAAACGAAACGATACAACAAAAAACAACAACAATACACGTAAACGTGATCAAAGTGGTCAAAAAGGAGACAAGATAAATTCGATCGACAATCAGATATTCGAAAATGATCAATCAAATGGAGAAGATTTGTTTTTCTGAAGACTCGGGGGTTACGTTTTCGGAGACGGAGATTGAGGCGGCGGAGCAGCTAGTGCAGTTGAGCGAAGAGGATACGTTGAGCTGTAGCAGCGGCACTGGCTGTAGCGTTTCGACCGGTTACGACGGGTGTGACGGGAAAGGATCAGAAGGCAATAATACGAACATACAAGATGATGTTGTTAGTTCAAAGGTTAGAGATCATATGGCCGAAGAGGCGCAAAACGACGGCGTGTGGAGGATCAAGAATGTTACGAACGGACAGAGTTTTCTGAAGGCGATGATGGAGACGAGGACAGGCATACATAAGAAGAAGAAGTTTCGGTCTCTTGAGAGCATCTACAGAGCGACGAACGAGATGACGAGAGATTAATTAGTCTTAAGGGGATCATGGCTAAATAACGTTTAATGACGTTTGTTAGAAGCGTGTGTAATTATACTATATGTCATCGTTTTCTATGGTTTTGTAAGTAATGTACTAGTATCTATTAGCGTTGAACCGGGAGAAGGTGCTAGAAGAATTGACGCTTTGCAATAATTTTAACACACATTCTTATTTAAACATTAATGCCCCTGTTATAAATTAAGGTAGACGTAAATGCATTTTGAAATTACATCGATAGTTATAGATACTATAGTGTTCACCCTTTTTTTCCCAACAATTGTGTTCAATGTTGATACTATAGTATAGATGCCAACTTTTTTCCTTTCCATATAATAACCAAAATTCAGGACCATGATAAATTTTGGACAGTTTGCGAAGAGGCAGATATTTTCTTAAAGAAATATTTTTAAAGCGGTTACATGATTAAAATCGCAAGCTCAAAGCTTTGAGTTTGATCTTATATATAATGTCAACTGGTGAAGTTTAATTAACTCGCATGCATACAATCTTACAATCATGTATGGATTCTCACATATCATACTGTTCAAACTTCAGTTTAATAATCTTGTTATACGTACATAATATCATGTTTAACTCGCACGTACACAATAATCTTTGTATGGATTCTCACACCAATTATCTAGAAGGATAGTATAATTAATAACTAACAAAGAATAACAAGTCACATCTTCCTACTACAGAATATATCCTAACGTTCATCAACTATTATCATAGTTAGTTACCTCATTAAAAATTATATCACTATCACATATTTACATATAACCTTTTTTTTACATATAACTATTTATTTATTTCATGTAGCATCTTACTTTCATAATTTCACAACTAAAATCACTCTAAAAGATTATAAATTAATAATAGGGTTTTGTGCAAAAAAAAATTAACTCATCAATTTATACAATTTTATCATCTATTTCTAACAAATGAAAAAATTAATCTTATGAAATCTAAAATAATATGCAATATGATCTTTATTGTGTTTGTTATAGTTAACTTGAGTTGTGTTAATAAAGAAAATGCTCTCAAAGTAAGTATTTATCTCAGCGCTTTGTTATAAGCCCGTTTTGATACCCAAAGAATACACCAAATATTATGGGCCGAACTAAAAAGCAATCAAGCCCATTATTTACTGTTAACATCTCGATTGTTCTACTGACGCACCGAACCAAAAAAAACAAAATAGATCTCCACCGTTGATCGTGTCAGGGAGGACGAAACCCTAATCATCGGACGCCTCTTCTCTCTCACTATATAAAGACCGCATCCTCTACTTCTTCATAATAGGAGCCTCTGTAATTTTGTAGTAGTCTGTCCGATTCTTCTCAACGATTTTTGTATTCATCGAGTCAATTGTTCCTGTGTTTTCATTGATTAGATCTTGTGAATATAGTCTTTATAGCTTTGGTTAGAGTTTTCTTATTGGTTAATGATGATAAATCCAAAGGCTTGTTTTTCAAACATTCGCAGTGGCCGCCTAAGAGCTTTCGCCTTTCGCCAGGCTTGAGAGTTAATGCTGTTTTATCCTTCCTTGGATGTCTGAAACTTTTGTATCTAAACCTGTATTGTTTTGTTTTCTATTAGGGTTTTAGATTTGGGACTAAGTTATTCAATGTCCCATTAGCAGAATTGATTTCTCTTAGTGCTTAATAGGATTGAACAAAGTCCCTCAAATCTTGATCCATCTGTCACTTTGTCAGCAGTCTTAATTGGTTTCTTGCTGATCATTATATGATGGGAAATAACATATAATCTCGATTTTGATTAATTGGTAGAATTGCTTAATATTGGTCGATGAGGATAAGATGAAGGCTTGTTTCTCAAAACATTCGCAGTGGCCGCCTAAGGCTTTCGCCTTTCGCCGGGCTTGAGAGCTTATGATGTTTTTATCCTTCCTTGGATGTCTGAGACCAATTATGTTTTAGTTAGATGATTGTTGCTGTTAGTTTTCGGTTGATGAGGATTATATTAAGGCTTGTTTCTCAAAACATTCGCAGTGGCCGCCTAAAGCTTTCGCCTTTCGCCAGGCTTGAGAGCTAATGCAGCTTTATCCTTCCTTGGATGTCTGAAACCGATGAATGTTTTAATTCTCGTTTTTATGTTTTTGTCTGTAAGAAAGATCAATGATGATAAACTTAAGGCTTGTTTCTCAAAACATTCGCAGTGGCCGCCTAAAGCTTTCGCCTTTCGCCGGGCTTGAGAGTTAATGCAGCTTTTATCCTTCCTTGGATGTCTGAGATCTTTATTCACTCTATCGATTATCTTGTCTGTTTAGGTTATTCCTTCTAGTAGATTATTATCGTCTATTTTTTGTGTTGAATTTGCAGGTAATTTCTTGGTGGTAGCTTCTTCGCTTTACTGGCTTTTGGAGAAAGAGTTCCTTACGTTTCCTGTAATTTCCTTTAATCTGTAAAAATCATTGTCAGATTTATTTACAATCTGTAAAGAGTTCTTTGTTGTAAACAATTTTGTTCATTGGTGATGAAATTTTGTTCTCATTATGAATTTTATTTGTGATGAAATACCGTGATTCCTTTATTTATCAACTTTGAAAGCTTATTACTGAAAACTTTGTTTGAGCTTCAAAGAATCAATGATCTCTGAAAGCTGTAATCCACATTCAACAAATAACACTCTTATATACAAAAAAAAAATACTCGAAATTTAGAAATTCTATGTTTACAAGTTACAATAGTTAGGAAATTGTAATTTCAAATCAAATAAGCTAAAAAGATGTTATTATTAAAATGTTCAGACGAATTAAACCGGACCTAATTTGCTTGGTCTTTTGGCCGCTGACCTTGTCTGATTGATCGGGATTTTTGTACGGCGAATCAAAATCCACCGAACAAACCGGAAGGCTAGGATGCTCAAGCTTTACGGATTGACTTAGAGAGAGATCGATTTGAACTGTGTCATTTTGAGCATGGTTTCTAGAAGAGGCTCCGAGACAAAAGCGATTGTCTGTGTCCTCACGGATAGAATTAGGATCTCTAATCAATGGGTTTCGCATTTGTCTTTCGCTGGTCTACTTGGTGTTGCTGGTTTCGTATTTGCCCAACAGCACGGTCTATTCCGCAACTTAAACAACTTAAAACTCTTCTCCGGTAGAGAAAAAGACTCCGGAGACGATTCTTTTCTCGTACCTGGCCTTCAAAATCTCGGAAATAACTGCTTCCTCAACGTCATCCTCCAGGTAATACTTTGAATTAATTCTTCTTTGAGCTTGCTTTTGATCTTTTTGTTATAAATCTTTGGATTGTGGATTTGACTTTCAGGCTCTAGCGAGCTGCAAAGATTTTAGGAGTTTTCTTCAATGGGTTCTAGAGGATGCGAGAGGTTCGTTAGCAGGAGAACAAGAGGAACAGCTTCCTCTTACTTTTGCTTTGTCTGCTTTATTACAAGGTATAATTGTAGTATCTTGTGTTGAAAGTTGGTTTATGATAATGAGAGTAATCTTTTGTTACTTGTTACCATCAGAGCTCGGCACAGTTGGAAGTAGACGATCTGTATCTAACCCTCGTAAAGTTATGGTGACATTGACTGACTATGCCAAAAATTTCAATTTGACAAGCCAACAGGTTAAATTTATATTTCTTCTATAAGACCAAAAGTATACTTGAGTTGGTGGTCGTCTTCTATGAGCTAATGATCTTGTTGAAACATAGGATGCAGCAGAAGCCCTTCTTCATCTTATATCTTCTTTGCAAGAAGAGATTGTAGTTTGTTATCGCCCTAGCCAAAGTAGTAATCTTTCGGATATACTTTTCTCTCGCAACTTGAGAATGCTTGCGCCTAGTGAAGGCCTCCATGGTTTGATGGAGCTCAAGAGATGGCATAAACATTTGCGTGGACCATTTGATGGGATTCTTGGTAGTACTTTAATGTGCCGAACTTGTTCATCTCAGGTAAGGGATTAGATTTCTCAATCTCACCAGTAAAAAGTGGCTCTTGCTATAGTTAAATACTTTTTCCCCATGTGATATTTTTTGCTTTTTTCCAGATTTCTTTGGAGTTTCAGTTTTTTCATACTCTGCCTCTTTCTCCTTTACTCCATCACGGTGGTTACAACATTGTATGTTACGGAAGGTTCATTCTCTTGTTGCTATATTGTTTTGCTTTTGGCAATATGAAACTTCTCCAGAAATATAAGAATTCTCAATATATTTTTCCTTTTGGAATGCTCTTAGATGTCTGGATGCACTTTGGAGCATTGCTTGAAGAAGTTTCTTAACACTGAGAAAGTTGAAAACTACTTCTGCTATAGATGCTGGCATGGTGCTGCACTGAAATATTTATCTGTGATAGGAGCAGCTGAGGTAGTTAATCTCTCTCAGCTTTTAATGTTATTGTACTTTTCCTTTGTACATGCTTCGCGACTCTATTTGACCCGTGTGTCCTGGAAACGGTTTCAATCAGACGGAAATCGAAAAGCTCAGGAGCTGTGGCGGAGAGGACCAATGTGACTGTAAAACTTCTCTTCATCTTCAAAGAATGCCTTGGTCAAATAGCTATTCCCATATATTGAAACAGTTAATCATCGCCCGTTTCCCAAAGGTATTTGCTTACTCATTGAAACTAGACGTGAAAGTAAAGTTGAATCCATTACAATATCAAAATCTCTTTTCTTTTGAGTCCCATTTTGACCCTGTCTAGCTAAATTGTTACAGCTCCTATGCATTCAAGTGCAACGCGCTTCGTTTAACATGTTTGAGGAATTCAAACTGTCGGTATGAGTCTTGTTATCTCTCTTTCCTGTCTACATTTCATGTCTCGAGTTCTATTCCTTCTAATCTCAGTTCATCTGTATAGGGACATATCGCATTTCCACTTGTCTTGAACCTCTCCTTGTTCACACCATCTTCAATAGGCGTAAACATAGAAGAAAGGATTGAGATGTCGTCAGAGTACCAAAAGCCAGAAGCATCAAAAAATCACGGCATGTACAGGCTTGTAACAGTAGTGGAGCATTTTGGTAGAACCGGAAGCGGGCATTATACTGTATACAGAAGTGTGAGAGTGTTCTCACAAGAGGAAGAAGAAGAAGATTGTGATGAGGATTTGAGCTGGTTTAGTATATCTGATTCAGAAGTTTGCAGAGTTTCAGAGAGTGATGTTCTTGGTGCTGAAGCTAGCTTGCTCTTCTATGAAAGGCTTTGATAAAAGAGAAATTAATTTAGAGCTTGGTTTTCATTGGATTGATCGAGTGTTCTAAGGTTTCTTTTCTGCACTTGGAGAAATTAGAAGATACGTGAGTGGAGTTGTTTTTGAATATATTTTCGCCTATAGCCAAACACTACTAAAATAACCTTGTAACCAAACACTCTTTTAGTTCCAGGATTGTGTTATAAGTAAATCCAAACAGTCCTTAAGCTTCCTCGATAAGTCGATATAATGTGGCGCGCTCATTAGAATCAGTTTCAATTATATCTCCGCCAAACCGATGTAAATTGATGGGTCTTTTTTTCTTTAAACCAAACCGAACCGAAATTTCTATCTATTATCCATCCTATCTACTTTTACTCCAATACAGTTGAGTTTGTTTGCCTCGATACTATAGGAAGAAACCCCCATCTAATCTCTTTCATATCCACACAATTAGAATCCGCTTATGTTGTTCTTTGGGTTTAAATTATCAAATGAGTTAAAAATATATACGATGGAAAGTGGAATAGCCTACAATAAAAGTTGGTAAAAGATGTTTTTACAAATACTCAACTGTGGATTGATGTTTTTAGAGGTATGTTATATACAAATGCTCTAACATATGATTGCAGAGCACACACATGCATGGAAAAAGGGTTGCTTCATGAAAGATTCAAAGGTTGGGAAGGGGCAGTAAACAGAGACAGAAGGTGAAGAAGATCAAAGAGCATATTTACACACTGATGATTTGTTCAGACCTGTACTTCACTGTAGTTACCTTCTGATGATTTGTCAAAATGATCTTCAGGTTCTAGACACATGCTTAGTATTTACCTTTCCTGTCAATAAAAACACGCAGAAAGTGTTTGTGTGACAATTAGTTGAATTTATTGTAAGATATAATGATATCAATAAAGGAGTTGTAAGAAAAGGATTCCAGATATTTTTTAGACTTTGTTATCTTTAGTAGTATTGATTAGTCGTACTTACCTGTGGAATGATTATTGTTCATGAGTTTCAATGCTTTTGAAGCTTTATTTTCTTTTCTAAAGGCTCCATTTCCTGCAAATCTTTTACTACAGCACCAAAGCTTACGCTGTCTCCATTAGCAAACTTTCGCGATGAAGATAAGCCGAAATCAAATGGTCCCCGTGATTCAGCCTGCGTTGTCAGATTCAAATCCAAATGGTAAAACATATCTCAACTTATTTGCCCAACTCGTGTATTTTGTTACAGCAAATATATAGTCTTAGAGAAATGTGAAGCAGAGACCACACAGTTAGAAGAACTCTCACTTACCCACTTGATTCCTGATAATCCGAGGCTGCTGTCTTGATTAAACACCGAGGAACCCAATAATGGTTTTGCGGGGTTCGATTCATCAATCTGTTTCTCCTTCTCAACTTCTCCACTTACCTGCCAAATTTTCATATCCCATAACCATGAGTTGCAAGTTCTAAACTTCTGACAATAGCAATATCGGAAATGTTTAGTGATAAAATAAAATAAACACGCAGCATAACTTGAGAAACATTTAACCTGATCGTGAACCTTTGGTGTTATTGTGGTACGCTTTCGAAATGAAAATGCATGGCACGTATCTTCTGCATCGAGTATAGACGAATGTGACGACTCAGGAAGAGGGGCATGGCAAGGAGCTCGACGGTTATCTGTTTGGTTCACGAGGAAAGCATCTAATGAATCAGAGATTAGAGGTAATGGTGGTTGTTTGATAGCTCTCCTTGTTTCCCATGTTTTGTTACAGTCACTAATCCTTCCTTCTCCTAGAATTGATGCTTCAGATAGTAAGCCTCCTATACTTCCAATAGACTGACCATTATGAGCTGGTTCTCGTTCATTGTTCATATGCCATCTGTCTTGTAAAGAAGCCTCAGAAAATAGACCTCCAATGCTTATGTTAGTAAGATTGTCTTCCCAGAGAGTTGCATTTGCATTCCCTGCGTTTGAATTTTTACAATGATTTCCAAAGTTTCCCTTCAATGATACTTCTGAAAGCAAGCCACCAATACTTAGGCTTGTTAATCCATCATCCCAAAAAAGCAATGTCGGGCCAGATCCATCGTTTATCTTATTCTCCTATATAAACAAAAGTAGTCATGATCTCAGGTATACTGTGATATAAGATTTGAATCCAAAACAAGAGAAAAAGAAAACATTATTTACTGAGCATACCGTTGACTCAACTTGTCCATCATGCGGTAAGTTTTCCAAGGGAGGTGTGTCAGTCACTTGATTTGGAGAGGACAGCATAGTCAATGGGTTCTCTGAACCTAACATCTGCGTTCCTGTACCTGGAGTTGAAGGAGATGGCGGTTCATTGGTTTTATTTTCAGTCGCAGAGGACCACCCATACCTAAACGAAGTAACAAGAATCGTCAAACGTGTCTACGCTTAGAAATTTGCTTCAAAAGGTGTATAGATACAAACCGTAAGCGGAAAATAAATGGAGCTCCAATAGCTTCATAGACATTGCCTGTAGTGATGTTGCTGTTTGCTACCCATTTATGACCAGAAGCAAGTACCGATGTATCATAAGGGTACAACGTGGGATCTCCACGAGCAATCTCTGAGCTGCCCCACTTACTGTGAATGCGTTGAAGCACTGAAGAAATCTTCTTCCGTGAGCTAAGAGTGAGCTCCAAGTATGGGTGAAAGCCGTCCTATGAAGTAACATAAAATAATAAATAGAACTCTTCACCAGAATATATATAAACTTAGTGCAAGTCTTGTGGTCAGATCTTCAGCTCTACCTTTTCCAATCCTTCACGGGTATGAGCATCCAAAGGAAAGAGCTGCAGCTTCATTTTTCCAGAACGTGGAACGTCCTTGCTCGAATGGATATCAAGGACAGGTACTTTTTGAGTTTGGTCTTCAGTATGTATCAGCCTTTGCTCTTGAGAAGATGAAGGCTGAGCTGAACATTTATACTTCTCCTCTTTTCCACTATTATGTTTTCCTGATATATGAAAAATCCAATTACAATGCCAAAAGATCGTAGTTTAAGACTATGAGCTAAGATATTATAACATAAATTATGATATTCAACTAGATTACCAACAACTAATCTTGTGGTAAACGCCTTTGATCAAAGTGAAAATTATTTAGAAGATTTAACAAACTATTACCAGATTGATGGATATTCTTAGTAGTTGTTTTCATAGACTTCTTGGCTCTGGTGAATTTTCCTTTCGCTTTGATCTCCTTTGAGGACTCAGTTGCAGTTTCAGTCTTCTTTCTAGCCATTCTGAAAAAGAAAAACAAAAATTCGGTATCAAAACTCAAGAGTCAAAATATTCTTTTCTCCATACTATTTCACAGAGATTTATAGCAAAACCTCCAAACACAGATTCAAACCCTAGAAATCCAAGTGTCTCACATATCTAGATTCATCCGCAACCGAACGAAACTTAAAAACAAGCCCAATTAATCTACAAATAAACTCATACTTGTTAATCAAACACAATTACAGTCGCAGAAATATAAAACAAAATTTCAATATCCAGATCTAAACCCAGAAACTCAAGCGCTTTTCCAATCTCGACTTAATCAAAACCGAATGAAACTTAGAGAGACTAATTAGATTCGGATTTGACATAAATAAACACAGCTATAGTCCAATTATTAAGTTGTTCGGAAGATTTTACGAAAATTCAAAAAACAAATCTCAGACTCATGCTGATCGGAACCCTAGAAATCGAGCCAAACTTCCAAACCTAGATGATTCATCCGAACGAAAAAAACAAAATCCATAGCATGAAAAATCAATCAGTCATGAATAAATTCAAATTGAGACCAGAAATCACTCTTAGATATACAACCTAGAGCAGAAATTCTCCAATCAAGCAACAGATAAACGATCGGTGGAGAAAAGTCAAGAGATAAGCAAAGAAATCGCAAAATTCAAAGTCTCTGAGAGAGATTGTAAACGGTTAAATATCACTGATCTAGTCTAGGACGCGAGGGGAAAAGCTTACTAAACGAGAGCAGACGGAGCAAGCAGAGGAAGATCTTCGAAAAGAGAACGACGACGAATCAGAGAGAAAAATCGCCCAGAGAGCAGAGAGGAGTGAAATAACCAGGCGGGAATTTTTTCGATGAAAATTTGTTGGAAATAAAATTCTCCCTCCATTGGCTTTTCCATATACCGTGTCGTTTTTGCGAAAGATTATTTTAAGGGTAAATTCGACATTTAGTAGAGATTGGCAGTTGGTTTGTTTTTGGGCCTACAAATGTTGGGCTGTTATTTTATCCTAGTCCACTAGCTTTCTTAGCGCATTGTGGGATGTGTAGTGGGCCAGAATACACAAATCAGGTCTGATCTAGTCACGTTAAAGCTAAGTTAGATATCAAAATCGGAAACAAATATAACCAATCTTGTTAGTACATAACCAAAATCGGGTTAGTCCATAACAACATTTCTAAATGATTGATAAGACCATGATATATGGCCTAGTGGTTAAAAAATATATAAGCTGCTTCATACTTTGACGTACTAAGTAGGAAAATAAAATGTCAAAACATGAATTAATTTGAAGATATAGCAAAGTCATTTGAGTTTCTTTCGCCATAAATTATCTAAGGTTTTTAAAATTGAACTCTCTTCTCGAAGTGACTACTTCTCCTTCTGAAATTGATTTTTTGTCAAGTACCAGTACGACGTCATTTTCAAAAATCGTATCCATAGTCATGGTTTTTGTTTTCATACGATCTATATCATTACATTTACAACGATGATCTCTATCAAAAATGTAATTTTTTTTCTTTCCCGTCGTTAACTTACTATTATAAAGTTTGACAACATTTTAGATCCCAAAAATTAGCTTTATGTAATGGTATTGAAAAAATATCATCGTATAAAGTCTGTCGAAAAAAGCGGTTTTGTATCTGGTTTAATGGTGTTGGTAGATTTGACAATGAATTCGGCATTGATGGATTTGACGTTTGAAGTCGTATGAAATATGTCACTGAAATAGCGATGCACTTGGTTGAAGAATTTGGCTTTAATGGATTTGGCGATGAATTTGGTGTTGGTGGATTTGCCGTTTGAAGTCGTCTGAAGTATGAACAATGAACACTTTCTTTTTCCCAAATGATTATCAGATTTTTTTATTAAATTTCAATTTAAGGTTCTTTGTCGTTACACTTAAATTGATGATTTCTATCAAAAATGCAAATTCTTTTTTAATTTCAATTTTGTTCTGTTTTTTGTTTTTATACGATTAATTCAATAGGGGAATCAAATACACTTGGTTGCAAAACATTTCAAGTTTTCAAAGAACAATCATAGTATTTTTTTGCCCACCAATCATAGTTATATATATATATATCTCAAATTTAGTTGGAACATAAGTAAGTAATAAGTAAGTAGATAAGCAAGTAGATAACTACAAAACCTCAAAAGCGTCTGATCAATGATAATCATTTTGACAATATTTGGTGGAATCAATTAGCACTTCTAAACTTTTGATCCAACTATTTTCGTTAGTTTCATCATCTAGTGATCATACGGAATCCACCACTATAATTTTTTTCTTTCTTATAACTGAAAAATTAATGTGTCAAAACTGTAAAATTAGATACAAAACATGTATCCTGGAACAGTGGTACTATACGAGTCAGTAGATGTGCACCACTTAACTAGTATCATGAATCTAAGATAATATCGGCTGATATCTAAGTGAAAACTTACCCTAAAAAGAGAAACAGTTCACATGAAAAGCATCGAATAACGACAATAAGAAATAGATACTTAACAGAGCTAGAAAACACAATACTTATATATAATTTAAAATAAAAAGAATTATATATACGTAAAAACAGTATAAAGAAAGAAAGACACAAGAAAAGTAGTCTGTTTTGGATCTTTAACCAAACGGAACCTCTGTCTGTGTCCCCGCATTGTCCTTTTGTCGATTATAAAAATCGGTCACGCCTTTTCACTTCCATACTCCTCATTTTCCATCTCTATACTCTACCACTTTTTCTAGATTCTCTTTTTCTTTTCAAAAACAAACAATTTAATTTCCGATAAAATAGTAAAACATATTTTTACTGATCTATATTGTTCAGAATGCATTTTTTGCGATCTATCCGATATATTTAATTTGTAGAAAAAATAATTAGTGAAAACGTCGAATTGGTGAGTAGGAACAAGTGGCTTCTTGACAACTAACTTAGTGGTATCGAGGATTGCGACCAGGAGACAATAAACAGGGGTAAAACAAACTTTGAAAGACGAATAGAGTTTGTGCTCGTTGTATGATTTTAGACAACCGGTTGCATACTATTTTGGTGGCTATGTGATATGACGTTGATAGTCTTATAGGAATCAGACAATTCATGTGACTTTAATTTGCTCTATCTACCGAGAAAGCACGACTAAAATNAAAAAAAAAAAAAATGTAGTATGTTGTAAGATAAAAATATATGTAAATAAGTTGGTTTTTCAACAAAAACGCATACATTAACCAAAAACCATGCATTTGTCTTCTCTTTTATTGCGAGAAAGAAATTGTTAATATATGCTTAGATCTTGTTTGCTATTGCATAAATTGAAACTTAACAACAAGTCAACAACACTGTATCTCTTAAATATTTGCATTTCATCGACGAAAGGAGCAAACCTGTTGAGAGTACGGGTAAGTATGAGAACATCACCATGAAAGTAAATAAGTAATTAAGTAAAGTTGAGAAATTCATACAAACAATGAAGCAACTCAAGCAAGTCAGGTCATACATAAGTTATCAAACTCTTTTAAATTCGTAGAAATTTGTTTTAAGCATTAAAAAAAAAAAGATATTAAAAAATCAAATATCCTATATCTATAGTGTAACAAAAGAAACACTGTATATTAACACAAATTAGATTTAATTGTTTTGCTTGAAGAAGAAAGTGAGGGAAAATGAATAAATAAAAAAGGTTTTAAAAAAAAGAGAAAAGATTCTTCTCCCTGTCCTCGCTTCTTAAATGGCAAGAAAGGAGACTCTGATGGGAAGTTCATAACTGAAAAATAAAAATAAGACAGAAAACAAAGTTAAAAATAAAATAAAAACGGAAGAGAGAAAATAAATAAATAAAATCACTCAAAGGATTTCCACAGTTTTTCTTTCCATGTTGATTTAGCCCATTCGTAGACTTCCTCCGCGCCGCCGTTAGACGCCGCCTCGGAAGTATCAGCAACCGCCGTGGTGTTCGTCGCCTTCAAAGGCTCGTTTCTCTCCTCTCTCTGGTATTTTTTTTTTTATTTCTGGGTTTACTTGTGAAGATTCGGTTATACTTCGGAGATCATTGTTATAATTCACTTGTTCTGATTTAGTCCTACTTGTCAAATTTCTGGATTGTCGAAATTGGCAATTCATTGTCTCAGATCGTATGATTATTGGATCTGATTTTGAATTTTAGAGTTAGAGAGTTCATGTTGGAGTTTTGGGATTAAAATCGTTTCTATATTCTTCTGGATCTAAAGCATTTTTAGATCGTGGAATTGTGAAACAGCTAATAGTTTTTTTTTTTTTTTTTTTGT
>Ga0041059_1001378_pt1 | contig 19293 bp, 21 predicted proteins | sample AraColnosormetaG_FD_56232 | JGI IMG/M metagenome (GOLD analysis project Ga0041059, IMG submission 56232) | Arabidopsis roots microbial communities from North Carolina, USA - Col MF nosort | ecosystem: Host-associated > Plants > Roots > Unclassified | place: USA: North Carolina | collected...
GTAGAAGCCTCCCTGTCCTGAACATCACTGTCCTCAGCGATTGAGTTGGAGACATGTCGAGTAGGCAGCTCTCGATCATGACAGATAGTGATTGCGTGAGCAGTGGCGTATTCTTTCGGGTTTTAGATTGACTTCCCTGGAAGTCCTGTTACTTTTGGAGCAGAGGTTGATGTAGTTGTCTTTCCATGTATCTGACCTTAGAGGTAAATGCCTCAAGTTTGATATTCAGATTGTTGAAAGTGCAATCAACCTTGTTGTGGATTTCTGCCATCTTCTTGGCGAGATCCATTGCTCCTGCTGCTTGTTCCTGGAGAATCTGCTGTAACATGTTCTTCAAGTCAGAATCTGGAGTTGTTGAAGCTGGTTGTTGTTGCTGCTGTGTGAACCCAGGTGGTGGAAGTTGCTGCGGATAGTTGCCCTGATACTGCTGCTTAGGAAAATACTCCTGACCTTGGTTGTATGGAACAAAGGGCTTGGGTTGATTCTGCTGCTGAGAGGGGTAGACTTGGTCCTGCGGGTTTGCAATATTTGTACTTCTGTAAGACAGATTGGGATGGTTCTGCTTGAAGTTGTTGAAACCATTGTTGTAACCTCCTTGGTTTTCCACATAGCTGACCTCTTCTGACTGCAGAGTCTCCCCATCCTGGACTTGGAACGTCTCATCATCACCCAGAAAATGAATGTGCTTCTGTTGCACAAGGAGTAGCTTGTCCATTTGTCATTCATAGCTTTCATTTCTCTGCAGTGCTTCTCATCAGAATCAGAGCTGTGGCAGATGCTTCTATCGTAATCTTCATTGTAGTTGCCATTTGACTGAGCCAAGTTCTCTACCAGCTCCCATCCTTCTTCAACATCTTTGTTGAGGAAGTTCCCGTTAGAAGTGTTATTAAGAAGCATCATGATCTTGGGAAGGACACCTCTATAGAGGGTGCTGAGAAGTGAAGCTTTGTAGAAACCATGATGAGGACATTGTGTCTGGTAACCTTTGAAACGCTCCCATGCTTCGCAGAAAGTCTCATTATTTGTCTGTGTGAAACCGGAAATATCATTCCTTAGTCTCGCAGTCCTGGAGTATGAGAAAACTTAGCCAAGAAGGCTTTCTTGCAGTAATTCCAGGAGGTGATAGAGCCTTAAGGAAGCAACTTTTCCCACTGATGGGGTTTGTCTCCAAGAGAGAATGTAAACAATCTGAGCTTGAAGCCATCCTCACTAACTCCATTGATCTTTGTTATGCTGCAGAGCCTATCAAACTCGTCTAGGTGATCGAGTGGATCCTCCATAGGGAGGCGGTGGAACTTGTTGCTCTGAACCATGGCAATGAGACCGCTCTTGATCTCAAAGTTGCTGTTCTGCACTGGTGGAGGCACGATGCCATTACGCTGATTGTGGTTGTGTGGTGCATCACCTGCACCTATGTTTTTTGGTTGTACTTGCTCATCTACCATTGTGTCTGTTGCTGTTTGTGTTCTGAGTTGGCGTGCAATACGGTAGATGTTATCTTTGAATAGGAGATTCTGATTTCCTTGTGATCGTGTTTGCATACAACGAGTACCAAGTGGTGAAGCTGGTGATTCGCAGTACCTGAATCAAAACAGACAAACACAAAAAACACAAAGTTAGTAACTTTCAGTAAAAATGAAAAAGAACTTGATCTTAAGTATTCTACAATCTCAAATATAGCAAACAAACATCCAATTGGCAACGGTGCCAAATTGATAATAGTTTTTTAATCAATTAATCCTATAGCACTATCATGTCGTTGTAGTACTTAGGGTGTCAATCCAAATGGGTGTGATGCAAATAGATGAGATGTGATCAGAAGTCACTAAGTCAAGCCAAGCAATAACAGTGTTGGGGTTCCTAACAGTCCTAAGCGAACATGCAGAAAACAGAAACAATAAATGAATTACTAAAATCACTCGACCACAACAGGCTGATGGCAGAAGTAGGATGTGGTCGAGTAACAGGTCGAGTAACAGACAGGATATGAACCAGCTATACTCAACTGCATAGTCTGTTGCCAGACACTGGGTGTGGTCGAGTGTACTGGTCGAGTAATAGACAGGAAACAAGACAACTATACTCGATTGCACAGTCTGTTGCCAGACACTGGGTGTGGTCGAGTAAGTTGGTCGAGTAATTGCAAAAACTAAGAAACATGCAATGAGAACGATTAAGCGATAATGATAAAACAGAGAAATCAGATAGACGAGAAATTCCAAAGGATGGGGTAATCGAATAGAGTGGTATCCTAGCCTATTCGAATGGTTAACAAGCGCAATCAAGCTATCCCTAAACAACAGGTTCAACAACAGATCAATTCACTCCCGTGATAGAAATCCTCAAGCAAAGCTAGCCCAGACTAATTCCCATTAACAGAATCTAACTATGCAGGCAATAAGAACAGACTGATAAAGTCAATAAACGCTCTAAACGGTCAATCCCTTGGGATAGAGACGAATATTTCAGGAACTAGTGGATCAAGCATTCCATCGAACACCTTCTGGGTGCGGGAATGCTTGGGATCGAATTCCAGTTGATCAGAAAGAAATAAGCAGTAAACACAAGTAGTCCTGAAGGGATTCAATCAATTCTAAAACTTAACCATTCTACAGACTATGGATTCCACAACTACTCTATCCCATCCTTAAGAACTCTATGTCACTACTCAGATAACATGCTCAAAGACATAAACGCAGGTAAATGATAATATTGCAAAAGTAAAGAGATAAAGAGTACATGACAGGTGAAATTAAATGCGGAATCTGAATAACTTGTAAAAGTCTCGAATTACAGGTTGCAGAAGCAAAAGCGGCGCAGCCAGAGTAAAACAGAAAATAAAACTGAAACAAAAACTCAAAGTCGACTAGATTTCTCGGACAGAACCCTAAGACATCTATTTATACAAAACTAAATAAAAAGATAGTAGACGGGCCAATAACCTAATCGCCCGGCCCATAGAGTGATAATGGGCCGAGATGGGCTTCGTGATCCGATGGGGCTCCAGGCCGCTTCCAAATACTTCGTCTTCTCTTCCTTGTGGTCATCTTGTCTGGTTGAGTGCAAATTTGAGTAGACTCCAAAGATGTGATCAAGTGCTTGGTCGAGTGATGGTGTTCATGGTGAGTGATGATACTCGACCAGGGGGTCGAGTAACGTGGTGGAGTGAACGACCGAGTGTTATCAGGTGGTGTGGCAAAGTGATACTCGACCAGGGGGTCGAGTAATGTCATCGAGTGGCCTGAGCTGCGGTTACTCGACCTGAGGGTCGAGTAGATGGGTAGAATGGCTCCAAAGTCACTCGACCAGGGGGTCAAGTATTGTGCTCGATGTACTCGGCCTGAGGTCGAGTATGTCCTTTTGGTTCTGGCTCGCTTCTTCCAATTTGCTCGCAAACAGCTCCAAATCACCTGAAAAAAACTCAAAAATGCAATATATAGGCAAAGCTATCCTAATCATGCAAAGTATGCAAGAATGATAAGAAATGATATAAAACAGTGATGAATGATATGAAACTAGACTCAAAATGATAATGAATGAACACTGAAAACATGCAAATTATAGACATATCACGTATTCGTATCCGTGTAAAAAGTAGAAAAAGGTTTCAAGTAACAAAATAGAGAGTAGCATTAGCAGTAAAAGATTCATTAACCACCCAGACTTACTTCACACTGTCCCCGGTGTGAAAATAAGCATAGGGATGATTCGTGAGAAAGATAGGTTAAGAACAATGTCACCTTGTTGTGGTGACTAACCGGATGATCTCTCGCCTTGCTTAACATCGAACTTACTCGGCTTAGTATAGTCGAATTCCATGATATTAATCTCCATTCACATATTCCTTGAAACAAAAACCTAAAACCACCAATAGCTTTAACAAAACAAAATAAATAAAACATACCTAAGATAGAGTTTATCTTGTTTTTGTCATTATGGCAACGAATAAGATCAAATTTATGGTAACGGATTGTGTGAATGGATGGCGATGCAGTTGCGGTGCTTGGCCGAAAGGGTGGAGTGGGTGGATATATAAGCGGTCAGGTGTTGGATGGTGTCGATTGTCTTTGAGATGGGCGGAATGGTTCGCAGGTCAAACGAATCCAATGGCTGGCCTATCGGCCATGGCGGTGCAACTTCCCCTATCCATTCATGGGCTAGACATAGTTGGCCGAGTTTTGGGTCGCCCGGATCGGCGGGCAGTTTCTTGCCCAGGCCGACAATCTTGTTCCGGGCGGCTAGGTGAGGCACCTCTGGCCAAAGGGTGGCACAGTCGGGCGGACTCCGACCAAAGATTGACACGGTCGGGTCGGCTTTTTCAGGTGACACTGGTTACTCGGATGAGTAGCCAGGCCGGTTGTCACGATGCCAAGTGACAGGTCTATGTGACCTTCTTCCTTCTCTTTTTTTTGGCTTCTTCTGTTTCTATTTTTCTCTTTTTTTTGGTGTGTTTTATATAAAACTGAAACAAATACTAATAAGATCAAAAGCAAAAGCAAAATTTAAATCTTAAGGAAAGTATTTACCTAGTGGGTTGCCTCCTACTGAACGCACTTGGTTAACGTCGTTGGTTCGACGTTTGGGAACCAGTTAGGTTCAATGGGGAGGAGCTTCAGGGATCGCTTCTCCTTGGCGTCCTTGATGTCTTGATACCCTGCCCTTGCTTCTATGGTAAGTTTCCTTCTATATGGGGTTTTAGAAACCTTATCTTGTAGGAAAACTTCTTCAATGCGCTTTATCATCTCTTGGATGTGTTCCTTGCTTTTCTTACCAAGCTTCGGAGGAACGCTCATCTTCACCTTTGAGATTTTAGGCAGGTCGGGCGGTTAGGACGGCAGTTTTGGGGCATTCTTGCAGATTACACGGTTGCCTTTCTCTTCCTTGCTGATATCGGGACCAACAGGATCATAAGGCAGAGGACTCAGGGAGGCTGGAACCGTCTTGGAGATCATCGGGTAGATGACTTTCTTGTTAACCTTGGTGAATATGATTTTCTTGCAGTTGTGGTCAATCACGGCACCGACGGTTGCAAGAAAGGGTCATCCCAAGATTAACGGCTTATCAATCTCCTCATCCATCTCTAAAACGTGAAAGTCGGTCGGGACTAAACAATCCCCTACCACCAGCCGAGGGTCGCAAACTAATCTGTCGGGCTGGGATGCATCTCCGAAGACTAGACTAAGGTTGGATGGAGATAAATCTCGCAATCCGTTCTTCTCCTCTACACTTCCTGACATTAAGTTCACATTAGTAACAAAATCACAAAGAGAGTCAAGAAATTCAATACCTATTATTGAGCAAGAGCAGACAAAACGTCCCAGGTCTTCAGCCTTGGTAAGCCTCCGTAATGGTTAGCATTCGGGCTTGACCTTGACATCCTCTTATGGTTTGCAGGCGACGTCCTGGTCGGGTTTGACGGGTGGAACTCAGGACTTGGCTTCATCGACAGAGGTTTGGGCGGATGCCACCGTGTTACAAATTCCCTTAAGGTTCTCTTTAGTCCTTTCTGGGAGTGTGTTAGGTTGCCTTTTGACCGACTCAGAGTTCTGCACTATTTGAGTCTCGAGCTTCTTCATATGCGTGGTAAAACGTTCAAACTTTCCATTTAATCAAAGTACATGTTCCCCATCCGCACTTTCATAGCTTGACTTGCCTTTCGATTCTCGTTCGTCATGTCTTGTATCATCATCTCATGCTTAGTTTCGTTAGATGGTGCGGGTTCGGTGGGTCCAGTCTGAAGGGCGCTTGGCTGGAAGATATTGGTGTTGTAGTTGGCGTTTTGAAATCGCCCTTGGAAAGGTTTCACCGGTTGGTAGTTTTGATCTTGAGGGTTCTCAACATTTGGGTTCCTATAAGAGAGATTAGAGTTACCTCTAAAGTTGTTGTTGAAGTTATTTTTGTAACTGCAATTCTGGTAGAATCCTTGGGCTCCAACATAGTTCACTTCTTCTTCTTGATCAAATGTGTCATTGTACCCTTGGAAAACTTCCGTTTTACCGACCGTCTCGCATGCGTTTAGGGCACGGTTTTGATTCTTCAGAAGTTGGGCCATCGTGTTCTTCAGTTCGAACATCTTGTTTGAGTCAGAGTCTTTAGTATGGATGGTTCTATCAAAATCAGTGGAAGCATTTCTGTTGCTGGTCGCCAAATTCTCTATATAGGCATGTGCATCGTCAACATTCTTGGTTGTGAAGTCGCCATTGCTAGCCGTATCAAGAAAGAGTTGGAACTTGGTATGCAGTCCACTATAAAAGGTACTTATAACGTTACCTTCGAGGAAACCATGATGAGGACAATCGTGTTCGTAGTCCTTAAATCATTTTCATGCTTCATAGAAGGATTCGACCGGTCTTTGTTAGAATCCTTGCAGCTTGTTCCTTAAAGACTTGGATCTGGACTTCATATAGAAGTGATTTAGGAAGGCTAACTTACATCCTTCCCACAAAGTAATCGACCGTGGAGATAAAGACTTTAACCATCTAATGTCCTTGTCGGCCAACGAGAAAGGAAAAAGCTTACACTTAAAATAGTCTTTACGTATCCCATGGGATTGTGTAGTACTGTAGATTTCTTCGAAGAGGTTGATATGATCCATCGGGTGCTCTATGTTCAAACCATGGAATTTGTTTTGCTTCACAAGGCCAATGATTTGAGGTTTGATCTCAAAATCTTGCCTTAGACTAGGTACTCGTATGGCAGCTCAATCCTGAGGGTACCGGTTAGGTGCGTCGTAATTGACTATCGTACGTTGAGGAGCGGCCAGTCTTATTGGTGGAATATATGTCGGTTGCCTAGGAAAATTGGGAGGTCATGGAAGAGGAACATTTATGTTTTCTCCGACGCATAGAGGGTGAGCTTCAAGATACTCTCGGTCTTGTGGATCGACATGTTCTTCGGCCGCCTCGTAGATGGGGTTGCCATCATCATCGTGTAAGGGTTGTCCGTGCTCACCTAAGGCCGGAACTTGTTGCGGCTGATACGCAGGGAGACCTTAATCTCGGTTCCTTTGTTCGGCCATGATTGTTGTCTTTGAAGTCTTCGGATTTTGTGTTCCAGTTGACCTATGTCTTGATATGGCGGTACACCGGAGTTTTTGCTCTTTGTCATGCACCTGCAGATGTCAAAAACCAAAGCTAGAAGGGGAACAAGAAGTTATCAAAGTAGAGTAAGAAAGAAAGAGAATAAGCCTTGAGCTTAAAGTGTCTTGACAGGAGGTTAGCCCCTGCAACGGTATCTTGAATCACTCCCCAGCAACGGTGCCAAAAAGCTTGATGCAGGTTTTCTTTCGCCCCAGGCTTTTACCTGAAAGACCACACGACTCATGCGAGTGCAAAGTATATCAGAGTAGTATTTAAGGATCGAATCCACAGGGAGTGTAGCTACAAGGAAGAATTCAAGTTAGGTAACCTAGATCAAGACAAACGAAACAGTGGAGGTTTTGTGAATGCAGTGAAAATAAGTAAAGAATTCAATGGAAATAAGAAAGCAATGGAAGTTAACTATAAAAAGGCAATAAAAGTAAATGTCAATAAGAAGAGTGATGTAAAACTAGTAAAACAAAACGCTAGGTCTTCGGGGTTTTCTTCGGGCATCATAGTTTAACATAAAGGTATAAATCCCAATCTAGATGATAACATGGTTAGGTTTGTTTACTTCCAAATTCTCGGACATAGGAAACTCACTAACGGTTAGTATGTGGAAGCCGGCTATTCTCACTAATACCACTAATACCTTGCGTACTCAGTTTCCCTAACGGCTAGTAGGTGATAACATGGTTTCGAGATACAAGATCAAAACATTAAGTTCAAGTTCGATTCTAGTCCATAAGTCCCTATCACTCGGCGGGCGTGCAACGGTTATAGTTCTTTATTCAGTTGAGTTAGTTAAAGCAATTATACAAGATTCTTCCAAGTATAAACTACCTAAGATCATGTACTAGGTGGCGTTCCGGACATACATGCATGAAGATTAAATTCAAATAGAAATAATAGTGTAAACGATCAAATAAAACCATAAAAACTGCCAACTTAAACTTGATCTAAAGTCCCCATGAAAACCCTTCGAAACCCCTAAAACCTAACTAGAGATCTATTCACACATATTCAAAGAACACAACATCATATGAAGAAGAAATTGCATAAAAAGAAAATGAGTATGAAATGGGTTTAGAGATCTTTTCTGGAAATCCAAAGCTTGATGAATCTTCTTCCTTTTACAAGTAGAGAATAAAGAATAGAAGAGAAAAGAGAAAACAAATGAATAACAAGAGGAGGACGACTTGGAGGCGATGAGAGGCGCATGAGGCAGCCTAATTTTGTGGGTTCTGATTAGGGTTTCCCCTTATCCTTGTATTTATAGGGCTTCATTAGGTCAAAGGGTAGAAACGTCTTTCCATTAATTAGTAAGTGATGGGCCAAGTTCCTGGGCTTCTTAGGGAGGGTTGAAGTTGGCGGCAAGAGGAAGGGAAGGAGTGGTTGTGCGCCGTAGTGGTCGATGGAATACTTGAGGGGACGTCAGGGTTCAAGTCTCTTCGGCCGACAATTTTAAATTGATCATTTCTAAAACCACGATTCTAGAACATGTCTTCACTCTTCGTGCCATAACTTCTGAACGGCTTCATGGATTGCTTTGATTCGACTTCGATGTAAATATTGACTCTTCTAGCTTTCCTATGACACCGAGATACCTCCATGCCAAGATCGTAAAGACCTTAAACGGATGCCAAACATCTGAGGCACAAAAACTGTTCTGAAACGGAATTTTGTCGATTTCTACTCCTTTTAGCATGAAAACTCATAATTCTTCCTTGAAGCCCAAATACTCGAAGTATGCCTTGAAGTGTCCTGTAACTATTGATTTCTCCATGGAAAACCCAATAAAAAAATAGTAAAAGTTGGAGAAATACGATGTTATCACCATGGGGGACTGCAACCAAGATTTTAATGTTTTGAAGAATCTTAGCCGAGCTTAGTAACGAGGGCTTGTAACACAAGTGAGGGCAAGTGGGGAAGTGGGTGAGTTGTTTCGGAGAAAACTAAGGAATAGTGAGAAAAAAGTTGAGGAGATTTTTGGAAAAAGAGAGTGATGAGATGCGAGTTATGGAGGGCAAGAGCCGAAGGTGTAAAGATTATTTCTGAAGAAGGAAGAAAACAAAAGATCAATGAGATCATTTGGAAGAATGAAGAGAAACACCTATTAATTGGAGTAAGGCATGAGGGAAGTGAAGAAGCCGAGAAGAAGCAAGTGATTGGAAGGAGAGTTATTGGAGTTCACTTAACTGGAGAGTAAGGAGCACAACAAAGAAGTGGGTGAAGAAAAGATTGAGTATCGGGGGAGGAACAATTTAAGAGACATAGGTGATGATCAAAAATCAATATATATGGTGAGTAATGATGGAGTTCAAGAAAAAAGATGGAGTAAATTTTCAAGATCATTATAAAGGGAAAAGGAAGCATAGTAAGACAAGGTGAGGTGAATCAAAAACTGAGAAGGTGAAGTTTGATCAAAGGAATATATGTTGGTGTCAGATCCTGAACCTAAAGTCCGGACAACCCAAAGATTGCCACAAGAGGTATGGCCCAAAAGAACCCCGAAGTGAAGGAAAAGATGTAGCGAGGTGTCTATACTACGAGATGGCGATAAGGCCGAATTAAGGACAGTTCGACTTGGAGATGTTGGGCCGGACAGCGAAGCCCACGAAGATCAAAGTCAATTCAAATTCGAACATTGAGGCATTAAAACTTGAAGATCGTAACGGAAGCATTAAAAGGAGAATTATGGTGTACAATTAAGATTAGATACCATGCTTTAGTATAAGTAAGAGAGGCCTTGAGCCATGTAAGGGACATGCAATTTCTAGCAATCTTACTATAGACATTTGAATATAAACTTACAGCTTTTACATTTGATTTTTGTCCTCAAGAATAATCCTTCTCACAAATAAATATATACTTTGTGTGAATCCGACATTCATATTTTGGCGCCGTCTGTTGGGACAGAGGATTCTTGAGTAGTAAGATTTTTTTTCACCACATTTTCGAGACAAGCAGCAATGGCCGAAGAAAGTGTCATCAGTGCATCACTGGGCCAAAATACTCAAAATCATGCAGCAAAGCATGTCAGACATAACGAAAAAGTTCTAAGATGTGGAGAAAGTTGTTGACACACTACAAAAAAACCAGGTATCTCTTAGCCAGAACGTTAGTACTATACAATCTTGTATTCGGTCTTTGGGTGTAGGAAACCCTCTAGGAGTTCGAAGAAGCATGTTTAGTTCGCCTGGCTCCCACACGATGAACGGTACCAGTGGACAAACAAACCCCGATTCTGTTAATAAACAAATTCTGCCGGAGGATACTGCAAATCGATCTAGAAGAAGTCGATGAAGATGCATGGTACTACAAGGTTTTCTCTGAAAACCTTTGCGGACAGGCGCTGATGTGGTTCACACAGCTGGAACCAGGATCTATTGGTAATTTTAACGAGCTGTCAGCCGTGTTTTTAAAGGAATATTCCATCCTTATGGATAAAAGCACTTCGGACACCGATATATGAAACCTGTCGCAAGGACCAAACAAGTCACTTCGTAGTTTCATTACAAAGTTTAAAGGAGTGCTCTCAAAACTTCCAAGGGTGTCACACTAATCCGCGTTATCGGCTCTTCGAAAAGGATTGTGGCATGATTCGAGATTCGAAGAAGATCTAATACTTCAGTTAGTGCTATCAAAAAGCATAGGCGAAATGTTCTACTTAAAACAAGCTGAAGCGAGGAAGTCTATTTTCAAGGTGCCTCAATCTCGTTGGAAGAAGAAGAAACTTGTCACCTCGAAAGACCGCATGATGTCGCCTTAGTCATTACCCTAGATGTCGCCAACTTCGAAGTGTCAAAAATTCTCATTGACACGGGTAGCTCGGTAGACTTAATTTTTCTAAGCACATTGGAAAGAATGAGAATTAGTTGGACCGAAGTGATTTGGCACCCATCTCCTTTAGTAGCATATACAAGCGAGTGAGTCATGTCTCTCGGGACAATAAGGTTACCAGTTCTAGCTGGGAAAGTTTCAAAGATCGTCGATTTTGTTGTGTTCAATAGGCCATCAACCTACACATTATCCTGCGAAGAAGGGAATTGTTCTGGAAGCGTCACGAATATGTTATTTAACTTGCCATCGGATGAAGGTTCAATAGCAATTAACGAAGCCTGCAAAGAAGGGAATTGTTCCTAGGTTTCCAAGCAGACAAAAAGTAGATGATGTCATGGTTGAAGTGACACTGGACGAAGATCAACCCGACAAGAGAGTTTGAATTGGAGCAACATTGACTGACGAACTAAAAGAAGCTTTGTTGCTACTTTTGAAGAAAAACAAAACCTCATTTGCGTGATCAGCGGAGGATATGCCCGGGATAGATCCGAGTATAATTTGCCACGAGTTGAATGTAGATCCTAGTTTCAAGCCGGTAAAACAAAAGCGAAGGAAGCCCGGACCAGAGCGTACAAAGGCAGTAAATGACTAAGTGGATAAACTATTAAAGATTGGATCCATAAAGGAAGTGCAATATCCGGAATGGGTGGCCAACATGGTCGTAGTGAAGAAAAAGAATGGAAAAGATAGGGTGTGAATCGACTTTACGAATCTTAACAAGGCATGCCCAAAGGACACTTTCCCACTTCCTCACATAGATAGACTTGTGGAATCCACTGCGGGGAACGAGCTACTAACATTCATGGACGCCTTCTCGGGTTATAATCAAATAATGGTGAATCCCGATGATCAAGAAAAAACTTCATTTACCACGAATAGAGGTATTTATTGTTACAACGTAATGCCTTTCGGATTAAAAATGTAGGAACGACTTATACACAACTGGTGAATATGATGTTTTATGACCACCTCGGAAAAACGATGGAAGTTTACATAGATGATATGTTGGTGAAATCATTGAAGAAAGAGGATCACATTCAACATTTAAAAGAGTGTTTTGAAATTCTTAATCGGTACCAAATGAAGCTGAATCCGGCGAAGTGCACCTTCGGAGTCCCTTCGGGGGATGAAAGATGTGAAGAAGCATTTGGACAACTTAAAGCATACTTGACTACCCCTCATGTACTATCAAAGCCCGAAGTGGATGAAAAGCTATATTTGTATGTGTCAGTATCAAATCATGCGGTAAGCGGAGTCTTAGTTCGAGAAGATCGTGGAGAGCAAAAGCCAATTTACTACATAAGCAAATCGATGACAGATCCAAAAACTCAGTATACAATGATGGAAAAACTTGCACTAGCGGTGGTTACTTCAGCGCGAAAGTTATGTCCGTATTTCCAATCTCACCCAATTGAAGTATTCACTAACCAGCCATTGCGAACGATACTGCACAGTCCATACCAGTCAGGAAGATTGGCGAAGTGGGCCGTAGAGCTCTGTGAGTACGATATAGAGTTCAAAAGCCGGGTAAGTATGAAGGCACAAGTATTAGCTGATTTTTGACTAAGTTACCAATGCTCAATGCACCGGAGCAACCGGAGAATCAAACTTGGAAGTTACATGTGGACGAATCTTCGTCAAAACAAGGATCCAGAATAGGAATTAAGTTGGAATCACCTACTTTGGAAATCCTCGAACAGTCATTCCGCCTACTATTCACTGCCTCAAATAATGAAGCAGAGTATGAGGCCGTGATCGTCGGGTTTTGATTGGCACAAAGAATCAGAGCTGAGGAAGTAATCATTTATTGTGACTCGCAACTAGTAGTTAACCATTTCAATGGAGACTATGAAGCCAAAGATTCAATGATGGAAGTACATCTTGAAGTGGTCAAGGATTTATTCAAAAAAATTTAAAAATTCGAGTTAGTCTGAATACCTAGAGGAGAGAATACAACTGTAGATACGGTTGCCGCATTGGCGTTAACATCGGATTCTTAGTTGAAGAGGATCATCCCGGTGGAATGTATCACGGAGAGGAGCATCAAAGAAAAAAAAAACTTATTGTCACGAGGTCTTGTGGGGAAGAACATGCCCGAGCTGAACCTGAAGTGGAATTGCCACCTATCAAGAAAAGAAAATCAAAGAAGTCAAACACGTATGAATCCAAAAGGATTCAGGATAAACTTAGAGCAAAATAATACCCGGCAAAACAACTAGTAACTTACTTGAAGAGCTTGTCGTCTCAGGTGAAGAAGTAATTCTCGAGCCCAACGAACATCCTGAACCTGAACCGCGGATATTTCACAAAACAAATCAAAATTACGCTAAGGATTGGAGGGAGCCAATTAAGCATTACATCTTAACAGGCGAACTCCCGAAAAACAAGTGGCAAGCAAGAAAAATGAGAATCATTAGCGCAACATTTTGTCTAGCCAAAAGTGCATTGTACACGCGAGGTGTCAGTGACCCTTACCTTCTATGCATTTCTGGATCCGAAGTCAAAATTGTCTTGAGCGAAGTGAATGAAGGGCTGTGTCGAAGTCATTTGTCGGGAAGGGCTATGACTTTCAAGATACAGAGACTGGGATATTATTGGCATACTATGATTACAGATTATGTTAAGTTTTCCCAAAGGTGTAAGCGTTGTCATCTTCATGCACTTTAGTCCATCAACCTTCGGAGTTGTTCTCTTCTATCTCTGCCTCGTATCCGTTCATGAGGTGGTCAATGGATATCATTGGACCATTGCATAAGTCAACCTAAGGCGTACAATATCTCTTAATTTTGACGGATTACTTCTCAAACTGGATTGAAGCTGGAGCATATCTCAATATCAAGGATTCAACGGTGAAAAATTTCATTTGGAAGAATATTATATGTCGGCATGGTGTCCTGTACGAGATAGTTACTGATAACGGACCACAGTTCAATTCGCTTGAGTTTGAAGCTATTTGTTTGGATTGGGGTATCAAAGTTAGTTACTCCACCCCGCCGTATCCGCAAGGAAATGGCCAAGCCGAAGCTGCAAACAAGACTATTTTGAGCAATCTCAAAAACGCCTAAGTCATCTAAAGGGAGGATGGTATGATGAGCTTCAACCCATTTAGTGGGCTTACCGTACGACTCTTAGGTGGTCCACCTGGAAAACACCATTTTCTTTGGTATACGGGATGGAGGCAGTGGTTCCGGCCAAACTCAACGTTCCCCGATTCTGCCAAACCGAAACACCTTTAAACGAAGCAGAAAACTCATTAATGCTCGACGATTCGCTAGATACCATCAATCAACGGCAGGATTAAGCTTTGATACGAATCCATAATTATCAGCAAGCGGCAGCCCGATATTACAATACCAAGATTGAAAGTAGACCTTTCTTTGTAGGAGATTATGTCTTGAAACGAGTCTTCGACAATACAAGGGAAGAAGGGGCGGGCAAGCTCAGAGTTAATTGGGAAGGACCCTATATCGTTACCAAAGTGGTCCGCAATGGTGTTTATACGCTAAAGGACTTAGAATACAGACCAGTTCAACGGCCTTGGAATGGGGAATGGAACAAGGTTAAGGCATAATTTATAGAACATATTATCCCCTGAAATCCGTCCATTATTCCAAAAAGAGTGATTGGCAGAGAAATTCACGTCGTCCGACTGATCCTTCATTTAAACACATTTCCCAAAATCTATCGTTTCAAGGAAATATTAAAAGTTTCCATAAATAAACATAGTTCAAGGACATTTTTGGGAGAGGTCAGGAATATGGTCCTTCATCGTCGGTTCAGTAATCGAAGTGGATGCCTCGTTCTTTTCATCCACCTTGGATTCCGTCTTGACTCGTTTCAAAGGGTTGTTATCCTCTTCATCTTCATCCTCTTCGCTACCGGAGGGGAGCACTTTGGTTGTACGAGCCACGGGTCCGTGAACTTTACCTTGACTACGAAGAAACGTCTGGAGCATGGTCGCGTTCTTAGCAACGGAATCAAAGTTCCTCCATTCCCACTGAAAGTGATTGCTCTCCAAGGCCCTCACTTTCCTTTCCACTCGGGCGATGCGGCTTCTAGCGTTTGCCTTTTAAGCTCCACACGCTCCCTCTCCTCGCATACATGACGATGCTTTTCAACAACCTTACTCCAAGAGAAACGAATAAGGGTCGAAAGATTCTAAGAGGAGCAGTAGGGTTTAATGCGATTACCTTTTCGATGAAACCATACGCCTCTTTCTTATCTTTTGGCGGAAAGTGGAAGGCAGCATGAGGAGATAGGACTCCGGATGGCTCAAAACCATCACCAGAACGTAAAGAGGGCTGCCGGGATCCACGGGACAAACGGGGGTCGCAATTTTATTGTCCATCTTCGACGTATCAAGGAGATAAATTTCTGAGATCATTGTTGGAAGGAATTATGAACACAATAAGGACTTTATTTATAGGAAATTTAGGGTTACCTTGGAACTAGAAAATTAATAATGGCGGCGTGGCCGAATGGTTTAAACCATTTTTGGAAATCGAGGAAGTTCAATTATTGCCCTAAGGACGTGCAATCTTTTCAATTTCTCAAGGTACAAAAGTAAGCCGTCGCATTAAAGATAAAGCCTATTAATGGCCAACGAAACAAGTTGGGCCCAAGCCCCTAAAATTATCGAGTTGACTAAACTCAAAGTGGGAACTCGCGTTAAGCCGAGCAAAGTTATCGCATTTTACAGGAAAGGCCAGATCATCCAATTTTCTCAAAGTATAACCACAAGGTCGAAATCTAAGAATGCAGACTCCGCCAACCCGCATTTCATTGTTTAAATAAAAAAACCTTTTAGGGATCGAAAATTTGAAAGGTTTAAAGCCTTCCTCAAGCAAACAACTTGTTCAAAAAAAATAAAAAAAATAATAAGCCTCCATAGGCGAAGTGAACTTGCTCGAAATTTAAGTTTTCAAATTTTTTGGGACACACCTCAATTTTGAAGTAGACACGGTTACTATGGGTTGGCAGCCACGGCTAGCGCAACGTAGGATGAGTCCTTGGTAGGATCTTGTTCAGAACAGAGTTCCGGCCCAGTTTTGATGGTGTGGCCATCATTCAGAGTCATTACCTGCTCATCGTTCGCAACTAGAGGCACTTCGCCTTGAGCAGCGCTAGGTTCAAGGATCGGTGCCGGAGTGTCAGGCACCTCGGGCTAAACAGGTTCAGCCAAATCGCTTGAACCTAAGAAAAGTAGTCAAATCAATCACAAGGCAGATATGTGATAAGCTTTGAAGAATTCCGCGAAGTGCTGGGATAAAAAGAAGACGTGGGAAGTGCCGCAAGACGTTCTTTTTTGTCTTTCAGATTGGGCTCTAGTTTGAATCTCTCTTCTTCCTCGGAGAAGTCATCCTCATAAGTCTGGTCCAATAACAGCAGGTTGCGCTCGTATTCCTTGATATCAGATTCAAGGTCAGTTCGGGCTTTTTCCATCTGAATGAAACGGATGGCACCCTGAATCAATTCCATTCCATGACTTTTAACTTCTTTTCTGGCCCTCGATGCTGACTTTGCCAATTTGGAGTCCCTTAGCTTGACCAATGCGTGATACTTTAGGTTGAGTTCGGTGAGTTGATTGTGCGAGATGTTAGCGGCCTACTCGGATTGAAGAAGTCTGTCTTGAACTCTCGACAGTTCTCTTTCGAAGTTGTCATACTTGTTGTATTGCGCCTGTAGCTCATCATCTGACTTATTGAGCTCATATTTGAAGTGGCAACCTGATCTTCCATCTCGTGTTTCCCTTTTAGAGAATTCGAAAGGGCGTGGTGATCAGCTTCGAGGGAAGAGATCTCTCCAGGCCCTTGTTTCGTTTTCCCTACTAAGTAGCAACCCTTCATAATGCTCAATCATATCATTGAGTTTCATTGAGTTCATTACTCGCCTGAAAGAGGGTTAAAGTCAAAGAAGGATTAGTACAGGTGGTGGTAATTACAAGAAAACATCGTGTAACCGACAAACAAAACCGTTGATAATCCGTCAGTTAAGGCCTTAACCGACGATTTACAGATAAAATATGGTCGTCGGTTCTAGAGCATCGGTAATACAAATTCCATCGGTATTTTTTCGGGGAGCTCGACGGATTACCGACGGTTATATTCCCGACGAACTTTCAACGAATTAATATCGTCAGTAATATATTCGTCGGTATTCCGTTTGGTTTAAGACTGACGGTTAACCGAGACATGGCTGATGGTTGTTACCGACGACGAACCGACGGTTATATTCTCGACGAACTTTCAACGAATCAACATCGTCAATAATATATTCGTTGGTATTCCGTTTGGTTTAAGACTGACGGTTAACCGAGATATGACTGATGGTTGTTACCGACGACGAACATGTAAGTTGCCGATGCATTTTTGTGCCGTTATTACTGAGGGATTACCGACGATGATGGAAAATGCCTGACGAAAACAATTGATTTATAATTGATTTAACAAAAAGAAATTATAAATTATGCAAACTAAAAATAATTAAATTTTAAAATGATTCAAAATAAAATAACTAAATGGAAAAACCATTCATATTACAATAACATTGTATCCAAAATAAAGTATTCACACTAAAATTTAAAAGAAGAACTAAGAACTAGAATTGGGAAACCGCATTCGCATATCTTCCATGAAACGCATCATCGTCTCGGAACTTTTCTTGTTTTCGGCTATCTCCTTTGCCATCTCATCGGTTCGGCGCTTGTTCTCAGCTTTCTCTTCGGCCATTTGAGTCTCCAAAGCTTCAATCCGTGCTTCTTTCTCTTTGAGAGACGCCTCAAGCATGGGATCACATGAATACGACGATGTGGAATGAGACTTATATCGAGCTACACCTAGTTTTCCTAACCCAAATATCTGACCCTTTCTTTTTGGAGTTTCCTACAAGCAAAGAAGATATAATAGTATGTATCAAAAACAAATTATATAAAATAGTAGAGGAGAGACGCAACATAGATCTATATGGCAACAAAATCTCAACATACCAATCAAATATTCTTTAATCTATTATGAGATAGTAATTAAAAAAATTAAAAAACATAAGTACCTCAAAAACGAATTTGTTGACAATCTCCATTGGGACTACACTATTCTCGACACCATCTATAGATGGTTGGGTAAGGAGATATTCTTGCTTCCTCTTCTTTGAATTCTCTACAACTTCCTTTGCAACCGGATCTTGAATTTGTTTGGTTTTTTTGTTGGTGTGTATCTTCCATCAACGTTAGATGATCCGGATACACACCATCTCTCTCGGCCTAAATCCAAAATTAAAAAATATTAATAACTTATATTGAATAGAAATAGGAATAAATTGAAATTTAGTACGTTTATGAAACATAATTATGGAAGTAGTACACTCACTATTTATAATTAGGGAAATAACCGGGTCCACTTTCGACTGTAATACGCGTCCCCTGTAATACAGAAAAACATGGGCCATGATTCGTTTGAGAAAATTACGTTTAGGGGCCGCCGCTTGTTTTGGTCGTTGGCAGGAAACCTTCTGATTGAGTTGGGGGTTTTGCTTTACAATATACAGCAAACGTCATGGGCCTAGCGTATTTCTAGATGGGCCTTAAACAAAGTCTGTTAACAGTTTTATAATTCATGGCGAAGGCGTTGAAGTTAACTTCTTCATCGTCGGCTTATTCAGTTCCGGAGTGGGAGCTGAGAGAAACGTCTGCATTTATGAATGTTTCAAATCAACGGAATTAGTTAACAGGTTGGTGAATAAAATGTTATAATAATCAAATTCTCTTTAGGTTTTTCTCGAAAGTAGCTAAATTTTTTGGGGGAATTTGAGCTCGTTTTTTTAGAGGATTAGATTATGTTTAAGTAACAAAAAGAGATGATGATTATCAGTTTCGGTTGTGTTTCTTTGCTACCTGGAAAATTCATCTTTGCGTTTCTCCTATGGAAGGTGGAATTCTAATCAGAAAATGGTTTTGTAAATTTCTCCTAATAATGTTTAAAAGCCTTCAGTCTGATAAAAAGTGAATTCCTTTTTTGCAGTGGATGATATTGTCGTTGTACAGGTTGGTAGATGGATTTTGTATAGCACCGGTGAATGGGAATTCAAGCTTGATTCTTGTGGTCACGGTAGGGCGATGAGCTTGATGGGGTTAATAACTTTAAGGGATTTAGAGCTTAAGGTTCGTCACATCTTTGGGCTGGAGAAACCTTCCATATCTTTGGAGCTTAGCTACATTTCGAGGACAGACTAGCTCTGTTATCTGGTGTTCAGCCGGGTCCGACAATGATTGGGTATGATTGGCAGTTTAGATGCTTTAAATCTCTAAGTATTGGTGATAAATCTGTGAATCTGTTTGTGTGTTTTAGAGAAGGCGATTCAGTTATCGTCGGTCCTG
>Ga0041059_1001379_pt1 | contig 19292 bp, 19 predicted proteins | sample AraColnosormetaG_FD_56232 | JGI IMG/M metagenome (GOLD analysis project Ga0041059, IMG submission 56232) | Arabidopsis roots microbial communities from North Carolina, USA - Col MF nosort | ecosystem: Host-associated > Plants > Roots > Unclassified | place: USA: North Carolina | collected...
TATTTGTGAATATANAAAAAAAAAAAAAGTAATAATAAACTGATCTAGTATTTTTCACAAATAGTGATATTTTTCTAAATCAACTTGGTTACAAAGATAATTTTTCTATATGCTACGTTTCTTTTCAACTTTCTCTATTGTTCTCCCATGTGTTACGAATGTTCAGCAACTGCCCTTAAAGTCTCATACCTTTAACTTTACATGAAAGGTTTCTTTTATTTAATTCGTTTAGTTATTTGGAGAACATTTTTTAATGAAGTTATGTTTTGGCGAAATAGATAAATCAAATTTAGTCTGTGAATTGAACAACATCGTGAGAGGGCCGGCGAGTATACAGTATGGCTCCCAAAAAATCACGAGCCTTATTAGAGAGCGGTGAAAATAGTAACTTAAAAGAGAATCAGAGTCTATAGAGGCTCAGGTGGGACTTTTAAAAAGAACTACAACAACAAGAATCATCACTTCTCGACGACTTCGATCAGACTTGTCTCATAGTCACTCGGGGCCACAAATCCATGGAGGTTCATCACTGTCGCAGCTACATTTGCAAGCCCAGGTGTCTCGATATCCTGTCTAAACCTAACTCCTGCTGACAAGCCAGGACCTCCTATGGCAATTGGCACCTGCACACACACATCATGTCCAAATTTCATATAAGATACACCAACCACTTCTGGTATTACAACCCCTCATGCTTAATCTATGCTCAGTTGCAATGGTCATAACACGAACTGTTTTAGTAGTGCTAGAACTTACTGGTTTAAGGGTGTGAGAGGTAAGAATCTGAAGGTTCCCTTCCTTATCGAGAGCAGGCTTGCCGGATTTGTCCCTTTTAACCATGTCCTCAGCATTTCCGTGATCTGCAGTCACAACGTATATCCCTCCGACCTGTTCTATGGCATCAAGGATTGTCTGCAAACCAGGACACCAAAACTAAGTGAGTCATTGCTACTAAGAACGGTTTCTAACATTCCCATGTCACAAATTTATTGAAATCATACCCTCACAGCACGATCAGCAGCTTCACAGGCAACAACAGTTGCTTCAATATCACCAGTATGCCCCACCATATCTCCATTTGGCAGGTTTACACGCACCTGAAAATCCATTGGCACCAAACTCAGAAGCCAATTGTTTTAATGGGTTGATACAATGTGATAAGAGAATACACCTTACCTGGTCAAACTTGCCACTAAGGATAGCATCCCTTGCTTTCTCGGCAATTTCCAGTGCTTTCATCTTTGGCTGGACATTGAATGATATTCCACTATCACTTGGAATCTCAACGTACTCTTCTAACTTTTCATTGAAATATCCAGAGCGGTTGCCATTCCAGAAGAAGGTTACATGGCCAAACTTCACAGTCTCACTGTTTCAGTGAAATAAAATTTTAATAGGTTAATAGCTGAGAATTCATTCATTATATGTAACTAACCATCAACGGTATAATCTCATCAAGAAAAAGTGAGCTAGGAGATTTCACTAGTTTTAATCAACAAACAACCCCCAATCATAAATTAGACCTCTACCGAGCAAGTAAAGAAGACTGGATTACTCTTATCACAGTTTCAATTATGAATCCAATTCCAGCAAATAAATAAACCAGGAAGCAGCAATAGAAGAAAATGGCAAAGACAATAACTAAAGATTTGAGAGATTCTAAAAGTTAACCTGCAAGCAAAAGTACGAACGCCATTGTGTGCCAGATATTCACCAGAAGTTCTGTCAATCAATGGTGGAGAAACAAGATAGCGGCTAGGAAGCTTAAGCTCTCCATCATATTGGAGCATTCCTGCATAACGTATATCAGGGACACGTACGCGATCAAACTTGTCGAAATCTTTGTATTCGAGGGCCTTTGCATGCATGACCATTCGATCAGCACGGAAATTGAATGTAACAACTGCGTCACCATCAACAATTGGACCCACAGCCTTTCCATTATCATCAACAATAACAAACGAAGGCAAATACTGGTCATTGGCACCAGGTTCTGCCCTCAGTGTCTTAACTGCTTCAAGAGCGCTTTTAAATTTGTGGGGAGCTTCCCCAAGGACTTGTGCATCCCAACCTCGTTTAACAACACTCCAATCATTCTGCAAGGAAGGAAAGCAAAAATTGGATTCATTTCTAAACTAGACTAGACAAGGCATGACATTCATACAAGATCTCACAAGCATTGCCTACCTCATAACGGTCCATTGTGACATACATTCGACCTCCACCAGATGCAACCTGAGCATCAACACCTTTCGCACGTAAAGCAGCTAGGTCAGCTTCAAGAGTTTCAACAAATCCGACACTAGAACCATCCAAAACATCACGACCATCAGTAAGAATATGGACGCGGATTCTCTTAGCACCACGTTCTGCAAAACCCTTAAGCAGCAACTGCACCAAACAGAACCAAATTAAAGAAAATTAACAAACGCCAACGTTTCAAAAGAAATGTGTAACAGATGAGAATTAAGTACCTGGACTTGATCCAAACGAGAGTGAACTCCACCATCGCTTAGAAGACCAATAAGGTGCACAGTGCCTTTCTCAAAAGATTGAGAGATGTATTTGAAACCTTCATCTTCATAGATTTTCCCTGAAGCAAGGGCGAGATCAACAAGCTTAGCACCTTGAGCGTAAATTCGACCAGCTCCAAGAGCATTGTGGCCAACTTCACTGTTTCCCATGTCGTCTTCGCTGGGGAGACCAACGGCGGTACCATGAGCTTTGATCAACCTCCATGTGTCGGGCTTCCCCTGTGAAGAATAAAATCGAACCGTTGAAGTCCATAATCGGAATCCAGCGAAATCATCGAGGAAAGAAGTGGATATAAACAAAAAAGGAAACATACGTCTTTAAGGGAATCCATGGCAGGAGTTGGAGCTTTATGGATGCAATTGTATTGATCGGGATCAGATTCACCCCATCCATCGAGAACAATCAAACCGATAGTTTTGCCTTTGGGAAGCTTGGGGTGGTCCGCAAGTTTCCAGTTAACGTCGCCGGAGCTACCCATAACTGTGGATTCAGATCCACTCGTCGGTGAGAAATTAAAGGTTTAAGGAACAGATCTGAGAAGCGAGAGAGAGAGAGATAACGGAAGCTTACCAGCGGAGAAACAGAGGAAAGCTTCTCAAAGAGTCTTATGGAGATTCGCAGAGACAGAAGTGGTTATGTGGTGAAGTATGGTAGGTTGAGAGCTATCACTGACATAATATGAGACTTTTATAGAAACATAGAAATGGAAAAGTTAGCGATGACGTGGTACCAATTTAATGGGCTTTACTTTGGGCTCAAGTAAACATTGTGAAGCCCCCAAAAAAATGGAAGGAGACGAATGTTCTAGTTTTAGCTGCTATGAACGAATGTTCTGGATCATGCCGTTTGTAATAGTCATGGTGTGCGCCATGTAAAAAAAATTGTATATACCTTTTTATTTTGGTCAACGTAAAAAATAGCATACAGAAAAGGTCAAACCGGAGTTAACTTAATAGTTTATACGGTATTTGAACCAGAATTTGATCAAAAATGGGTAAGTTTTAGTAACTGGGATTACATTAATTTCTGTTGACAGTAACTTTTTTTTATCTAAATCATTATTTAAACCTTGAGATTGCATTAAATCAAACTGAAATTACACGAAAACCAAACCGAAAACTCATGTAAGAAATTCAGGGTTGTGCACATTTATTTATTCAATATCATCATAATATTAACTGGGAACCTTCAAAAGGTTGGTAGAAGGCTAAAAAACAATTTCTAATGGGCCAAAGACAAAAAGTTGAGTTCCTATATATTGGGCTTAAAAAGCCTGAAACTAGATGAGACGTGGTTCATAGTCAGATAAATGGGCCAAGGATAAGGAAAGACAAAAACAAAAGTAGAAAAGAATCATACAGTATACATATATGGGAAATATACAGAGAGAGATACAGATAACACAATAAGAGGTAGACGGACAACTGTTACGGCGAAATTGAATGCCGCAATGTATCAATATGATTGGTCGAAAAGGAAAGTAAAAAAAACAAACAAAATATTAAATTTTTGTTAATGTGTAAAGGGAGAAAAAATCAGATGAACAGGCTGTATCATTTTTTTTTTTGTGAACAAATGGGACTGACGACAACACTCTTCTTCTCCTTTTTGTCCTTTTGGCTCTCTCCTTCTCTCCTTTCTCTCTCTCTCTCTTTTCCACCGGCGACCATTCATTCTCTCTCCTCCTCCTCCTCCTCCTCCTCCTCAGCTTCCTCCATTGCTCCTTAACCCTCATTCCTCGATTTGTTCTTCTCTTCACCATTTCCCCTTTTTACCCTTTTTCTACTCAGACGTGACGGCGACTTTTTATTCCTGTGTCTCCCACCTTTGACTCGCCCTGGGGGGATTTTTTTTTGCTCCAGAGGCGAAAGAAACAAAAAAAAGCAATGGGGTTTCTCCGTTGTCTCCAGCTGCTGCTGCTTCTGTTTCTATCTCTTCGTCTACAAAAGCTCTCTGCTCAATCTTCTTCACCCAATGCTTCTTCTTCTTCTTCACTCGATGCTCTTCTTCAAGATTACTCTTTTAGAGCCTTGCTTCGTCCTCGTACCGGCATTCTCTACGAGGCTACTACTGTTCCTTCCAATTTGACTGGGATCAAACTCGCTGCTATGAGACTCAGAAGCGGAAGCTTTAGAAAACGTGGAGTCACTCCTTTTAATGAGTTCTCAATTCCCAGCGGCGTTATCGTCAAGCCGTATGTGACAAGGCTTGTTTTGGTTTATCAAAACCTAGCTAATTTCTCTCACTTGTATTACCCTTTGTCTGGTTATGATTATGTCGCTCCTGTCTTGGGTCTTCTCGCTTACGATGCTAAGAATCTCTCTGCGCTTAATTTGCCTCAGCTTGATTTAAGGGTGTCTAATGATCCTATCAGAATCGATTTCTCTGATCTGGAACGAATCCCGCAAGGGTCTAGTGCTAAGTGTGTTAGATTCGATTCTAAAGGTGAAGCGAGTTTCAGCGATTCGATTCAGCCTGGAAACACATGCGAGACTGAGCATCAGGGACATTTCTCTGTGGTGGTGAAATCTGTGGCTTCTGCTCCGAGTCTAGCTCCTCCTGGGATTGAGAGTAAGAAGAAGAAGAAGAGCTCTGATTCCAATTCCAAGACTTGGATCATTGTTGGGTCGGTGGTTGGTGGATTGATACTGTTGGGGCTTTTACTGTTTCTGGTTTTGAGATGTCGAAATTACAAGAAGCAAGAGAAAATGAGGGAGATGGAGAGAGCTGGAGAGACAGGGGAAGCTCTGAGGATGACTCAGGTTGGTGAAACAAGAGCACCAACTGCTACTACGACTCGTACACAACCAATGCTTGAAACCGAATACGCAGCTTAGGATACTTTTGTGTACATCATCATCATCATCACATCTTCTTGATCATCTGTTACTGTCTTTTTCTTTTTTTCTTCTACAATTATTCTTCTTTTGGTAAAGTGTTTCTTTTTCTGATTATTTTTTCTTTGTGGTAAGCAAGTTGATACTTCCACATTCATCTTGTTTCTCTGCTGGTGATAAGGAAATAAGTAATATTGTTTTCTTCTTGTGCTCTCAAATTAACAAACTTTGGTGGTCTCTCCATGAGAATGAAAAGAGTTGGATTGTTTCTGGAGTGCACTCACTTTGTTTTCTTCTAACTACTTTTGCTGTAAAGCTTTGCCCTTTTTGTAATAATTTCAACATCTTTTTGTCTGAGAAGCAGACAGTTGAAGAAGATGTATATCATCCTATCATCCATACTCAACTTTGTTACATTGAGCTTAGCATTCTTCAAAAGGAACTAGTGTGTTCTTGAGATTTGTTGAGTTTTAACATTTTTTGCAGCTATCTGCTTCATGCAACTTGTTGACCCTCACATTTATATTAGAAGATCACCGATGAACCAATAGATTTTGGAACCAAAGAGGTTAGAATCCGGTAGGATATGTAGAAGATGATTTGCACTTGGCAATGTTACAACGTTTATGTTTACATCTAGGATTGTCTTGTTTGCTTACCTTATATGAAAAGTCATCTCGTTCATATGGATTTTTTGCATTCTACATTTTAGAAAAGCACCGTTTGCCACTTCAGGTATGTAACAATGTGCACAGCTACAAATCTTTGCACTGAACAGATTTGGAATAAAGTTTGAGTTAAAGTGAATACATGACTTGGTTAATCCTGGCTTGGGCCATCTTGTGGCCTCTTGCTCATATCAAGTAAAATGCCATGACAACAACGTTAATGGCTAAGTTAGCATTGCAGCATCTCCTCTGACTTCTGCAGATACCAGGAGATTTTTTGTCTCATCATTCCAAAATCTTAAGGTTGAAAAAGAGATGAAGTAAAATGTATAAATGCGGTATTAATTGTGTTTCAAGGACACACAAATAATTGCCAGTTTTTGTCAAAAGGAAACTATAGTTGTAGAATATTCGTCTCTTTTCTTCTTTTTCTGTTATCTGTTCTATTAGAAAGCTAAAGAAATACATCAAAGTCAGGTCTCAACGGTAAAATGAAAACAAGCTTCTTTTTCACTAAAGAGTAAAAGAGATTCCTCTCAACATTGGTCTTTCATATTTTTCCTAGCTCATATTCTGGTGTGGTTGATCGAATCTTAATGAACCGGAGAAAATAAAAGATTTGATTATGTAATTTATCATAATCAAGAGCTTGTTTGTGAACACATGAAAAAGTAAAGGAAAGAAGAAGAACTCTCTCTGCCTGAGGAGTTGTAATTTTTGGCAGAAGCTGGTGTCGTTTTAAAGAGAAATTAGAAGTGAATCTATGTAGTTGTGTTGGTTGGTAAGATCGATTTAGTTACATTAAATAAAAAATATTCCTTTGAGCAAAAACAATTAAAAAAGATAGGTTTCGTCACAAGGTGGACCATTTCGAAGAAGAATTAAGAGACGAGCCCACTTGAAAGAGACATAGCGAGGGGACCCCATGTGAATCTGCAAGCAGAGACAGAGGCTTTGACCGTTCTCATTCATCAACCATCCTCCATTATTAGCCAGAGTCATAAACCATGTGATTCATCATCACAAGGCTTCATTGGACTCTCTCATGCATATTCACAATCTCCACTTCCATCTTATACAATTCCAGTTCCTACCCGCAACAAATCCAACACCTGAAGATGATACTGATGCTTTTGAAAGTATAACTAGGAATGAGAGAAGTACTAGGATGAGCCATCTTTCCAGATATTCATTTATTCACTCACACAGCAAGAGAGTAGTTCAGTGTATCATGCAACTTAAAAGCATACAAAATATCACGAATAGAGAAATATTGATAAACCAAATGTTATTGAGGTCTGATTTCTGAAAGCTTTAATATGTCCAAGGAAAATCAAATGGGAATGAAAGTACTAGATCCCCCAGCTTCTTCTTCTTCTGGAATGCACTTTATTTGTCACCACAAGTGGTCACCTTAAGCCCCTACATCACATCACCATATTACTCTCAGAGTTAACATCGCAAGCCAGAGGAGAAGAAAAGAAAGTAGTGAGAGGATTTCGCATGCAGAGAAGAAAGAACATCACTGTCCTAGAGCTTCACATTACAAAAAATAAAAACAGCTCCAAAAGATTATCAATAAACCAACCATAACCAGGACCTCAATCATTCCTAGACAGGGCAAAAACAAATAAAACAAACCACCATCCAGAAGCTTCCAGTGGTAAAACAAAAACTAAGCAGAAGTGCCTAGGATAATTTATCGAGTACCCAAAACTCAGGATATGATTCATTTCTCTACACAGAATAGCAACCAAACCAGGAACCCTGAAGCCTCAAACTGACAGAGAAGAGAACTAAGTAGTAACAAATCTGCTTGTTGCTTAAGAATACTTATACACTAGCTATATCCACAGGGCCTCTCTTATAAAGCTCTGAAAGCATATCCATTTTCAAATTTCAAGAACCAAAAACACAAATGATCACACATTTGAACCTTTACCGGCACACTAATTAGCTTATGAAACAACAAAACCAATATACTGATTTGCATATGAAATTTGACTCGTGGGAGCAACAAAAGAAGGTGTCTTTGGGGGATTTTCCAATATACAAGCAGTATCATGGCTATCGAAGAGGACTAAACTAAGAAAGAGCTCAGAGAAAGCGGAACGAATAATTAAGGAGAGAATGAGCACACACCTGAGGAACACAAAAGAGATAAAGCGAATCATGAGGAAGGAGCTGCAGCTTTCTCGACGACTTTCTTGTCGCGTCTTTCCATAGCAACATCCCATTCATCGTGGCCGATGTGCTTAGGCTGCCCAATCACAAATTCAAATCAAATCATCAACCAAATGTTCAATAGAGTACCCAAATTTGTATAAACCGGATCAAATCGAGCAAACCCTAGGAGAGAGAGAGAGCAATGAATCGAAAAGGGGGGAAATTCATACACGGCCATGATAAGCTTTGTGGATGTAGTACTGAGAATTGCCCATGATACAGAGCATCCCACCGATGATTCCGAGAGGCAACATCGCTTCCAACCATACCAACGACATCTTCGTCTTCTCCTTTCTTCCGATTGTGCTTCTTCTCTGTGTTAAGATCCAAGTTAAAGATTTGGGATCAGAGACCACTCTAGTCAATTGGATAATAATGGGCTTTTGGGCTTCATTTTTAATGAAACGTAAATCTCAAAGCCCAATACATCCAAATGAAATGTTTTTGACTTTTTCATGGATTGGATGGATACATGGTCACGGACGGTGGTAATAACTAGATAACCTACTTGGTAGTACTAGTGTTATGACTTATGACCCCAAGTTAGTACATGTAAGCTTTCCCTAGTAATCAAATTTTATCCCACAACCGTATGAAGCTGGATGATGAAGACAGTATACACTTGGAAGTAATGTTTTCTTATAGAAGATATTAAACACGATCGATTAAAAGGCGAGTACCGAGTAAGAAATGAAATATGTCAAACTAAGCAAGTAAACGAGAATCTACGGATATTTAAGACACGAGATACACAAATAAATTAGTAAATAAAGAAAATCTACGGACAGTTATATCAGATTGACACGTTACAAATTAAAATCTCTGTTTATTAATGATATATTTTCTTGTTTGACACGATTTATATATATCAGACGTTAAAACTTATATTTAGTACGATAAAGTAACACCGTGAACCGGAAGTTACGGCCATAAAAACGCAAAAAGGAAATGTAGGGTTTTAGTTGCTAAAAAAGATACTTAAAGGTTAGATTTTTTTTTTAAAGTAATTAAAAGGGAGTAAAAAGGTTAAATGATAAGTCTCATATTTACCCTAGCATTCTACTAAACACTAAAGACTTTAACTGATAAAATGATAGCAAAGAACATAGGGTTGAATGACAATCATGGTAAAGATAAGAATTCAAAAGATGTTTTGACAAAATCCGAATATAGTCTTCGGTAAGTTTCTCTTTTTTGTTAAAAAAAAAAGTTTCTCTTTTCATTTTCTTTTTTTTCCTGTTCTCTTATTTATACACACAAAAAACCCTCCTTGAGTCGAAATGCTACTGTGACGACTCTGTTTGCTTCTCTTCCTTTTCTTCCTCGGCAACAACAACACCCTTCCTCTCCTCACTCCCTATCCGCCAAAATCTCTTCTTCTTCCTTTTTCTTATTTTCCTTTCAATATCTGATAGCTGCAAAACAGAACCCACCATGTCTGGTCTGTATAATTATAATAACTTCTCACCTTCTAGAGCCGCTTCTCCTCAGATTAGAACCCCTTCCTCCGATGTTGACAGGTGTTTCTCTTTCGACTTATCCTCCCTCTCTAATGGCTTCTTTGATGAAATCTCTTATCTCTTTGTTTTTTGCTCGTTTTCTGCAGTCAATACATATCTCAGTTGTTAGCAGAGCATCAAAAGCTTGGACCTTTCATGCAAGTCTTACCCATTTGTAGCCGACTCTTAAATCAAGGTCCCACTCTTCTCATTTCTTCCTTCTTAGATCTGAATTTTTTTTGGTGAAGTTGATGTTTCCTGTATATTTGTCTTGATTATGCAGCATTTCTCTCTTTGATGACTTGTCCTAATACTCATTGTCTGAATCACATAATTGGATCTTCGCTCATATAGTCATATTTAATCTCAGAGTACTTTATTAGCTCTTAATTCTTCATGCTTTTGATGCTTTTGAGTCTTGTTAGTTGATTAGTTCAGTTAATGATAGTATCGTCTCCGTGGTCAGTTAATGAAGATTGGTTGGGGCTTTTTGTGGCTATGCTTTGATGGCGTATGTGGTTTGGTAGCAAAGCTTCCAGATTTGTTAGCTATATTGATTGGTATCATTGACATTCTCTTCTTTGTTTTCTTTTTATTGTGCAGAAATTTTCCGGATCACCGGAATGATGCCCAACCAAGGATTTACCGATTTTGATAGGTTACGGCATCGAAGTCCTAGTCCAATGGCTTCACCAAATCTTATGTCTAATGTTTCCGGTGGTGGATTAGGTGGTTGGAATGGTCTTCCACCAGAGGTAGCCATTTTGCTTACAAACTGTGTTTCGTTAGAGCTTTTTTCTTCATGTCTTTGTTGAAGAAGCTACCTTTTCATCCCTGATTATCTTAATAGAACATAGAAAGTTTCTTAACAGAATATTGTGGTTGAAACCCACTTGCACATGAAAATATTTATGGATGGCTCATGTATTCTTTTCTTGGAGCAGCCTAATATTCCTAGTGCAAGGAATATAAGGTATGAGTTTAGCTCTCCATCTCCTTGTTTGAATATGTGGTGCCATCTGTAGCCTATAGATCGTTGCATGTTCAAGAGTTAGAAGTTTCGGTCTTTGTATACCCGATAAGAAGTCTCGACTGTTTAGGTAATTCCTCATAGAAAATCTATCTAGAGCTTCAACTAGAACCTTTTTATCTCTTGTAGAGATACCCTTTAAGCCCTTCTTCTAGGAGATGATGTTTCATTGCCATTTTACTCATTTCAGAACTGTAATAAAAATGTAGCCTTTTTATTTCTCGTAGAGAATTGGTGGTCCTCATGGAATGGCAATGGAGTGGCAAGGTGCGCCAGCTAGCCCAAGTTCATACCCAGTGAAGCGTATTTTGCGTTTAGATCTTCCAGTTGATACCTATCCGAATGTAAGTTTCGCTGTATTGTTTTCTTTGCGACAATGAAGTTCAGGTGAATTAACCATTCTTCTGCTTTTGGTTGTTAGTTCAATTTTGTTGGAAGGCTTCTGGGTCCTAGAGGGAATTCATTAAAGCGTGTGGAAGCAACTACGGGTTGCCGTGTGTATATTAGAGGGAAAGGATCAATTAAGGATCCTGAAAAAGTAAGACATGTTTACATTTTTTTCTGTTTCCAACCATCTTTTTACCAAACTATGCTCATATTTTGCATTGATATGTTTGTTGCTAGGAAGAGAAACTGAAAGGGAAGCCTGGCTATGAGCATCTCAATGAGCAGTTGCATATCCTCATTGAGGCTGATCTTCCAATTGATATTGTGGATATAAAGCTGCGGCAGGCCCAAGAAATAATCGAGGAGTTGGTCAAGCCTGTGGTGCGTGTTGTAACATACTTTTTCTCATTTTATTTTTGAGAGCCACATTGCTTTGAAGTTTTGCAACAAGTTCATCAATGTTCTTTTTGTTATTTGCATGTTTTAAGTCTTAGTTAGGCAAGGTGGGAGTTCCGTAGTAAAGGAGTCTCAGTTTTGGGTTAGTCTGTAGTAACAAGCAGCAGGTGGTAAGTGGTAACAGACCTTACGCCAGTTAGTTGAGAACTGATAGTCTTAAAGGAGGGCTAGGAGAATTCATTTGGGAATTATGGATTGGTTTAGGATCTTGGTTTGTGCATTGGTCGAGAGTCAAGAGACTTTTCTCCTGAACTATCAGATAACTTAAGGTTACTCACATAACATGCTTTGTATTCTTTTCACAGGATGAGTCGCAGGATTACATCAAGAGGCAGCAGTTGCGAGAGCTAGCGTTGCTGAATTCAAACTTGAGAGAAAACAGCCCAGGACCAAGCGGTAGTGTCTCTCCTTTCAATTCAAATGCAATGAAACGCCCAAAAACAGGGCGTTAAGAGCTTGAGAGATCCTAGATAAAAATTATGTGCATATGTGTATAACTGGCCTAATGGTGTTGGTTGAGTCTGCTCTTGGTTCTTCTGCTTACCCTCTGATCCACACACTGATGCTTATACACAAAGCACCAAGAGAACAGTTTCCTCCTTGACCGGGGTTTGATGCATTGTAACCATCAAAGATATTAGATAATTTGGATTTATTCATGTGTTGAAGTAGTTGTATTCTTGACTTTGGAATGGAGATCTAGTTACATGTATATGTGGATAGATAGATACCTTACCAATGGAGTTTATGATTTTGCTTCTTTCTTGTAACTTTCCGGTTTTAGGCAAATTGTGTGTTATGAATCGGCCAAGGTGGTTGGTGAAGTAGTTGACTATGATGACACGTGGGGCTCAGACACAGCTTTAGGTTTCACAGCTGGGAAATGGGCCCGATTGATTATTTATTGTTTGTTTCGTAAGAAAACCAAAAAAAGGGTTTTTAAAGTTGGACGAGGTTCCCAACTTTTTCACCACTGGCTCCTCTGTGATTGATTCCATTCCCGTCTAAAATATCTCAGATCTCAGATTTCAGATCTCTCAGTTCAACTTTCTCATTCATCACAGATCATAGTGTACGAAGATGGCGGCTATGGCGGCGAAGCTTCATATATCGACGAAATCGGATCAGAGCAATGTGCGATTGCCTAGACTGATCAACCTGTCGCGTGATCCAACCGCTAGAGTCTTGTTTCCACGAAACGGATCAGTTTCTTCGCTCCACACCAACTTCTCTTCTCCAAATATAATGGTTCCATGCGCCGGAGGTGGTGGTGGTGGAAGCATCGGTAATCACGGCGGTGGAAGTGGAAGCGGAGGAGGTGGTGGTGGTTATGGAGGTTCAGAAGAAGAAGAATCGTCTCCATGGGGACCATTAGGGTTATTTATCCAAGGATGGAGATCACGAGTTGCAGCTGATTCTCAATTCCCTTTCAAGGTACTAATGGAAATGCTTGTTGGTGTTAGCGCCAATGTACTTGGCGACATGGCTTCACGCCCTAATTTCGGATTGAACGAGCTAGATTTCGTCTTCTCCACTCTCGTTGTAGGTTCGATTCTCAATTTCACACTCATGTACCTCTTAGCTCCTTCTGCAATATCTCATGGATCCTCCAATTTGTTGCCTGGAATCTTTAGAAGCTGTCCTTCGAGCCATATGTTTGAACAGGGTAACTTCACCCTTATGAACCGTTTTGGGACTCTTGTGTACAAAGGAATGGTTTTTGCTACCGTGGGATTAGCTGCAGGTCTTGTTGGAACCGCTATCTCTAACGGGTTGATCATGCTGAGGAAAAAGATTGATCCGAGCTTCGAAACGCCGAACAAACCACCACCTACGCTGCTGAATTCTTTAACTTGGGCAACGCATATGGGAGTGAGCGCCAATGTGAGGTACCAAACGTTGAATGGGGCTGAATTCTTGCTGGAAAAGTCATTGCCGCCATTGGTGTTTAAAACAAGTGTGATTGCTTTGAGGGTTGTGAACAATGTTTTGGGAGGAATGTCGTTTGTTACATTGGCGAGGATGACTGGATCACAGTCGGTGGAGGAGGAGAAGAAGATAGAGATGTCAGAGATATCAGAGAAGGAGAAAGAGGATTGAATCTCTTAGAGAGTTTCTTTTTTTGTTCCTATGTTGTTTCTGTTGTTCATAGGTAGAAGGCACAAGAGGCATCACTTCTTGAGTTGAAACCTTTTTACACGTTCTTACAAAAGCAAAAGACATTTGTTCTGGTGTGTGTCCATCCTAGTACTCCTATGTCATTGGTAGGGTCAAATTTGTTGTTTTCTGTATCAACATAACCAATAAAATAAATCCAATCACAAGTTCTGATTCAGAAATGAAGATTGAATGATTTACTTATAGGACATGTAAGCTTACTTCTGACGAGTGATCCATTTATGACTAGAGTATAGCTAAGAGTCGAACATATGAACAAAGAATAAATTTAAAAGCAGTGGAAGAAGAAGTAATCAGAACATCCCAAGTTTCATCAATAGGCATGAACACTAGTTAAGCAATAAGCACCAAGAGAGGCCTAACAGTTTCTCATTTCTAAAGAGAGAGAGAGGAAAATGTCACATACAAAAAGAATGTCAAAATAGCGGTCATAAGAGAAAAACCTTCATAAAAAAATTAGCGGTCTTAGATGGTTGGTGCATTGCAAATTTGCAAACCATTGAAAGATACATTCTTTGGAATTATTCATGTGTTGAACTTGTGGTATTATACATATATGTAGAAAGCTTCCAATTTGGCGATCACAGTTGTGTCTTTCAACTAAAAAAAGACATTTGAAAGTTCAATGCTTTTGTCCGAATCCTACTATATAAAAAAATCAACAATGGTGGTGGGTCAGCTCAACATGCTTAGTTGGTGTCTTGGTGAAGTAGTTGAGTGTTATGGGCACGTGGGAGCTCAAAAACAGCTTAAGTTTCGCACGTGGGAAATGGGCCGATTGATTTTGATTGTTTGTAAAAACTAGGGTTTTAAAGCAAAGATCAGGTTTCGATTTCACCAAAAACCAAACACTGTGTCTTCCATCCTAAAGATTGTAAAGGGAAACCGTTTTCGATTTTCAGAGAAGATCACACATCTTTCGTCCCTTCACTGCCATACGTGTCGATAAAGATGGCGGCTATGGCGGCGAAGCTTCAGTTATCGGCGAAATCTGATCAAAGCAGTGTGCGATTACCGAGAGTGATCAACCTCTCCCGCGATCCAACGACTAGAGTCTCGTTTCCGCGAAATGGATCAGTTTGTTCCCTCCACACCAATTTCTCTTCTCCACATCTCGCGAAACCTTGCGCCGGAGGTGGTGGTGGTGGAAGCACCGGTAATAACGGCGGCGGAAGCGGAAGCGGAGGAGGAGGTGGTGGTTTTGGAGGTTCAGGGGGTGAAGCAAGTGAAGAATCATCTCCATGGGGACCAATAGGGTTATTCATCCAAGGATGGAGATCAAGAGTTGCAGCTGATCCTCAGTTCCCTTTTAAGGTACTAATGGAAGAGATCGTAGGACTTAGCGCTTGTGTTCTCGGTGACATGGCTTCACGACCTAATTTCGGATTAAACGAGCTAGATTTCGTCTTCTCCACGCTCGTTGTAGGTTCGATTCTCAATTTCGTACTCATGTACATGTTAGCTCCTACTGCAGCAACTCTTGGCTCCTCTCAGACTTTGCCTGGAATCTTTAGAAACTGTCCATCAAGCCATATGTTTGAACAGGGTAGCTTCACCGTTATGAACCGTTTCGGGACTCTTGTGTACAAAGGAATGGTTTTTGCTAGTGTAGGATTAGCTGCAGGTCTTGTAGGTACTGCCATTTCTAATGGGTTGATTATGCTGAGGAAGAAGATGGACCCGAGCTTCGAAACGCCAAACAAACCGCCACCGACTGTGCTTAATTCTTTAACTTGGGCAACTCATATGGGAGTGAGTGCGAATGCAAGGTACCAAACGTTGAATGGGATTGAGTTCTTGCTGGCAAAGGTGTTGCCCCCATTGGTGTTTAAGACAAGTGTGATAGTTTTGAGGTGTGCAAACAATGTTGCTGGAGGAATGTCGTTTGTTTTGTTGGCAAGGATGACGGGATCACAGTCGGTGGAGGAGAAGACAGAGATTTCAGAGAAAGAGAAGGATGATTGAATCTCATCCTAGTCTTTCAAGGTTTTTGTTCCTGTGTGTTTTTCGCCAGTTCATAGGCTTCTTGAGTTGAAACCATTTGTGTTGGAATAAATAAGATGAATCCCTTCTTAGGTCCATCCTATTGGATGTCATTGTTAGGCCAAGTTTGTTGTTTTCTTTTTCAGTTACCATGAATATAATAACTCAATAAAAAGGTTATAAATTACAAATAAAGATCGAATGATTTACTTATCGAATATGTGAAAAACTTCATTCTGTTGTGGTGCTCTCTATTTATTGTTTAATAAAAACCTGATTGAAGCAAATTATGTAGGTGACGATTGTGATTGTTGGTAGAAAAATTCAAGGTCAAAATAAACACAAGAATTAGATTTGATCAGTTTTGAAGGATTACGTAACTAATGATGCGTTGGCCCCTTACAGTAATTCGTCCCCCTCATTACACAAACAATCTATTGTCAAAAGTGTTGTTTTGTTGTTAGATCCCAGTAGATTAGAGCTAGAAAAAGCCCCATCTACTTGATCTGTACCCAATCATATATCCAAATTAAGAGTACAAGACATCCTCTTTTCCATTCAACCAATCATCCGACAAGTTTGTATAGACACGAGTTAAGTCAGGGTATTGAAGTATACATATCTTACAACATGGAATAAGAGAATGTGTGTGTGTGTTCACAAGGAGTCATCACCTAACAGCCTCAGGTGCAGAATTGCAGTAGGGTGTGTGCAAGCACACAAGTCTCGTGAAAGTCAGACACACAACCGCACACGCTAGTCCCAGCACCATCCCCACACTGCCTTTCCTTCTCTCTAACCTCACTGCTCTCTTAATCACCTGCCAGAAGCTGGGTAGTAATCCACCGCACGCCACCACCATCACGTGGTCCAGTCCGCTGTAATCTATCCCTGCTAATATGGATCCTATGGCCGATATGGGTCCCACAAATCCTATCAAAGCTGCTGCTGCAAGAGCTGCGTGCCAACTGTCTGTAGCCCCAAAGACACAGCTTGCAACCGCTGTCCCTCTTGGGAGCCCGTGTAGGGAAACCGGGAGAACCATATGTCGGCCAAGGCCATAAGCATTTGGAGCAGCCACCCCGAGAGCAAGCCCCTCGGCTAATGCATGGAACCCAACCGCTCCACACGCTAATAATGATTGGAGTGTTATCACACTGGTTGGAAAATTGGTTACTGGGTTTATTAAACTGCCAGCCCGGGACTTTTTCCGACCAGTTACATTCAGGATGGTTGAGCTAGTGAAATGGCTCAGTCCAGCTCCAATTGCAAGTAGACTAACCAGAGGGATTAATCCCATTTTTGCGGATAGCAGCAGTTGAAGTGGGCGCCAGAGACCAAGGACAAAAGCAATGCCTGAGGCAACTCCCATGAGAAGGGCGTGCTGGAGACGGAAGGTGACTGCCGATGCAACCAGAAATACTCCCCCAAGCAATGGACCCAGACCAAAGAGGAGTGAAACGAAGAAGCCAGAAGCATCCTCTGAGCTGCAGATTGGAAAAAATGAAGCCTTAGTAAAATTTAAGAACCAATCAAATGGAGCAGCATATAACTTTTACTAGAACTCTGTAGTTTTACTTGTAATCATGTGTGAAACTCTCGAAAAGAGTGCTAAGAGCTTCCATGGATGCTACTGATATGGTGGCTGCAGATGCCACTTGCGAAGGAGACGCTTCCTGTTGTGGTTACAATGAACAGAATTTAATTAAGTATACTAAGTGAATTTCGCATCTTTCTCAAATAAAAATATTAAATCACCACATGCAATTCACCTTAAAAGCATCAGGAAGCACTTCAGCAATAACCATCCAAATCATGCATCCGGCAGCAAATCCAGTGCAAAAAGGCAAAAACTTGCTGAACGCATCAGCGCATAAAAAAGCTGGCACGGCGACGAGAGGCTGGTAAAGAATGCAAAGAAAACAATAATCAGTATCCTGTTATGCAAACAAAGAAATCAGATCACAGAACATCATATGATTACCTGAGGTAAGGATGTTATTATACTCCAGAGCATGGCATTTTGTGGAGAGACACCCCTTGATGCCAACACCATGCTAACAGCCAACCCTTCTGGAATGTTATGAACAGCTATGGCCAAAGTGACCAGAAGCCCTTGGCTAAAACCTTTTGAGCCAGCGAATGATACACCAACCCCTGATCCTTCCCCGAAAGAATGAAGTGTCATAATTCCTATGACGAGAACAACTTTAGTTGCATCTGCGCCTTTAATATCCAGCATACTAACTTCACCATATTGTTCAAGAATCTGTCCAAAATACATGGTTAATTAATAAGTGATAGGTTTCTGTCAACTGTCAACACATGAGATTTAAATTCAAAATACTATGCAAATAAGTAACTAGGTGATTGACAGACGAACATTCAGTTGCTTACCTGCTTACAGAGCCAAATGAACAAAGCACCGGCTAGGATCCCAGTAACAACCCAGTTTCCAGAGCCATGTTCCTGCCCTTCCTTAACAAGATCAAAGCTAGCGGCCAACATCACACCAGCAGCCATGCCATTGCAAATTCCAGCCCATTGAGGATCAAGCTCAACAAAGAAGAAGGGCACAGCACCTAACCCAGTGGCAGCAGCCATAGCCAAGGTGAACAACGCAACTGTTGAGACTGAAACTTTGTTGTGAGTGCCTCTCTTTTCACCCATTCCAATGTCATGTAATGTTTTCTCTACACCACTTCCGTCAATAACATTACGTCCCATGTTTTCATGGGGAGAAGCTCTTACTTTATGTGAAACCTCCCACTGAGCATTCGCATCGGTGTTTCCAATGAATACAACGACAAATAAGAATAGAAGCAGCACAAGTCCTTTGCAGCTTGAATGCATCATTTTGATCTCCAAGCAAGTTTTCTCCTTACAAGAGATTAGAGAAAACCAAATTATCTCTGAGGCTTTGAAGAATCAAAACTGAATCAAGAGGAGGTTTCCTGTTTAACAAAGATCACAAGAACAAATTTCAAAAAAGAAACTGTAACGAAGAACAACAAAGCAACAATCCTCGCAATATAACAAATAGTTCGTACAGAATCGTTCCTATTCTCCTTTCAATGGACAAAAGCGTTTAAAAAACGCTAATTTCTAGCAATTCGTTTTACCAGGTTACAATTTGCGAACTCAATTTCAGAAATTAACGATTTGATCTACCGTTCTACACAATTTACCCCATCCAGATTAATGCTAGAACAAAAAGAACGGGATCGCAGAACTTACCAGCACAGTAAAAATCAGAGCACGAAGAATGTTGGATCGGACGAACATGAGCAAAATTGGAGGCGAATGAAGAAGATTTTCAGGAGATATGATGAAAAAATTTGAAACCCAAAAAAAAAAGAAAAGGAAACCTAGTGCGACGACCGGATCCCTTCTCGCCTTAGGAGACTTTGGGATAAATCATGGAAGCCAAATTTTATCAAAGGAATATCCACTGACATTTATTTATTTTTACATTTAAAAAAAAAAAAAAAAA
>Ga0041059_1001380_pt1 | contig 19283 bp, 15 predicted proteins | sample AraColnosormetaG_FD_56232 | JGI IMG/M metagenome (GOLD analysis project Ga0041059, IMG submission 56232) | Arabidopsis roots microbial communities from North Carolina, USA - Col MF nosort | ecosystem: Host-associated > Plants > Roots > Unclassified | place: USA: North Carolina | collected...
AAAAAAAAAAAAAAAATTCTTGTTATACATTTTTCAGCATGGATAAAATTTTATCCAAATGTTTTTTTGGACATCATTTATCCACATTTAAAAGCAAATATTAATCCCATGAGAGAATACGAGAAAAACGCAGATAAGTTGATATACGGTTTTAAAAAAAAAAGGTGACCACTTATATTAAAAGGTAAAATTAATTGGTCATTAATATTAAAAAATATTTAGAGCTTCATAATCAGGAGAAGAGTTGTTGTTGTTGTAAAAAATTTTATCTTGTTGATAATCAACGATCCTTTATTTATTTTAAACTAAAAGAGAAAGTAATTTACTAAAATTTAGAAATAACCAATCATTATCAGATTTCCCATACTATAATACATTAAACTTTTTAAAAGACAACATAAATTATATCTCAGTTATCATCAAACAAAATGATGATCACTTCACTAAATCAAATTCCACACATTAATGTTCAACTTTAGCATATACATAAAATTTAGCTAGGGAACCTAAATCCTCTACACTGCATAAGCCTGAATTTGTTGAGTGTTCAACAAAAGGACAATGGCATCTAAAGAAGAAACTTCTTCTCTAGCTTCTCACTTGCCTCAGACTATCCTTGTTTTAGAAAACACACGTCATCATTTTGTTAAAGGTACATTTCAGTTCAAGTACTGTCATTGAAACTGATCTCTGAGCACACTTCATCTACTGTTCCCATCAACACCTGATTGATTCTGTGGAGATTCCGGATATGGAATCACTGGCGGAGGTTGACTATCTAATGTATGTTCCAAACTCTCAGAAGTCAGAGTATAAGTCTGGTCTAAAGATAACAACATGTCTGGTAACACTGATCTTGGGGAAGTAGCAGACTCGTCTGATGTGACATTGTTCACATTTGAAACTTCAGGTTCCACAAGTTCTTGCAACTCTTGAGTTGATTGGTCTCCATCATTTCCCCCAAAATGTTCTTGGGGTTCTTGATTTGTTCTTCTTTCAAAGGCTTCAGGTTCATCAGAGTCATCATTTATCTTCATCTCATCAGTCAAGTTTTGGACACGTTCCTGTCATAACGGTACAAGGAATATATTCAAATTCAACATTTTGAGAAACACATTGCAAGTAGCAATCATATTTCCATAAAACCTGACAAGAACAAGAACTATATAACCTCTTCTCTTCTCGAAATAACTTCATTGATGTGAGGAACTGTTGACTCTTCATGTATATAGAATCCTTTGTCTGAATTTTCCAGTGGAAAGCGTCCGGATTTTGAGCTCTCTTCTTCCTCAGATCTTCCGTTGATATCAGTACCATCAGACAGACCCTCAACTTGTTTGGCTACATAAGTTTCTGGAGAGACCTTAGAAATCGTTTCATTTAAATCTTTATCAACTTTCTCCACTGGTAACATTTGAGTTTCTTCAGTTCTATCCACAATGCTCTCCTCACCACTAAATCCCGTCTCCTTCCCAATGTCTGATTCGTTGACAATACGTGATTTTTCTTCATCAGAAGAATTATTCCCATCAACTGTAGTGGGAGGTGATCCAATTTCAGAAACCTCAACTTGAAGATCAGATTCTACAGATAACTTATGACCTTTTTTTGAGCTATAACCAAAATGCTCCACGTATCTTTGCCTTTCCGCTGCTAAAGAACTCGAAAGCGAACCAGTGTTTCTAGGAACTAAACCAACTAAAGGGTTTTCAACACGAAGATCACCATTTCCTTTCCCAGAAGTTCCAGAAAAATATGCTTGATTTGAGACATCAGAATTCATTTCCCTGTCTTCAGGAGAAAGCAATGAGTTTGAATCACTAACAACAATCTCTGTCATGTGTTCTGACTCCATATCATTTACTTCTCCTCTTGTTAGATCTTTTCCTTTCATTACAGGATGTTTCTCCCCAACCAATCCATCATTGCTACCTACATGAGCAAGGATCAGAATTGTAGAACTTAGAATCATTTACTTTGTAAGCTACAACATTTTTCAGAATGACAAGAGGATGTACCTTGTTGTGGTATTGACTTCTTTTTCCACGGTTCCCATTTCGTGTCAAGCTGATTGTCCAATGGAAAGACTCTGCGACAAAAGCTTTCATGGCGGCAGAAGAAGATATCATTAGGGTTGGCTGCAAACTCTTGCTGAAAACTATCTCCTGAGAGGTTAGGCTTCTCTTCTTGTGGATCATAAGGAATATCAAAAGGGTTTTTAGTTGGTAATAACACAGAAGGTGCAGATTCAGGCATTTGAAGACCATCAACTATATAGTTTTCTTGATCCAAACCGAAATAGTTCCGTCCAACACAGACTGGAGGAACTTCCATATCCATTAAGCTACTCTCAGCGGCAAGTCGGACTAATCTCCTCATTCTTCTTCTAGTAATCAAATGCTCTAACCTCTTGTTACGTTCCATCTCAGAGTTTCCTAAATCCATCAAATTCTTTTGATCATCCTCTGTCCAAGCTACAATCTTTTTGTCTTCACGTGTAGTTTCTTCTTCTTCTTCGCCTTCTGATGACGATGAACACTCGATCTCGGTTTCGCCACCACCACTAGTCAACCTCTCCGATGGATCCACAACGGAAACATTCCCGGTGGTTGAAAGAGTTTCTTCATCTAAGCTAGGCTCAAAGGAGAAACCTTCAGACACAAGAAAGGCTCCATCTTTCTTGAATTTCTGAAGTTTGGGAGATTTTGCAGTATTGGGAATTTCACCATAGAGAGTTGTTAAAATGACTCTGTCTCTCTCATCTTCACTAGCCTGAGAAGAGTCCCAATCTTTCCCAACCTCTTCAACTTTCCTTCTAGCGTTTCGTCGAACACTTCGTTGGTGCTTTAAGTCAGCCTTCCTTGTTTCTTCCTCCTCAGATCTCTTTTGGGAAAATGGTGAAAACCAATTATCCGTTTTGATATGCAAAAGCTTAAAACTTGGATGATTCCGAAGATAAAACACAGAGCATGCGATTAACGGAGAAGAGTAAAGGACGAAATAAAAAAGGCGTGGAAGAAAAATGTATAGGAGGAAGATAATTGCAGAAACACCAGAAACAACTGGGTGATTCCTTACGTTTCTATAAACGATGTTCGTGGAAAATCTGAGAATTTTCCAGAACAGAGTTCCGACATCTTTGGCATCGATTCCCATGTTTTAAACAGTTCAAATTCTCAGAACACTTTGAGAGATAATAACCCAAAGCATTCTGTCTATGGCGGTTTGTGTTTTGTCCTAGAGAATCAAAATGCTTGAAAGGGAAAAACAAATATGGTTTAATTGAAGAAGCGAAAATTGATCAATAAGAGAGAGGTCAAGCTTTCATTTGAAACAATAACCAGTCAATAAAAAATAGATTTTTCAAGGGTTTTTTTAGATTTTCGTTTTGGTTCTTTTTCAGTTTTCAGAACACACGGTAAGGACGGAGAAGACAAAATAGAAAACTGGTAAGAGAGGGCGGGAGTTAAATTAGTTGCTTTCTTACACATGTTTCCAAAGATTCTTGTTTTCTTACACTTTTAACCACATTTTTTACTGGTTCAGAAATTGACCCTTAAAGTTCATGGATTTTGCATCTCATATCTCTTTCTTCAAAAGATTGGGCTATCTTCTTAAGCCCACCAAGACCCATCAAATGTCTGTAAATAACATACACTATTGACACTTCCTAAGTTTTCTAGCTAATCCTTTTTTTTAGCAAGTTGTTAACAGATTTGTGTGAGACTATTCATGATTTTCAAAACCAAGATGAACATCAACGCTTAAAGCTTATAATAGCCACTCTTTCTTGTTAACTTGATGACTAAAGTCAATCTTTGTTGCTCAATCTTAACTGATACACACACAATCAACGTTACTCATGATATCTAATTTCACTCCTTACTCCTTCATTGAGAGTTGGACACAAAATCAGTATGACAAGAAATTGAGGATGATCTCTTAAGAAAAACTCTAAAAGTAAATACACATTTCTCTTGTTGTGACACAAAAAGGAAAGAGAAGACCTCATCAAGGAGAGTGAGAAGATGTACTCAAGATTAAACTCATAATTAAGCCACACTTGAAGCAATTGGAACTACGGGTGCTACTCATTCTTAAGCTTCCTCTGACCCTTCATAACACAAACAAATAATTACTTTTCCATATTAACACATCATATTTCTACCTCTTCAAGAAATTAAAACCAGACAAAAACGATCAAACACAACATTCAAAACATCAAATTTCGACAACAAGCCAGTTCCTTTCAAGAAAACACTAACCTTCCGTCTCATCTTCATCGTCATCTTCTTCCTCCACCGCATCAACACCGTACCTCGCATTCAAGAACTCCACAGCCGCAGGAGTCAGAACAAGCTTATCAGCGTTCAAAATATCAAACAGATTCAGTGTCCTAGGCGTCAACATCCTCAAGGTTCCAATGTTCCTACTCGATTTCGCCACATTCTCATCCACATCAATCATCAAGAACATAGCTTTCTCCTTGGGATCCAATCCCCACCTTTGCATCGCAGCTAAGAAATCTTTAGTCTTGGGCTTCTCAAACTTCTCCCCAAATTCCTCCACCACTATCGCACCACCTTCCGCAGATGCCGCACTCGATAACGCCGTAGATATCGCTAGCTTCTTCTCCTTCCTATTGATTTTAATTGACCAATCCTTAGGTCTTGGCCCAAACACCACACCTCCACCGGGACGTAACGGTGTTCTCTGAGATCCACGCCTCGCGTGGCCAGTTTTCTTCTGTGAGTAAGGTTTAATTCCACCACCACGAACTTCACCGCGAGTCAGTGTGGAAGCAGTACCTCGCCGCTTGTTATTCAGGTCCGTCACGATGGCTCGGTGCACAACGGCACGCGCGGTATCCTCCGGCGCCGCTTTGAGGTCTAGATACGTCTCTCCGACCTTCTCTCCTTCGAATGATAGAATCGGTAGAGTCGCTAGCTGGGAAGAGACAGAAAGCGGCTTCGAGACTCTGCCGGAGCCGAGTTTTGAAACGGAAATGTAGGTTTTAGGGATTTGGTGAGAGGAGGATAAAAAGAGAGAAGATGAGAAGAAAGATAGCGAATTTGGTGCTGTTGCAGAAGAAGCCATTGTTGTTCCCTGACCTGACCTATCACAACGAAGAAGAAGAAGAAAGACTGAGAAAGTGTTATCCACTCTTCAAATGCCTATCTTGTGCTTGGTGAGAATTTATGCATCTGTTTGGACATAAGGATATAACTATCCTGTTCATGAATAACTCCAGCTGTCGCTAGTAAGAAAGAGTCAAACTCCAAAAGTCAAAAGCCTCTTATATAGCCAGCAGGTTTTTTGAGACATAAAACTCTGTGATAAAACGATGATAGTTGATGATAGCTGAGACTTTGATACAGATATTTGAGATACGAGCGCACGTTAGCTAAGACCACCGCGTAAGCCACCGTCTCGTCTTGAAACGCACCGTATTCATGACTTCGTCGGAGCCACTCGACCTGGTTGTCACCGTCGTCTCTGCCAAGCACCTGAAGAATGTCAACTGGCGTAACGGTGACCTGAAACCCTACGTTGTTCTGTATCTTGACCAAGACCACCCTCTCTCCACCCGCTCCGATGATTCCTCCTCCATCAAACCGGTGTGGAACGAGCGGATTACTCTTCCTCTCACCCGATCTGTCCACGAATCGGTCCTCAACATCGAGGTTTTTCATTCCAATTCTTCGGATCTGGCGAAAACCCTCGTCGGATCGGTTAGGTTTCCTCTAGCTCGTTTGATTGACTCGGACGGGTCAATGATTCCGGAATTGATCAACTCGCTCGAGCTGGTTCGTCCATCGGGTCGACCACAGGGGAAGATTCGTTTGAAGCTCGCGATCAAAGACAGACCAATCCCTCCACCGCAGCATCCTCCGCCACGTCCTCAATCTCAACCACTAGATTACTATTCTGCCCCTCAAGGAAACCATTATTACTCCCCTAGCCCTCCTCCTCCTCCTCCTCCTCAAGCACCGATCACCGCTCCATCTCCTCAGCGTGACTACAGAGAATTCTCACAGTCACCGTCTCCGTCTCCTTACGCATTCACTGATCACTACTATTCCGGGTATTATTATCCGCCTCCTCCACCACGTTCAATGTACGATCGTGCCTCCAATTACGGCCTCCCAAGTGGCCCATCTGCTCCCGTTGATGCCTTCTCATCGATTGATCACAAGCAGCCTCCTTTAGCTCCTCCTCGGTTTTCTAACTACGGTCCACCGCCTAGTGGGCCCTCAGCACCCGTTGATGCCTTTCTGGTTACCGAGTACAAGCCACAAGCTCCACCTATGGGCTCGCGATTGTCTAGCTACGGAGTGCCTAATGGTCCATCGGCACCAGTCGATTACTCTCCTTATGATCACAGGCAGTTGCAGAAGACGATGGGTGGATTGAGCTTAGAGGAAGAGAGAGCTGCTGCAGAGAGGTCTGAGAGTGATTTCGGAGCTAGGCCAAACTACAGCTATGGCCGTGATTATCGCCGTGAATGTTGAGGATGGCAAAAAGTTGTTGAATTTCACAAGTGTGCGGCGTTTCTAAGGCTTTACTTATCATCAGATTTGTTGGTGTTAGAACACCAGGAAATGGCTGATGACAAAATATGAATTTGGTGAAGTATATGTTATGTCTATATGTATGTCTCGTTTGTGAATTGATTTGTTGCTTCTTTCTAGCTGATATTCGGTGTTACCCCTTCTGTACCTTTGTACATGTTTCTAAAACATCTCTCATTTCTTTCCTTCATTCAGTTTCTTGAATCAAGCTATTGGGTTCTTAGGGTTAATGTTCTAATGTGAATCACTTTACTGTTGATTTATTGTTTGAACCATGCTCTGATTAGGTATGGTAGTATGCTCTGTCTCAGACATGAACAGTCCTATATCCTGCGATTCTGCCGAATATTTTTGCAGGCTGGTTAAAGACTTTGGTTCTTATTTCATGTTTGATGATACCAATGTGTGATTTTCGTTTGGAACCAGTGATCTCCATATTCATTGAGCGTTTGGATTAATGTGTCTTGAATCATGCTCATCACAGTGCAGAAAAGATGTTCTCTCTGATCGTTTTGGGTAAAATGGTATGTACACGGTTGGTGCTAAGTCTATTGTGCTCTTGTTATAACGATGAGACAGAGCAGTTTTGCTATTGCATTCTTTTCCCTTTTGGCATTTTGGTAACCTGCTATACATATCAGTCAATCTCATGCTATTTGCATCTAATCACTGACAATCATGCAGGTATTATTGTTCTGTTCTCAATGGAATGTTTTCACATGTAAAATCACTCTATTCTCCAGATTGTGTGATCTTCTATTTATGTCCTGACACTCCCTGGTTTATTATATGCTTTCTCATATTCTTGTACCCACCATTAACTTGTTTTTTTGTTCTTTCCTTGATCCCTCCTTTTTATTGTAGCCGCAGACTCATGAAAGGAATCTGCATCCATAAAGGTAAGATTATATTGGCCTCTCCTGGAGTCAAAAAGAAACTTTTTTAGATTGTTATGTAACTTATGTGCACACATGAGTGATCATCAAAGAAGAATGATACCAAATGGTTGCTTAACCTTTTTCTTCACTTAAACAAAGGGTTTATTCCCTCTGTGGACCGTAAAGAAAAATAGAAAAAACTAAACCTAGTCTTCTCTTTTTGCTCTTGGGCATAGTTCTCTTTATAAATTTGTAGATCCACTTTAACTACAAGTCTTTTTATATATAGGGTCTAAAATAAGATTGAAGTTACACTTTTTTGTTAGTTGTTTATTTGTTTATGTCTTGAGTGCTTAATCATGGCCTAAGCGTAATGATGTTATAGATAATATACATCATTAATCATTTCATGTCTTTTCCCGTATTTGCCTGAACTATCAGCACAACTGTTCTCAGCACCAGTCCGTTAAATATCTCTCATTATCCTCATATTGTTTCCCATAAACTTCTCTCACTCTCTCTATCTTTCTCTTGATATGTCAGCTACTGGTATAAAACGGTCCAACCTCAACACTAGACCGGTTCAGAGAGATGCTTCGGCTAAGCAAACAGCTATCAAGGGACCTTATGGTAAGAGTCCGGGATGCACAACAAGCTGCGGATTAAGGTTACCGAGGAAAACAGAAGTGACAGCAGCAAAATTGATCAAGCATCTTGGATGCAAATTTGCAAAAGGTTTGCGTCTGGTGGTGATGAGGAAGAAGAAAAGATCTCCACCGTCGAAGGTTTCTTCTTTTTCTGGGAGGTCTCAGCCACCAATCATCCCAATAAACAATGACAGTCATCGATCAGAGGCCATAGAAGACTGCATACAGTTCATCAACTCATCATCCTCCTTCACCAGATCAAACTCTACTTCTTAAGTGTTATCATTCCCAAACCTTTTGTCTCGGTCGCTCGCTCGCTCGCGTATTGTCTATTTTACTTATTCGTGAGAGTTGCATGTAAATAATGTCTACATAAATCTATTATGTGACTTCTGTTGTTGTAGTACGAGTAACTGTCTTCCATCTTTCTCAATTTCTGTCTATAAATATTAGATTTTGATATTCGTATTTGTTCATGATTAGTTACAAGGATAAGCCACTTCTGTTTTATCAATAAACGAATTTCCTCTTTCTATAATACATATTTTTCTGAGATGTTCCTATAATTAAAATGTTCGTGTGTGACTTATTTTATCATTTTATTAATTATGTAGTAAAAATGCTTTAGTTTAAAAAGTAAATTTAAAATAGTTTATCCAAGAAAGTTCATAAATAAAGCATGGCCACTGATTTGTTTACCCTAACAGTTAGTAGCACCTTCAGTGAACGGGAGACCACCTAAATCAATCTATGTGTGAGCGTGTGTGATTTGTTTAGCTTTAACGTTTGATAGCCTAAAACAACTTCTTCCTTTTGTGTAGTCTTTTTACCCAATTCTATCATATCTTTTAAAATAGAAAATTATAGCAAATTTTTGGTCGTGTTCACAATTTGTTTGAGTGGGCTACTAAAAGTTGAAATCTCCACTAATCGTTTAGATAATACTAAATCCATTTGTTAATGTTGATCCACTGAAATCTATATATGTAAATGAAAATCAAACTGATTTTTAGCCTGAGACGAAAATTTGTCGGCAAGTGTGCGATCAAATGATCAGTAAGTATTAAGTGTGATCAGTCGTTTAGACCAAAAGACAAATTTGCAAGAATTAAAAACATCAGTACGCCTAAAAAGCCCGTAATGTCTTAACAACGTATGGGCTTAATTCTAATGTCTAAAGCCCGTAATATCAAAGCCCAAGCCCAGGTTTATAATACATCCGACACAGCCACCGGCAATCTTCCCGCCAGTATAATCGCCATGGATTCCGGCAGTCTCAAGCCTAAAAGGCTAAAAATATTTTCGTCGCATACATCATTCCGTTCTCAGCTGATTTAAAATACAATTAATCTGCTCCCAGATTTGAAGAACCCTAAAATAAAAAAGAGTAAAATTGAAGGCTGGAGATTGTGAACATGGACGGTTACTCTCTCTCTCCTACCTCGGTAATCTCGCTCAGATCCTCCCACGTTCTTCCTCGCCTCTTACGCCTTTGCGTGTTACCTAAAAAGGTCATCACCTTCATCGTCGCCGGTTTTCCTCTTCTCAAATTCGGTGGATCTCATTTCCCACTGACGATCGTACTCTCTCGATTCGTATTTACGCGCCGTGTTTCAAGCTATTTCGAGCTCATAAGTGTTAAAGTCTCTTCCTTACTCTTCAATCAATCATTCGTATCTTCGATTCCGTGAATTGAAGAGGGAACTTTTCTGCGATTCTGCGAATTGAGGAGGGAACTTTGTTGCCATTCTGGAACAAGAAATGTCTGCCGTGAAACTGGAAGCAATTGTTTGCCACGAGCCTGATGAATCAGAGCTGAGTCACTTGAGTGATAATGGTAGTAAAACTAAAAACGGAGTTGTCTTTCAACTTCTCGATCAGAAGAGTTCCGAACATAGATGGTTTAGTGAAAGGTAATGTAAGATGCTTAGACTTTGTTTTCTTGAGCGGATTCAGTGTTATGAGCTCTAAAGATTTGTTGTGGTTATAGAGGGAATAATGCATTTGAATTTCTTGATTCTTCCTCAAGGTTTCTTAGATGGAGACGGAGATATCTTCCGGTTGATGGAGATAACAGGCGTGACCACGGGTCTGTGAAACAGTCAGGACCTCTTGTGTCTGGTGCAGCTTACTGTATCTCTTCCTGCAGCATGATTATATTGAACAAAATTGTTCTCTCCAGCTACAATTTCAACGCAGGGGTCTCTTTGATGCTTTATCAAGTAAGACATTTTAACCCCATTAGCTGGTTTCCTTGATTTGACAAAGTATATAGTTTGGTGATTTCCTTATACGTTTATTTCAGAACTTAATCAGCTGTTTGGTGGTAGCTGTACTAGATATCTCTGGAGTGGTTTCAGTGGAAAAATTTAACTGGAAGTTGATTAGAGTATGGATGCCTGTCAATGTTATCTTTGTGGGCATGCTGGTCTCGGGAATGTACAGGTAAGGTTTCGAACATCAGGCGAGAGAGTAATTGGTTAAATTTCATTTAAGACTAATGCAACATTACATTTCTATTCCAGTTTGAAATACATAAACGTCGCTATGGTAACTATTCTGAAGAATGCGACGAATATTCTCACAGGAATAGGGGAGGTATACATGTTCCGCAAAAGGCAGAACAACAAGGTTTGGGCTGCAATGTTCATGATGGTAAGTTAAATTGCACATCTTGCCTCCAGTTAGTTTCTGCAGGCAATTCTCTCTGATATCAAAGTGACACCAACTAAGAGTTTGCAATACAGATCATTTCTGCAATCAGCGGAGGTATCACGGATCTCACATTCGATGCAGTAGGGTACACTTGGCAGCTTGCTAACTGCTTTCTGACCGCAAGTTATTCAGTGAGTTTACGCTTATGAAACCAGTAACTGGATCTTGATGCATCTCTTTCTTACTCTCCATAATGATCTCATCTTTGTGACAGCTTACTCTTCGTCGAGTTATGGACAAAGCAAAGCAGTCTACAAAGTCTGGCTCTCTTAATGAAGTGTCAATGGTGCTGCTGAATAATCTATTGTCAATACCCTTTGGCATCATCTTGATTATCTTACTAGGCGAATGGAGATACGTAATAAGCACGTAAGAACTAGTAAACAGAGTGACACTTGTCCAGCGTTTTGTTATTCTGACTATTTAGTGATATGGCTGATTCTTTAGCTCACTTAAAATATATCTGGATCACATTGATAATGACTGAAACTAGTCCTTCTATATAGCTATACGTTTCCAGCTTCTACTGTGTTTTTCTTAAAAATAGTAGAATTTCTAGAAACTAGTTTGTGTTTATAACAAGACTTGAGACTGCAAATGGAAAATACATGAGTAGACGATATCACGGGAACTAAACAGGTGCATATGAAAAAGGTGATATCATTTGAAGGTAAAGTTTTCATGGTGTTTTACTCTCTCTGGCAGGGATGTGACAAAAGATTCAATGTTTTGGGTAGTGGCAACAGCAAGCGGTTTCCTTGGTTTAGCCATCAGCTTCACTTCGATGTGGTTCCTGCATCAAACCGGACCCACAACATACAGGTAACTCTCTCTTTCTCTCTGGACAAAAACAACATTTTTGATTGGATTTTATGTTTGGTGTCAAATGTTATGACATTCTTTCTATTGTGTGGCAGTTTGGTGGGTTCATTAAACAAGGTTCCGATATCACTAGCTGGTCTTGTACTCTTCAACGTCCCTCTCAGTCTCCCAAATCTGTTCAGCATACTGTTTGGTAAGTAACACACTTACAGAGCTGCATCATCTACCACTCAAGCAAAGATCATCGATTCTGTTATTTCTTGTCTTTTTGGTTACTTAGAGGTGAATGAAATTTGTGTATGTAACTATGTATTTTGGTTTTGCAGGTTTATTTGCTGGAGTGGTCTTTGCCAGAGCTAAAATGTCATAAAAAGCGTATTTTCCAAGCCGGATTGTGATTGAGGCTAAAGACAAATAAAGGCAAACAACAAACTTGAGAGGGTTCTTCATCTGCAGCTAATAGTTTCAACTTGGAATACATTTTTTACTATACAATGTAGAATGTTGTAATATAGATATGCAGTCAAAAGTTGAGTTTTGGAAATTTCAATATGCCTAGGCAAAAATACGCTATCAAAAAGGCTGGAGAGGATTAATCGATTTTCATCCGATTGATTTAGAAGTTTATGCTTTGGATTATTTCGTAAAAAATATCAAAACTTGAATGATTGATATTATTTTTGTTGACATCACTTGAACGCAAGTGTACCTATTGATGTCCGTAAAAAGCTATCGTTGATCGTACTCTCTCTGCATAGAAACGTCCAAAAGTGTAAAAATAATAAAATACTATTGAAGCATTATTTTCACATCTTTCCACATCATCTAGCAGAAGAAAAAAAAAGTGACAATGAGAGTATTATGGTGAGTTCACGTGAGAATATACAGAGATCTGCGTGAATCCCAAAAGCTTATCATGGAGACGGTAGATACACAAGTCCACTTGACAATGAGTGAGCAAACAAAGGAAAGAGATACGTGTCCCTCTTTCGGGGGTTCACATTAATGTTTTTGGGGTTTTTTCCTCACGATCCGATGTTTTGAAGTCTACAGATCTAAAGAAACGTATGGAAATTATGAATCGAGAAGGGTTTTTGGTTTCTTATAAAATAATCTACACATACTTCTTTAACTCCCACCTCTTTTGTTGCTTTTAATGCATTTTAATATTAAATCAAAGGGGTAACAATTATTTATTACTACGCAATTTATGCAACTGCCCTGATATAGTAATGTAATTTTGTGAGACATTGTTGTGTAAAATTCTGATTTCACACTCTGCATGTCGACAATCATGTACAGGGGACAAATGACACGCACAATAAAAAGATGGTTCAAACTTGTATATAGACAAAAGTGGACAATATCATTTATAAACCATCCACCAAAATGCTATGCACAAACCATTGCCAAATCCTCTCTGGCTCTCTCTCTATAAAGATAAGGTTTAGTTCTTTTAAAAAAACTAATTGACAAATGGTTTTGTTCACGAAAGAACAAGTCCGAGTATGTTAAAAAAAAAAATTAATCAAAACTCGAAATATGTGCATATATAAACTAAAGTCTTTGGTTCACAAAAACAAAAAAAAGTTTGCCACATGACATGAGTTTTGTATAGGCAAAAAACACACTGTACATACACAAATTGTTGTGACTCTTTATTCATGTGGTGTTGTTCTGTTGCGATGGAGCGTCGAGAGGAAAACACGTTTCATCACCACCGGTGTTCCAGAGGAAATGTGCGTAGTTTGCGGAGTAGACTGAGTTTGTTGGATCAGCGGAGATCGCTTCTAAGTAGGTTTCCTCCGCTCTCCAAATATCGTTTCTCGCTCTCCACAGAAACGTCGCATATTTGTTCAATGCCTCTGCGTCCGCTGGCTCTGCTTTTGCTGCTCTCTTGAAATACTTTTCCGCTCTGTTTTCACCAAACAAACCAAAAGAAGCCACGTTAGATATAGACATAGAGTAGAGATAAGATATGGATTGAATAAGGCCAAAAGGGTAAGTGAGAAAACGTAAGTGAATTGGGTTTTGGTTTATAGAATGTGACAGATGTATCAAATGAGGAACTGTCTAAAATGGAACCGCTTAGCTAAAATGTCAAAATATTATCAAGAGACTGATCACCAAAATATCTAAAACACTGTTTTACCCATTTTAGAGAATTGTTACCTAACAACACTATTGGTGGATGAAGAAATAATGTAACATTGGTCTAAAGACTCAAGCTTCAAAATTACACCACATACTCCACTGTCAAGTATCATCAACCAAGCTTATTTTTTTCTTTGTTGGGAACCCACCCCCAAAAAAGACTCTGGCTAAAAGACAAACTCTTTGGGAAAGAGAACTATCAATCCCTATAGTGAGTGACAACATTTTTAAATTATTCCCTATTTTATTCTGAAAATGGAAGATGTAGATATTCACTTACTAGTTGGCTTCTTTCTCTTAAGGGGTAAAGAGAACTGGTTCACTCAATTTAAAGCCTATCCGATTGGTTCTTATGGTGATTTGATTATGACAATTTCTAGCTTAAAATATCTCTATGGCTCCCTAATTTGCAATAAAATATCTACCATTCCACGGCTACTTCTGACAGTTAGTATCAACTTGCAAGACTCCAACCTAAACACCAAACCGAATCTAAAACTCCATAATCTAACTTAGTATAATAAAAGAACAAAATCAAAGATAACATGATTAGTAGTAAATTATAATATAATGGTCAGATGTTAATTACCTGTCGTAGTCATGAATGATAAGGTAGAGAAACTGTGCGTAATTAGCAAGAAGGAGAACGTTTCCAGGCTCCTGAGACAATCCCGTTTGGTAAAGAAGCTCTGTCTTGAAGTAATCCATGGATTCTTCTGCTTCTAATCGAGCTTCCACCGGAGAAACCATCCCCTTCATCGTCTCGTGATCCAACGTTTCCATTTTCGCAGTTTCCTCCAATATCGAATTCCACAGTCTGATCTCTTCTTGCCCTGACACAGATACATCTGAATCCGCACTTGTTGCACCCAGAGACGATGATGAGAATTGAGATTTTCTAAACTGATCAGATCCATCACCATCTGTTCCGCTTTGTACCGGCGGTGGTATATTGTTCCCGCCGCCACCACCGACAAAAGATGTTTTCCCGTAAGGAGAAGAAACAGAGAACGTCTTAACCATTGAAGAATCGAATTTCTGATTCGTTTCTTGAGTTTCACTTATCTCCGCCGTCGTTTCGAAGCTGAAAGAGAGGGTTGTCGGGGGACTTACGGCGGCGGCTAAAGCAGAGTTGCTCTCAATAGAGTAAACCGTGAAATTAGCGAGAAGGATCATAACAGAGACCATCAAAGTAGGAGTAGCAGAGAAAACTTGTTGAAACAACCAAACGAACGACGCTTGCATTTCTTTTCTCACACGATGAAGAATTCCTTGCAAATCTTCGAAGAGAAGAAGCTCTCTCATGTGTAACGTAAAGCTTTGAAGTTCTCTAATCATAAACACCATTGAAGAGAAAGCTTTCTTAACAGAGCAACAAGCTGATTCTCCGACTTGGTTTAAAACTCCTTCCTCCATCTGTAACTTTCTCTTTATGATCCTAAGCGAAAGAGGAAGATCTACACTGTTTGCTTTCCTCTCGATGTTTGACATTTGCACCATCTCTGGCCATGGCGGTTCCATTGAATCTGACCTGAAATTATTATGGCTTCCTACTATGTCCATCTTTCGAGTGTAATCGTCAATGCGTGTATCCGATTCGTTGTCTTCTTCTTCGTTAGAGACTTGGAATTTGAGAGTTAGCTCCTGCATCTTTTTCGCAAACTCTTCCTCGGAAAACGGATCGACGTTTGCGCTAAAAGCTCTGCGAATCAACTGTGTTTTAGGTCGTTTTGTTGATTCCCAGAGCTCACAGGACTTGGAGTGACGGAGATTTGTCGAAGAAGTGCCGAAGGGAGAAGAAGGATTAAGCCTCTGGCTCTGCATCACGGAACGACAAGACAGAGAAGAACGTCCGTCGTTTCCGATGATCCGTCGTCTTGAAGGAGAAGAAACGGCGGAGGAAGCTAGGGTTTGAGAAAGGGAAGAGGAATGATGAACTATAGGATGAGCCACCCATTGATGGAAGGTGGAGCTTGTTGCTACTTTCACTCCCATTTTCTTGAAAATATCTTCAAATGTTGGCCTCAACAACAAACAAATCTGGACAAATACAGAGCAAAAAGCTGGAGACTAGTTTCGTGTAGAAAGCTTTTCCCTCACTCAAGCTTTCCTGCAAATCAAAAGATGAATCAAGTGAGTCAAAAATGAATCGGAGAAAGTTATTAAATCCATGCACACACACACTCACTCACGGGAATGAATCATTAACAATCCCATAAAAAACGGATCGGAGAAAAACTGAATAAGCACGAGAAACAATGAAACACCGATATCATAAATACAAAAACTTCAGTGAAAGAGAAGAGAAGCTGAAGAGACTCACTCTATAAGAAATGAACGATGGTTTTTGTCCCAGATTATTTTTCTCGAATTTTCTCGGAAAGAAAAATAAAACTCTCTCGGGATAATCAGTGGATGGAGCACGAGGCAGAGAGCTGCCTTTTATACAAAATGCGATGAAGATTTTAATTAAGTGAGGAAAATATATTTTAGTTATAAAAAAAATAAAAAAAATCACAGGTGAAGGTAGTCAAGAGAATACCGGAGAAACCGGTAACAGGTGAACGAAATTAGTGACATGGCACCCATTACAGAAAATGAGTTGAGAGAAAACCGGGAGTTATTTGCAGATTTTTCTTTTAGATCCAACGGTTCTAAATGAGCCACTTTAATCGTAACGATCTGACAAATTTTTGGAAAATGGAAAGTAAAAATTACAATAGTAGAGGGAAAATAATAACAGCCTGGCAATAAAAGGTAGGCCATATAAAGTGGGGTCCTCGTGTCCATGTCATCTGGCAACGACTTTTTATTTAGTAAGGTAAAGTTTAATTGCGTCTTAACTCGTTTTTCCAATCCGTGTTTAATGTTAAAAAAAAAATCTTTTTGTATTCATAATCTCACAAAAGTCGACTATGGAACTTTCCGTAAATTGGAAATGACGTCAGAGTTTTTGACACAATAATGAAATATTGACATTTTTGTATATCTGACAGTTATTTCGGATTTATCCAATATTTTCTGTATAAGAACAACTCAAACATGAAATGCATTGAATGAGAGATTCAAACGTCTAAAGTCAAAAACACATGAATTCTTTCGAAAATGGCAATTGTGTTTAATACTCTCATACCACATAAGTAATCATCACCATAATGCTAGTAATAAACCAAAGTAACCGCACACCTAGGATTTTAGTGGTTCAAGGCTTCAAGCGAATCGGATGGGGGGAAAAAGCAATTGAATGAAGTTTTAAAAGTCTAATTTGAGAGAGTGTTTCTTTTTTTCTGTGTTGAAAATTAATTTTAGAAAATATATATGGTTTACTGATTTCGTGATTTTTTATGAAAGCCATGTCACTGTTCAGTTTTTTTTTTTTCTCTAACAATGAACATATTGGTGAATTAATTGACTAAATAAAAATCCAACATTTGCTATCATATTAATTAATCTGAATCATATTTTCAAAACTTTTCAATCAATAGGAGTAAAACAATATGCTCAAGTCCAAAATGTCTTTGTTAAGATCACATGTTGCACATGCTATTGACCTAACTTCTGTTATCAGCAGAGTGCTGCTATACATGCAGTTCCATAAATTTAAACTATACATTGCATAAAGACACATTGACGATCTTTCTTGCAAAGTACATATATATTAATTACACGATCTTGCAGGACAAGAATCGTTTAACTAGTTAATGATAATTAACCGCGGTATAGGAAACAATTCGCGTAGATGCAATATCTGCATGCATGTAAAAGTATATCAAATTAATTAAGAAGAAGCGACAGAATTCCCAAGGTTAAATAAGTAAAACCATATGATATGAAAACAAAATATTTTTTGTTGGAACGTAGCAATTGAAGGGAGAGGGTAAGGAAGCGACGGTCGAGAAGGAAGGAGAAGTGACCGGAGAGTGGTGATACTTGTGACCGGTAAGGACCAAGTTGACGGAAGTTGGCGTCATTAGGGAAAGCAGCGTCTAAAGAGAGCGAAGGTGGTGAAGAAGAAATTGACGGCAACGTCCACTCCTGATATCTTATTAACGGCTGATATTTATTGTTCTTTTGTTAGTTTCAGTTTCCTCTGCGTATTTAATTAGTTCATGTCCTTGTCGATGTGCTTCTCTTGTATCATGTTTGATTTTCTGGTTATTACAATTCCATTAGCTTACTAAATATGCTTTAACAATAGATATGTACGGAATTGTCTAGTAGTCCCATGTGTAATTACAGAATTCCCGTTGATCTTTGCTTTGCTATAGAATCGCAGATCCCCCACGTGTGAAATGCTGGTTTAATCACACCACATGCTAGTGAACGAAGCGTTTTTAACCTTTGACGTTTACACGTGCAAATTTCTCTGGCTCGTTTTTTCTTGATCTTCTGTTTAAGTAGTTAAATAGATGCAATTAGGCGAGTCATAACTTAATTTTCTCACATATATATTGATGTTGTCATTATATTATTTAGTGTGCCTAAATTAAATTACTAAAACTTTTTTTTTTGTTACGTTAAAGAGCATTTATTGTCCATAACTATATATACGTTTGTAAAACATATTAGTTGACTGTTAAAAAAAAAAGTGGTTGACTTTGTTAGCTAGTATAATAAATTAGAAAATAGCCATAGGATTTTGTGCTGCCGACTGAAAATAATAAGAATTTATCATGTTTACTCTATACGTAAACTCTCCAATCAGCCGACCAAACAATTTTCTCAGAGTCGGACCAGAGCCTCTGGACCGGTGGCCTGAAATCGTGGACCCTTAGTCTTATTTAATTAGGATATTCATAATCTCAATTTGAACCTGATTTAGTTGTAAGAAATAAAACCGATATTTCAAGGTTCTCATGTTTGGTAAAAAATACAATTTTAGAAAAGCTAGGTCATCATGGGTGTTTATAAGATTGTATGAATAATTTATCGAACGAAAGTAATAGCTTTTGGAGAATTGACAATCAGCAATGGAATGTTGTGAGACAACCATTAGATTCAAATGCTAAATGTCAAAATCTTGAGTTAAGTAAAACAAATGGAAAATGATAAAATGAGCCATGCACTGATATACATATCATCTAAAAAGTTGTTCATCGATTGCACTTACATAATACAATGTCGGCACAAATGCTAAACAAATGTATCGTATTTGTTTCCATCGTATACCATACTTTATCGTTTAAACAATAGTAAAAATAATTCAACGATCGACCATGTTAGGACGACAGTAACTATGCACAAATAAGCGAACGATGACGGACAACTTAGTACGGAAATGTATAACTATCATGCTTGGGTTTTCGAAAAATTGCACTCATCATAATATATAATCCTACTATATTATTTGGGAAGTACATTTTAAATGTAACCTTATTTTTTGTAAGTAATTATATAGGTATGCCATTAGAAATAAAATTTAAAGAGTAAATTAATTCATCTCTTTAAAAATTAAAAAGTCAAATACTAATTTAATTAATTAAATTTCATTAAAA
>Ga0041059_1001381_pt1 | contig 19269 bp, 15 predicted proteins | sample AraColnosormetaG_FD_56232 | JGI IMG/M metagenome (GOLD analysis project Ga0041059, IMG submission 56232) | Arabidopsis roots microbial communities from North Carolina, USA - Col MF nosort | ecosystem: Host-associated > Plants > Roots > Unclassified | place: USA: North Carolina | collected...
GTGTGTGTGTTTATTTGAGACAACAAAGAATCAGAAATGGTGTTTGACTATACACATATATATAAATCATATATTATACAATCGAAGAGAGACAGTATCTCTTTTATAGTTTGTGCCTAACTAACGTTTGAAGAAAATGAAACGTTTAGCGCCTATGATGTTTGACTTATAAAGTCAACCAATGTTGTGTGAACGCGTGTGTAACTTGACTCCGCCACGTCATTTATTCGTTTATAATTGCCGTGTGGTTAACTTTTTTTCGTGAAGGTGTGTTAATTTTTGTATGGTGGTTTACATGTCATCTAAAATAACTAGCTTAAGGCCTAACTCCATCATGTGTTTTGGGTTTTAATTAATATTATATGTTTACTAGAGTAGATTAGACTAAATAGTCACGTTTGTAATTGGATTTTGAGAGTGAGATTAGTGGAACGATACGTTAAAATAATGAGGAAATATCATAACAATCTACAGGGGTGGTGTATCCTCAACAATGTCCGATGTGGCATCCATGTCGACGATAATATATACATCAAATTGGTATATACATGATGATTATTAGAATAAATTAAGATTAAGAAATACGAAGATGACTTGGTTGGTTCGATAATTTGGGTACTTAAGCACTGAGGTTTAGGGATCATATAAGATAAATTAATCAACCTAGCCCACCACACAATACAACCACACCTTCTTTGTTTATATCTAAGTGTTAATTACCATATGGATTTAAATAAGTTGATGCAACTTGTAGCTCCAATATCGAACTTTTGTCTTTCGTGGTGTTGTTAATCATCACAATCTGGTCCGTATCGTACGCGGACACCGTCATAATTTATCTCATTTTTGTTGAGAGTGTTCCTCCTATTCGTCAACTTTTATAGCAAAAAATTGTTTTTATCATTTATGTTAGCCGTTGAAGTTTGGCTAATGTCTTAATAATCTAATATACATTTTTGAAGTAAAAATTAGGAAACAGATCTTAGTTTATAGAGTATTTACAATGGAATGTCATTGCTTTAATTTTTTAGATTTGTAAAAATTAGTTAAGGATTTTAAGATGAGAAATACTTGATTTCAAAGATCTCTAGTTATTCTCGATTATTTATTACTGTAAAATCTTGCTTAAATCCTATGTTTCTTTACCTAAAAATATATTTCTGGTTACGTTGCAGATTTTGGTTTGTTTGGTTACACAAGAAACAACTTACAGTCATAGCCCATCTTCTCTTTGCAATAGTATCATTGGAATGGTGCAGAACTTCGTCGGCAAGAACAATGTCAATTTTCTTGTAGTAGCAAGCGGTATATTTGGCACAAGATATTCGGTAAGTGGGTTTATCTAAACTTATAGTTCATCTAAACATTTTGTTTTGTTTTTCTAAGTTCGAGATCGTTAGCCGGAAGTAGTGTAAGATCCAATCTCGAGATTTGGTGGAAATGTGATAAGAGATAATTCTTTCTAACTGAGAGCTGAGGGAGCTCTTTATCGTTTGATGCATAGTGCCATATAGTTAAAAGATTTATGAGCTTACCTATCCTAGATAGGAGCGACTCAATCTCATAGAATAAGTCGATCTTATTTTGGGGTGCCAGATGATATATGTGGATCAAGAGTTCAAGACCTTTTTTAGAACCAATCATATGACCTTGCCAATTCTTACTGTATGTCCATAAAGTGGGTCTTTTGATAGTGTTTGTCTCTAGAGTATGCTTTTGACCATTTCAACCCGTGGGTTTGACCTATTAAGGTCTTGTCCCGTTACAACTCTCGTGTAACAATATAATTCGAATTATTCCTCTTGGCGCTGGTGGTTTACGTAGTTGGTGATGGCATATTGGCATGTTGCAGTTAATCCTCGAGTGCTAAAAGGTTAGCCGTCATGGTCAACATGTAGAAACGAGCTCTCGAGCAACTAGTCATGTACTAAATTCGTCTATAGTGTTTTCATCGCCATCATTAACAAGTATATGTTCGCTTGCAAATTTCATCCGAACATTATATCTACTTGTTTACGGTTTACATCTCTAAACCGAGTCTAATTAACTTAACGCTTTTTTTTGTTTTACAACGAGCCATAATTCAAATCATATATATGAAAGTTAGCCAACTCTTCTCTCCATATGATTGACACATCATCACTTTAGCATTTGACATGTGTCTATTAAATAATTAATGTAAGCTCTTCAACTTCTAATTTATAGGTTAATGATATATTTATTATTTAATTTACATATTTAATTGTAGTATTACTAAATTTATTTTAATATTACATAATTTTTCAATAAAACCATTTTAATAGTTTTCTCATACTGGAAGATTTTTTTTGGTAATCCAAACTCAAAGTATGAGTATATAATAGTCGTGGATTACTTAATGATTTGAGTAAGTTGTTATCTTAAATTGATATTTATACAATAAATCATTAAGAAGGAAAGATACGTAAGGAGCTCCATCATCAAATTCTTAGGTTTCTAGAATCCAACACTACCCTTTGTTAAATTGGTTTAAGACAAACGTTGTTTATGAATTATCTGTATGATGCATTGTTGAGAATGTTATTAGAAAAAATATTTTTAATACTAAAAATAATTGTTTATTGCATGGGGAAATTTGCAAAACTACCCTTTTTTTACTACCTTTTGCAACAATACCCTTTTGTGTTGTCCATTTTTAAAAATATCTCTTCTCTTGAACAGAATGATCAAATTACCTTCATCTAATAGGAACATGTAATTGGAAACTGAAATTTTTACGCAAAAAAAAAATTTCCGCCAAACTTTTTTCCCGCAAAAAAACCTATAGCAGATGTGTTGTTTTTTGAAAATTTTTGGCGGGAATTTTTTTCCGAAATTTTTTTGGCGAGAAATTTATTTTGGAATAATTTAGGCGAAAAATATTAATATTTCATTTTGTTAACCTAATACAATTTTCAAATAGGGGTAAAATGGTCATTAAAAATTTAAAGAGAGTAGAAATAAAAATGACTAAAAAAAAGGTAGAGTTGAAAAAGGGCATCATGAAAAGGGCATTAGAAATAAATTTTCTATTGCATGAATAAGTAATTAGATAAATAAAAATTATATTTAAATTAAACAATACGAAAAAATTCGAAAAAACCGCAGCGTAGCGCGGATGATCATCTAATGGCTAATAATAATTACCCAAACAAAATAATATTCCTTCTGTATTTTTAGTTAGTGTTTAAGAGTTTTACACACAAATTAAAGAATCATTTAGGGAGCTTATTGGTTCTTGCATTTTTTCTACTGATGATAAAACAATCAACATATTATATTTCGTCAACACTAATTAATTTTTACATGGTCTAAAACATCAACTAAAAAATACAAGGGGATATTTAATGTTCATATTCCCTATATTTTGTTTTTTAATTAAATGTATTTGTTTTTCTGAATATTTTATAAATCATTCTAGAAATACAATGGATTTTCTTTTTTTGATATATTTGGGGAAAAAAACAAAAGAGTAGAGGTTTTAGAGAGGTTTGTTGGATTGTTTTGCTCTCAAAATTTCTTTCTCTTCTTCAAATGTTCATTGGAAGACCAATACCTTATCTTCTACTATCTTCACCTTCCTTCCATGGCTTCCGCTGCGGCGGCTTCTCCTTCTCTCTCCTTAAACCCAACCTCTCATTTCCAACACCAAACTTCTCTCGTCACCTGGCTTAAACCTCCTCCCTCCTCCGCCCTCTTCCGCCGCAAAACCCTTCCTTTCTTCGAACGCCACTCACTTCCGATTTCAGCTTCTTCTTCTTCTTCTTCTTCCTCTTCTACTTCCCTCTCCGTTCACGAGAAACCCATTTCGAATTCGGTTCACTTCCACGGCAATCTCATCGAGAGCTTCGAGAATCAGGACTCTTCATACGCTGGAACCATTAAAGGAGCAAGCTTGATTGAGGAGCTTGAGAATCCTGTCGAAAGGAATGGACTTTCTGGTCGGAGAAGACTGTTTATGCAAGACCCACCATGGATCTCTGCTTTGTTTCTCAAGGGTTTGAGTAAAATGGTTGATCAGACTTTGAAAATCGAGCGGAAAGATATCGATAAGAGGAAATTTGATTCCTTGAGGAGACGACAAGTGAAGGAAGAGACTGAAGCGTGGGAGAGGATGGTTGATGAGTACAGAGATTTGGAGAAGGAGATGTGTGAGAAGAATCTAGCTCCGAATTTGCCTTATGTGAAACATATGTTCTTGGGATGGTTTCAACCTTTGAAAGATGTGATTGAGAGAGAGCAGAAGTTGCAGAAGAATAAGAGCAAGAAGGTTAGAGCAGCTTATGCTCCTCATATTGAGCTTTTGCCTGCTGATAAAATGGCGGTTATTGTGATGCATAAGATGATGGGTTTGGTTATGTCTGGACATGAAGATGGGTGTATCCAAGTTGTTCAAGCTGCTGTTAGTATTGGCATAGCTATTGAGCAGGAGGTATGAATGAGTAGTAATTCAATTTGTTTCTATAAAGAAATGATGTGTTGAGTCGTGGTTTTGGTTGATCTCTTAGGTGAGGATTCATAACTTCTTGAAGAGAACTAGGAAGAACAATGCAGGGGACTCACAAGAGGAATTGAAAGAAAAGCAATTGCTTAGGAAACGTGTTAATAGTTTGATTCGAAGGAAAAGGATTATTGACGCATTAAAAGTGGTGAAAAGTGAAGGTACCAAACCATGGGGACGAGCTACACAAGCTAAGGTCTGGCTTTGATAATTCGTTTGAGTGAAATTATAGTATTTGCCTTTGGTATTGACACATTTCATCTTTGTTGTTGGGCTTATGCTAAATTTCAGCTTGGAAGCCGTCTGCTAGAACTATTGATCGAAGCAGCTTATGTGCAACCTCCCTTGACCCAGTCTGGGGACTCTATACCCGAGTTTCGACCTGCATTCAGACACAGGTTTAAAACTGTGACTAAATATCCAGGGTGAGAGAAATCCTCAAAATGAGTACCCATCTCTTTATTTGTTTTTCTAGTCAGTTGTTTTATGTATAGAACCGTCTATTGCAAGAAAGTTGTTTTTTTCTCAACTGGGATATATGCTTATGGTGTAGAGTTTACTTATCACTGGAACTTGCAGGTCTAAGCTGGTGAGGAGGTATGGAGTTATTGAATGTGACTCGCTCCTTCTTGCAGGACTAGATAAATCTGTGAGTTAAGATGTCTTTTTTATCATTCCATTCATGAGCTGTTAGGTGATCTTTTATTGTTTTTTTGTCTCATGCAGGCTAAGCATATGTTAATTCCTTATGTTCCGATGTTAGTGCCACCAAAGAGATGGAAAGGGTATGCTTTGAAAAACTCTTTCTTGTTTTGCTCTAGATTTTATCCCCTTATGAATCATGCCCTATTATTGAGAACCACACATTATTTTTAGCCATGGGTTTCTCGTGCTTACGTATGCAAATGCTGTGACATTTTCTTCAGATATGACAAGGGTGGTTACTTGTTTTTACCTTCCTATATCATGCGTACTCATGGATCCAAAAAGCAGCAAGATGCACTGAAAGATATTAGTCACAAGACTGCTCATAGAGTATTTGAGGTACATTGGTATTTCGCTCTTGTAATATATATTTTGTTGTTGCTCTCAGGTAATGTATTATATTAATATTCCGAAATTGAACTTGAATAGGCATTGGATACACTTGGGAATACCAAGTGGAGGGTGAATAGGAATATACTTGATGTGGTAGAAAGGCTCTGGGCTGATGGAGGCAACATTGCAGGCTTAGTTAATCGTGAAGATGTAAGTCACTAGAAATGTTATGAGATTTCTGAACTTTTACCTTTCATTGTTTCATTTCAAGAGTTAATTAATCTGCATAGTTATAGGTTTTAATGGTATGTGTCTGACGTATTTTTGTTCTCTTTCTTATTTTATTTTTGTTTAGGTTCCCATACCCGAAAAACCATCCTCTGAGGATCCTGAAGAACTCCAGTCCTGGAAATGGAGTGCTCGAAAGGCCAACAAGATTAACAGAGAGAGGCATTCTCTAAGATGTGATGTTGAGCTCAAACTTTCTGTAAGAAATACATTCTTACTGCTTAAGACTTTTCGTTCCGTCTTCACTTAACTAGGAAAAGATATAGACTAAAGGTTATCATTGCAGGTGGCTAGAAAAATGAAGGACGAAGAAGGATTCTACTACCCTCACAATCTTGACTTTAGAGGCCGTGCATACCCAATGCATCCTCATCTGAATCATCTGAGTTCTGATCTTTGCCGTGGAACCCTGGAGTTTGCTGAAGGACGACCACTTGGAAAGTCAGGCTTGCATTGGCTGAAAATACATTTAGCAAACCTCTATGCAGGTGGTGTTGAAAAGCTCTCACATGATGCCCGTCTGGCTTTCGTGGAAAACCATTTGGATGATATAATGGATTCAGCTGAAAATCCTATACATGGAAAACGATGGTGGTTAAAGGCTGAAGATCCGTTTCAGTGTTTAGCTGCATGTGTTATTCTGACACAAGCCTTGAAAAGCCCTTCACCTTATTCAGTAATTTCCCACTTGCCTATTCATCAGGTAAGCACCGTAAACTTATATCCAAAGTTATCCTACTCTTTTTAGTTACTTGACACTTGCTTTCTGTAGAAGATTCTAGGTTGGGGAATTCAGTAGACTGTTTGCTTTTCCCTTTTGTTAAGTTTTTAATTGGTTTCACCAGATATGGTCTTTCCATTGGGATCTGAATCAACTGTGCTATACTCTTTTCAAAGAATCTGTGAATTCTTAAACAACACTTTTTCCTTGAATCATTTCTATGTGCAGGATGGGTCGTGCAATGGTCTACAGCATTATGCAGCTTTAGGAAGAGATAGTGTAGCCTCTCTTGTGAACATTTATAATATGCTTTTTTCTCTTAGTAATTTTCAATCTCATATAGTTCTCTTCTTGTAAACTGGCTTCTCTCAGTTTGAAGCTGCGGCAGTTAATCTAGTTGCAGGAGAAAAACCAGCTGATGTCTACTCTGAAATTTCACGGAGGTATCATATCAATTTTGAATGGAGTAGCTGTCAATTTCATTTATTCGAGTTGGAATCATGTCAGGTGTAGCTTCTTATGGTTTTTCTCTCTGTCTCTCTTTCTCACTCCTCTCTTCTTTGCTTGTGCTGAGATAGAGTTCATGAAATAATGAAGAAGGACAGCAGTAAGGATCCTGAGTCAAACCCAACCGCCGCACTGGCAAAGATCCTTATCACTCAAGTGAGTATCAACGGTTTTTGATTGAACATTATGCCACAGCAAAAGTTCTTCCCAGTGATGCAATGTTTTCTTCTAATTTCAGGTCGACAGGAAGCTGGTAAAGCAGACGGTAATGACGTCAGTATATGGTGTCACCTATGTAGGGGCTCGTGAACAAATAAAAAGAAGATTAGAAGAGAAAGGTGTTATCACTGACGAGAGAATGTTATTTGCTGCTGCTTGCTATTCTGCAAAAGTAAGAAGAATAGTGGCATTCACGCGGATAAATGTTATTTTGTTTTTAGCTATGTACTAATGTTATACTTGAAACATTTCTCCTCAGGTGACGCTAGCTGCCCTTGGAGAGATATTTGAAGCGGCACGTGCCATTATGAGTTGGCTTGGTGATTGTGCAAAGGTGTGGTCTTGTAGCATGTTTATTAACTCTGCTCTTCTACGTTTAGTAAATAGAGACTTACTAGTGTTTTCTTTTTGACTTGTCAATTTTACAGATAATTGCTTCCGATAATCATCCAGTGCGATGGATCACCCCTCTTGGGCTTCCTGTTGTGCAACCCTATTGCAGAAGTGAAAGACATCTGGTAAGTATTATCCATTAAGAATCCTTCATGTTATTTAAAAATCATCTCTCTGCGAGCCAATAATTTTGACTTTGTAATCAAATATGGCCACTGTGATTACAGATAAGAACATCTCTTCAGGTTTTGGCTCTGCAGCGAGAGGGTAACACGGTAAAGCCGATTTGTTTGTTTCTTTGTTTTCACTGAGCAAGACTATCAGTGGGTCTTTGCTTAAAGACTATCAATTCGCAGGTCGATGTTAGGAAACAAAGAACTGCATTTCCTCCCAACTTTGTGCACTCGCTGGACGGCACTCACATGATGATGACTGCTGTTGCATGTCGAGAGGCCGGCCTAAACTTTGCAGGTTAGTTCTGTCAATTCGACTAATGGCCTACCAACAAAAAAAGAAGTATTATCTTCTTATTGAATGCTTGGGTTCTGCAGGTGTGCATGACTCATACTGGACCCATGCATGTGACGTTGACACAATGAACAGAATACTTAGAGAGAAATTCGTTGAGCTTTACAACACACCGATCCTTGAAGATGTAAGTTTTCGATAACTCTCTAGTTAGAAGCTTAGGACTAAACGTCTGACTTTCTTTTTCTGCACATCTGCCAAAACAAATGAATGTGGTTTTCACCAGACGATTTTCAAATCGTATGTGAAGTATTTTCCAGCTTTTACTGATCACAAGTTTATACTTACGATCACAAGAAATCCTGAAACAAAGCTATCTTTATTGAATATCAACATTAATGATGATGCTCTAGTTAGTACTTCTTTCTCTAACTGTATTTAGGATTTGATTGAAGCGTTTGTATGAATTACAGCCTCGATTGGCTTGTTGATATTGTTGTGTTCTTGATACAGTTGCTCCAAAGTTTCCAAGAATCATACCCGAATCTCGTGTTTCCTCCAGTACCAAAGAGAGGTGATTTCGATTTAAAGGAAGTTCTCAAATCACAGTACTTCTTCAACTGAGTCATGCATGTAGCACCAGTGAACCATCTGAAGAAGGGAGCAAGTTTTTGACGCAGGGATCTTCCTTGGTGGCCTGTAAATAACATCCACCACCTCAAAATGACATGGAAAGAACCAGAAATGTGCAAGAAAGACAAACTGATACTGCAACACACTAAGATTCTGACATAAATTATCTTGCAGCAGAAGAGGAATTCAGACAAATCTACTTAGAGAAATTTTGGCAGCATTGAAGAAGTTTCTAGCTCAGTAGGTAGGTCCTAGACAGTCTTGAATAATTGATGTAAGGTATGAGTCATTTGCATCAAGCTTGTTTTTGGAGATGAGATTAGGATTAGAGTTGTGTTGTATCTGTCATTCGTAATGTTGTACAGAGAGAGACTTCATATACAAAACAAGAACACAATAACGATGATTTAGTAAGTTTAAAGAAAATTTAGCAATGAATGGGTCATCAGGATTTCAGGGCCTGAGTCCCAAAGCCCATTTTATTATAACTACGAATCTGCCGCTTTTGCGATTTAGGGTCATTTTCTCCTTCCACAAGCAGTTTAGGGCTTCTCTTTCTCGATACTCTCTACCAACCTCAACAATGGCGGAGCAGGTTTCTAATCTCTTCTTTTCTATCATTTTTGTAAAAGATCATGTCTCTTTCCTTTTTTCTTCTCCTCTGAGCTCTGAGCTCCAATTTAATGTGTGTTGCAGACGGAGAAGGCATTCTTGAAGCAACCGAATGTCTTCTTGAGGTAAAAGTTAACGAAAACATCTTTTGATTTCTTCATTTCCTTAGAGTTATGTGTTATTGGAATGAGTTATGTGTTTATGTAGTGTTTGAGTTGTTCCTTGTTTGTGAATTGTGTAGGTGCATACATTGACAAGAAATGTCCATTTACTGGGACAGTTTCGATTAGAGGTCGTATCTTAGCAGGTACTTGTCACAGTGCGAAAATGCAGAGGACCATCATTCCATCATTGTTAGGAGGAACTATCTTCATTTTGTTAAGAAGTATCAAAGGTGACAAAAAGATCTTTACTTTTGGCTTCCTTCTGCTGCGATACCACCTTTCAGTCTTTTAACTTTGAAGTATCTACAGGTATGAGAAAAGGCATTCGAACATTCCCGCTCATGTCTCACCGTGTTTCCGTGTCAAAGAAGGAGATCATTTGATCATCGGGCAATGCAGGTGAGGACAGTAATGATTTATCTTGAATTCATTAGAATCTTTGTGATAAATTACATGCTAATAGATACCATTGGCTTAAAATGATGTTTCAGACCGTTGTCAAAGACGGTGAGGTTTAACGTCTTAAAGGTCATTCCTGCTGGGAGTTCTGCTATAGGGAAAAAAGCATTCACCGGAATGTAGAGACTTCTTAACTTGTTGGGATCGATCGAATTAAGAGTATTTTGGTTTTCGTATGTTGTAATTGTCCTCAAGAGAAACCTCTGTTTTCATTTGTGTTAGCTGAAAATGTTACTGTTTCAAAACGTTTTCACTTACAAGTACCATTATACATAAGAATCATCCTCTTATGTTTGTTATTGTTAGAGCTGGCTTTGGTTTAAAAATCAAGTGAATTTAAGGTAGATGTGTTGTCTTGTGTAAAAGATCTAGATCAAAATGTGTTTGAAGAAAAACTGTTGGTCTAAGTGAATAAGGAAAGTCTAAGGATGTTGCCAAAATGTGTTTGAAGAAAAACAAGTTTTGGCAAAAATTCATAAAAAATTCAGCACTTTTGGAACGACAAAAGACACGCCTTATATTTTTGAATCTTTCGTAGTCTTGGATAAAATCAGCGACTTCCTTGCAACTCTTTAGCCTTTTACCTTGAGGCAATGAACATCGGCTTTATAGCAATGTTCTCTAAGAATCAAAATCCTCCTGCACCCTTGAAGGCTTTTTGGTAAACCATGCCGATGTTACATGTAGAGTGTCATAGAATCGCAAGAAGAGTACGAAGAGATCAGAAGTAAACACACCAAACAAGTGTTTTGGGTAAACCATACTGATTCACAAACCAAAACCACTTGTTTTGGTGATTCACAAACCAAAACCACTTGTTTTGGTGATTCACTCCTCATCTCCTTGTACGCTTCTTGAGACTCTTAAGACTCTATAAATCTCTTCTTGTAGCACTGTCCGCATTGTGCAGCGTATCATCTCTCTATGTGTCTATTAACTTGTTTCTGCTTCATAAATGAAATCAAACAAATTAAGATTTTGAGAGAACGAATCATGTAAAGATCTCCATTCGTCTACTCTATTTAAAACTTTGAGGTAGATGAAAGTAACGCTTGGGGGAAGTGAAGAGGTGCATTAAAACCAAAACAAACCATGTTTAAAACTGAAACGTCTTCGAAGGAAAAAATGTTTCTTGTGAAGAAAAGTTACTTGTTCTGCCTCTCTTTCTCTATACGATAACAAAGAACACGAGTTTAGGATGAAAGCAATAATAAAGTTTTGTTAATGTTTCAAAAAAAGAAATGGCTTTTAGAAAACGCCATCACAAAAGCATTTCTTTACAAGGATTCATCATCAAACACAAAAGTTCCTCCAAATCCTTAAGAACGAGAGAGATAATTTGATTTACAGCTACTTGTTCAAGATTCCTAGAACAAGAACTTTTCGGTTCACTATCTACTAGTCTTCTTCTGAAATGTTGAACAAGAACTTTGGGAGTGATGTGATTCGAGGAAGGTGCACCAGCAAATCACTGAATGAGTCTTTCCTTGACATCCCTTGTAGTGGCTTGCTGCTTGAAGCAGGGTCAACAACTCTTTTGCCTCCTTCGGGCATGTGTCTATTGTTATCGACCCCAACAACTCTTTCGGTATCAGCAGTTTCGATATTGAGCTGTGAGTTTGCAGCAGATTGCAAGAGGTTGCAGAAAGAATTCACCTTTGACATGACAGACTTCTCATCAGATGGATCGGTTTGAGTGTTGTCACTTAGCAGTAACTGTTTCATTTCCTCAAACTCTTGGTTGTTTTCACAAGCTTGATCTGACAAAAACGTAAGGAAATCGTTCATCGAGATAGATTGGTGTAGTCCAGGCATTTTTATCTGACTCCAACCGTTTGTATTCCTCGAATCAATGGAACCACCAACTCCTTCGATTGCACGAGCATCCATCACTATATATAAACAAGAACGTATGACCACAAGTAAAGAGAAACGAATGTGAACGATAAGATAGTGGAAACAAACAAAATACCTGAGCTAGGCGATAGTGCGTCATGAGATAGAGACACATGTTCTGATGATGACTGAGCCCCAACAGGAGATGCAATATTATGAGATCCAGACACTGAGGGATCCTCAAATATAGATAGTCGTGAATCAAAGAACGGTGCGGCCAAGTTTATCTCTGGCTGCCGGCTTAGACAGAACAAGCGATGATCACATTGAACAAGCTTCTCAAAATGTTTGTTCATAATCCCTGGGGGACACTGCAGAAAATGTTGCCTACCATATCACAAAGATACAGAAACCATTATCAGCCTATACTCACGAGTTAAGACTAAGGACATAAGAAATGTTCTTACCTGTTCATGCTAGCTTGACCATCAGTAAAATCCGATGTCGCCTGCCACAAAGTATGTTTTCTAGGCTGCGGATTAGTTTCTCTGAAAAACAATGGCCGCCTAGCCAGCTGAAAAACAGAACAAAGATAACAAATTAAAACATAGATGGTCGAGCAAACAAACGAAACGATCACAAGAATTCATTTCGTACCACAATAGTCAGGGTTCCAGGTTCATCCTCTGGCAAATTAGCCTTCAAAGCCATAATATCAGACCACTGAATCTCAATCTTGCTCTTAAGACCTTGTTCCAACACTTCCCACACAAGTTTATGTTTTGCAAAGTAACATTTCGCCACCAAATCACCTTCATACCTTGACTTATACTACAAACAAAATTCAAAATCAGATTCCAAAACACACCAATAAAAAACAAACTTTGAAAGACTCACCTCCCATTGACCAATCCTGAGAATAGTAGCAGGAAAGTTAGAAGCTTTAAGCTTCTCAACGGTTCCTACACCACCAAAACCAAAACTTTCTTTCTTAACCGAATTTGAGTCATCACCACTTTGAGAAAGTTTCATCTCAATCAGTTCTTGAAAAGATGGGCTCTTTTTTAAACTCAACCCCAAAGGACTTGGCTCTTCAAGTAGACTAAACTTAGAGACACTTGTTCCATTGCTCCATAGCTAAATTCATTTCAAACCCAGACAATAAAAATCCAAACTTTATAAAAGATGAAAGTACTAAACAAAAGTTTTCTCAACAAAAAACCTTGGATCGTTTGTTGAGAGGAGCGTGTTCTTCTTCAAGAGAATCTTCAATGATCTCTAACTTCACCGGAAAATTGTTGTTCCGATGCTTCGAAGCTTGTCTTAGATGATTCTCTGATCTCATCATCTCCACCATCCAAAAAACACAAAACCCTGAGAATCTAAGAGAGTAACGAATTTTGATTTGAAGATCTAAAAGAACGCGAAAAGGACGCGATTGAATAGCCACGCGCTTGAGAGATTTGTTTTTTTAATAGAAACAAATGTTGAGTTTCTAGAAAGTACCCGAATTGGCCTTTATGGTGTCTTTACGTAGGAGGCTATTTTTGTCATTCCTTATTTCAATACTTGGTTGAGATAGGCTGTTTAGGTCCCACGTTTTGCTTTTTTAATGACGGCTATTGATGGATAATTTGACACGTGTCATATTATTCGGACGCTAGCTTCTTATCTAATTTCTCTTTCTCCTTTCTTTGGCTTTGGTCTGTTTTTGTCGTCACATATTATAAAATTAAAATGGTTCCAATATTTGTATCAAATTAAAATGTGATATTTCATCATAAATTATAAAATATCAAGTGTCTTTAGGATATTTAAGTTTACTGTCAAGTGTCTTAACATTTATAAAAGATTGCTAATTGCTAAACACCCCCAAGAATTAGCAATTTTCTTACATTTTATGATGAAATATCAAGTGTCTTAGGATATTTAGTTTACTAATGTGTTAACACATCATCTAAAGTGTTCAATAATTTCTTTTTGTTTATAATAGAAAATGTTTTTTTACAGTGCAAAATAGAAAAGGTTTAGAAGATTTTAATCAATCATATATATTATTGACATATGAATCCAATCATAATTTATTACTTTAATATATGTAAAAAAAAAAGATGATTATAATATTTTTTGTGTTTGCATTTTTGACATTAAAAAATAAATCTATTAAAATTTTACAACTAGGTGTCACTTTGATTTAAATTTTCCAATTTTATGTTTAGAATTTTTTAAATTTGGATATTTTAATTTAATATAGGTAAGTAAAATAAAATATTGATCATGATTTATATTTTATAGTCTATAATTTATAAGAATGTTGTTGCAATGACAAGTTTGACAACCCATATAACTAAATCCAGAGTTAGTGAACATTTTTTTTTTTTAATTACTCAAAGATTTACATCTATTTGGCCGGAGAACCGAACATTTAATATAGTAAACATTACACTGTACTGTATTTTTTCTTTATCTAATGAACTCCCATTGTCAATGCATTAGCTAGTGAGTCACTATCACAGCCGCATTTTATCTTAATGCTTTTGACAACAAAAAAATAATGGATTGGGTTGTGAGACTTGAAAAGTGTCATAAGTGAGATTGGTGTGATTATAATACTTTGAAGTCTTTTAAGATATATCTGTCTCTGATTTCTTAACCCAAATCATTGATCAATGACCAAACTCGTTGATGAGGTATATGTTACACCTAGAATAGTTGTCATGCGAGACAAGAAAAAGAAGACACAAATATGAAACAAAAATCAACTCATTGACCAAATTATATCACAATACAAAAGGATATTACCACAACTTTAGATTACAAAATGAGAATTGCAGGTAAGAAAAGGATCAAGCCTGCTCTGCTTAAGTCGCCTTTCGATTGACTTTCAAGTAGGGCAGAGCTCCGATCACGTTGTCATAGTCGCTCCGGTTCACTTCCGTCTGCAATACAGAAGACAGAACACAAAGCTAAACGTGTAAGAGAGAACAGAGCAGCGAAGTTGCTAATTAACAAAGCCAAAACAAGTAATAACTTGAACTTGTGATCATTAGATTGATGCCACAAGATTTAGTTTTGTTTTTCTTTTATACTAGTTGATGATAATAGATTTCTCCCTTAGCCACATTTCTAATGAAAGCCACTGCAGATATCAATCGCATGGTTTCCATATCAAGGGTATAATTCTGCCAATAGCGTTAATCCCCCATTTAAGAGATTCAGCGAGAGGTGCACAGAGGCAAATGCACAATGAAAGACACGGTTTGAAGTTCAAAAATATGTCTTTCGACAAACGAAACCGTATATTTACTACCAAGACATTAGCAAACAAGTCATAACTGGGTTGATAACATGAGTTTTTGTTTGCTAAGAGCATGTTCTTTTCCTAACGATTCATACCACATGCTGAAACATTCAGCAAAACCCACTCACAGCTAATCACTAAAGCTCAGAAAATACGAATGCATTTCACACACACAAAACTATATACCCATCACGATATGCAGAACCAAACAAGATTAAAGAAAACGAACCATTTTCGATAGACGTAATTTCCTCTTGTTGTTCTTCTTAGCTAACAAATGCTGCTTTCCAGATCTCCTCCTCACAATCTTCCCTCTACCCGTCACTCTGAACCGCTTCGCTGAGGCCTATCAACAAAATACATTACACATTCTCATAATTCCATTCAACAAAGACTTAACACCAATCAAGAAAAGGAAACACCTTTACTGAAACAATTCAAAACTTCTAAAGCTAATATGAAGTTCTCAGTGTCAGTAATCTCAAACTTCACCAGATATACTCTTAAGTCTATCACTATGACACCAATAGACACAAGAATAGCCAGTGAACCGAAGAAAAATCCAAACTTTCAAAGCATTGATATTCCAATTTCCGCCACTATACTCTCCAAATCATAGTACTTCACTTCAATTTCAGCTCAACTTAACCAAAAACCAGAAATGCAGAGAAAGTGAGAGAGATAGGGGAAAAGTACCTTGTGGGTCTTCATCTTGTAGCCCTTATGAGCGAAAACGGTAAAAGAATGAAGCTTTTGAGAATTGGGGGAAGCAACTGTAGAAATCTTCAGAGGCAAAACAGCGCGAAGCCCAGAAATGGAGTGACTTGAGGAAAGACTCGTCGCGAAATGAACGGAACTGCGAAGTGAGACCTTTGGAGAAGAAGAGCGTAAAGGATGACAGAAGCTAACGTTAACGGAAGCCATTGAGAGAGAAGCCATTAGGGTTTGTGCTCTCGGCGAATTTTTGATTTTTTGCGCTCACTCCGATTGAGGAAAGAGATGATGAAGAAGATAAGCTTTTTTCGCCTTAAGAGCTAAAGAGAGTGAACGGATGATGTGATATCCGGTTTACTTCGGTTTATTCCGGTTAGGAGAAAACCGGTATAGTTGGTTTTGCTCAAAATGATAACACTTGGCCAAGTGTGCATAATAAAGAAAGAAATGATTAAATCAATGGAAACCAAAGATGACAACATCTTAACATTAATCTTTAGGCCAAAGCTTTTAAACAGTCATTAATGGGTTTGAATAGGCCAAAGTCCGAAATTTTGGTGGAATTTAAGGAAGTTGTGAATCATACTGATTAATGGACAAAGTACATAAGATTTCGTTGGTTGATATACGTTTTGGCAACATGTATTGCATCAAAAAATATATTTTTGTACCTTATTCCTATTATCATAAAATTTGTTTTATCAATGGAGGACAAAACTACAACTTGTGTGGCCTTTATTGATTAGGCTTGAAGGATGTTGGCTTCAATGAAGCTTTATCTCATGAATGTATCGAATATATGGTAAGCTCGAGATTTGGAAAACGATTTCTTTGCTTTTAGTCAAGGTTGCGGCAGCTCAATGATGAAAGTGGATAGAGTATTTTCTAATTTCAATGAGATTTCAGTGGAGCTTGTTATTCATTTCCAGCAGATGATAGATTGGTCGGAGAATGCAAATTCAGAAGATATATTGCCTACGTACAATAATTTAAGCCACATTGTAGGTTTTCGACGTAGAAGGTGTTCTTAGATGTTTATTTAAAAGTAGTGAAAGAGATGAAATAAGTTCTATGATAGAGGCATTTGTGTACCTATCGGACCATCCCTTAGATGTAACTAGATTTTCTTCTCCAACCATTTATGGCTTTGCTGGAGTTTTGCCCATGATATTTGTAAGCTTCAGAAACATTAAAAAAGTGATGCAATCAGGTGTTTTGGTGGAATTCGGGGAATTCGTAAGTCACATTGCTGATCACATTAAAGATATTGACCTTTTTTGAGTAAACATGGACGAAATACACACAATTTCATTAATTGATGTCTGTTTTGGCAACATGGATCACAACGAAAGGAATATTATGGTCACAATATAAGCAAACATACTATGGGTGACTCATGAATATGTGTTTTAAATAAAAGTATAATTGGAATGAAAAATAATAAAGTGATATTTAATTTCACATAATGGGGTTATACTGTGAGATAAGTTTGGGTCGATATTAATTTGGAATGGTATAGCGCATGTAAAATCCTAAAATTACCACTCAAAATACATTTATATAATATTAAATACTGTAACAAAATAAATAAAATATAAAATTCAAAATTGTTTTAGCAAGAACTTAAAATTTAATTTTCTTAGTTAAAAAACATCGACCGGCCCGCAGTGAACAACAAAAAACATTATGCACACCAAATAAATCAGTTTTTTTTTTAAATCAAATAAGTAACCTCACTGCAGGTCATATCAATATAAGTGAATAATAGGTTTCTTGCTGAGTTTCCTATTTTGATCTCACGTGATTTACGCCACACTTTCTCTAATCGACGTAATGTCGTGAGTAAAAATATCATTTCTCTTTTTGGTCAAGAGTATATATATAGTAAATACTTTCATTTTTGTGTTCAGAAAAAAATATTACTTTCATTTATTTTTTTAGTTTTTTCATATTAAAATTTCTTGATAGCTTTTTCTGTGAGTTAGCTTCAATATATTAGTCAGCTCATAATGAGTTCGGATATTTCATAAGTTAGCTCAGCTCAGCTTATTTTTTTCTAAGAGCTTCTATATCTAAACTCGTGCTCAGATCATCATGTTCTTGAACAATAACAAACAAAATCTAATAATAATAATAATAATCCAATAATATAGATTTATAGTTAAATATTGAAAATAATTATAAATCCAAGAAAAAACTAATTTGAGATATGAAATACGATAGGACAGATAGATGCAAATTTATAGAGACGACCTAGTTGAGATTAATGACGTTTATGATACAAACGATGATTTAAGATTGTGTTTATTCTGTTATTCTTTTAAGTGTTTGTTACAATGAAAACCTCTTTTTATAGAAGAAGGTTCCGGTTTAACCAAGGGTAGTCACAATTGATTCTCAGTTTACATAAACCATTCTACACACTATTAATGTTCCTCGAGAACTCTCTCTTCAAGCCAGAGATCGATACCTCTAGGCGGTTTAGTTTTACCGAAGATGAAGTATGCAATAGGAACTAACCTCCAAACTCCTAAATAGATCTTTATCCTATTAAAATATAAAAAATTGAACAAATCACAGTTTTTTTTTTGTGTGTGTGTAAGATAGATGAATGAAATGTTGGAGATGGAATTAACACCCTTCCTTTTGACTCGTTTCAAGACGAAGACAGCCCATTAAGAGATAATCAGCCCAATGCAAAGACGGTCCACTAAAATAGTGATCGGCCCATAAAAAAATCAGCAACGATGAAGCTGACCCGTTCAAAATCTATATATACATTTTTGCTTCCATTTTGTGAAATAAATCCTGGAGTTGGAACTTATTTACAATGGCTGCTATTGGCTTTTAATTATTGATTTTTTTTTTGCAATAAATTAATTAACAAATAAAAAACATTCCAAATATATTTCAATCTCATATATCATGCAAATTTCTCCAAAATTTGAACTAGATTTCGGTAACTATTTAAAACAAAAAATATTTGACAGACCAAAATACAATTGCAATCCCTTAAAATAAGCAAAACACACCTAAATACATTTCTTATCAATTCACTAAACTTATTTCTCCAAAATTTGAACTAGATTTCGACAACTATTTAAAACAAAATATTGTTTGACAAACTAAAATACAATTGCAAGCCCGTAAAACATTTATTTTCATTATATATTTAAATTAGCGGTGTACTGCGGTTTTTTTTTACGGGACGGGTTTGGCGGAACGGGTTTGGAATGACGTTACTTAATAACAACAGTAAACTATAAAATAAAAATAATTTATAGATAGATATAATTTGCAAACTTTTATATATACTGATTTAAAACAATTTATTATAAAACGAAAACACTGTTCATTAATTAGAGATGACAAAATTTGCGTACGTTTTTTTTTTTTT
>Ga0041059_1001382_pt1 | contig 19261 bp, 10 predicted proteins | sample AraColnosormetaG_FD_56232 | JGI IMG/M metagenome (GOLD analysis project Ga0041059, IMG submission 56232) | Arabidopsis roots microbial communities from North Carolina, USA - Col MF nosort | ecosystem: Host-associated > Plants > Roots > Unclassified | place: USA: North Carolina | collected...
GGGTGGGGGTGGGGGGGTGACAGAGACATTCTTCATTCGTATGCTCATGATGACGTCAGCACGGGTTCATGGTTTGTGGGTCTTGATGTTAAGCATGTAGATGAAGGAAAGTTTTGCTGTTCTGCGTGGTCCTCAGGTATATGACTTAGCTTCTACTGCTTATGTACTTAAATTTAAGTCATTAGTTTTCAATGTAAATAAAATGGAATCAGATATATATCTAATTTACTTCCATACGTTTCAGAAGCCATATGCGCAGGAGTGTAGTAGAACCAAAGACGAATCCAAAGTGTGAGGCTCTTGGCTCTTTGGTGCTTATAGAGAAAGAAGAACAAATGACATTTGTCTGAAGAAAGCTAATTACACCATTTCATCTATGTATTCTAAACTTGCCATTTTATTGGCATTGCATTATACGAAGTCTAGGATTTGGATGTGGGAATAGATATTCTTACCGACAAACGTTAAACTCCAAAAAAAATAATCATTCATTTACAGCAAGTAAAACCCAATAATCTATACTTTACCAATCTTTATGTTATCAAACTTGATGTTCACTTGAATAAACTATAGGATAAAGAGTTGAAAGCCAAATTTAGGAAGAACCATGGAGCAAATGTGCCAATGCCTTATCAGTGTCGTTCTCAAACATGAAGAGAGCATCTGCAACAGCGTTTGTCGGAAAACCCATCTCCCGTATCGCTGTGAACCCATTTGCAAATTCTTGAACCTGAAAACGCGTAAAAACTGTGATTAGATTCTCCTTTGGGGGAAAGAATGAAGAAGCAAGCTGGTTTGTCAATTCAAAGATCCACAAATTTAACTGATAGTTGATCACGGTTTTAAATGATGGACGGACTCAAAAGTATATATGATCGCTATAACCACTAGTTAGAATCCGTATAAGCTTCATTAGCTAATACAAGAATAAAATCTATAGTGAAGGGATGAAGATAAATCACCTTTGTGGGATTATCACCATAGTTTGCAACAGCTATGTTGACAGCTTCTCTGTTGAGCCCAGAAGCAGTATATTTCATCACTACATGATCTACACCCTGCATTTGACCCTGCATTTGGAATCACTTATTAACGAGAATAATGCATATATAACGATCATACACTGTAATGCACAAATCTACAAGATCTTCACCCAATTCGCATTTTTAAGTTAATACATAGATGATCCACAACAATTCATCCTAGACATCACAATTGATACTATAGTTTAGTGCCATTAATCGTCTAACTCAACAAAGCTTCCATTCTGTTCCCGTGTGATGATCCACACTTGTTCTTCCTAGACCTCACATTGACACTATACATTGGTGCCATCTACAAAGCTTCCATTCTGTTCCGGTTAACTACGTTCATCGATGATGATTCACACTTGTTCTTCTAGAGAACACATCGATACTATACGATGATGCTATTAACCACCTCAGCCTAACTTTAAAATGCTTCCATAGATTTTAAGAAGAGCCATACCACTGAAGAAGGTGATGGTTCATGAAACTTAGCCGGTGGATTCTCACTCCCAAATTTACTCCAATCTGGATTATCTTTCTCTGCCTCCGCGAGAACTTTCCTCTCTAATCCGAAATCGAACTGAAAACTACTCCGATGAATATCTCCTACTCGAGGCAACAACTGAGGCTACAACAATTTGCAAATACAATGTAAAACTACTTCAAATCTTCAATCACAGAGTTTAAAGATCAAACATACAAAATCTTACCGGCGGAGTAATCCGATACTCAGGCTTCAAATTCACTCTGATTCCTATTCCAGCTACCAAAATCAAATTCAACGATCAAAACCAATTACTAATCAAATTCGCGTAAAACCAAATTCGAGATCAGAACAAGACTTACATGAAGGAGAAGTGTTATGTTGAAACGAAGAGTTTCTCTCCGGCGGAGAGAAAAACTGTGGGCCGGGACCGGTTTGTTGACCGATCTTAGGGTAACCGTACATAGGATGGTTAGATGACGGAGAAGGAGATGTTGATGGAGGTCCATACATAGGTCGAGGGTAAGAAGGACCACCAGACTTGTTTCTGTAATCGTAATCCATTGTTGTGTGTTTGTTTTCTAGTTTGAAGAAGAATTTGCAGAAAAGAATAAGAAGGAAATTGGAAGAAGAAGTCTTCAAGGAGATCAGATCTGTTTGGATATGTGGATTAGTGTATCCTTCTCCAGCTTTGACTTGATCTTGTTTTTGTTTTCAGTTTTTTTTCTTTTTGAATTGGGCCATTAAGGCCCATACATTATCATCCACATGCCGGAACCAGAGCAAAAATGAGAACCACTTTGCTGTATACTTATGTTTATATAGATCAGATCAAAAATACTGATTTTTTTTTTGTCAACAATATGTGTGTGTTTTTTTGGAACAATATGTGTTAAACGGGTGTTTTGATAATAGACTATGTTCCCACAAAACTATGCAAATCTTAGGATGAACCATGAAACTCTCTTTTTCTAATTTCAACTGTTACAATACACGACTTAAGGAAGGTGAGTGGATAAGGAGAGAGACTCGACAATTAGCATGAACCATGAAACTCACTTTTTCTAATTTCAACTGCTACAAGACACTACTTAGGTTATACACAACAAAAATCAAAGTTCAAATGTTGAAAAATATTGTCCAGAAAAAAAAAGTAACTTTGAAAATTCAAGTAGCTTTCACCGTGATTTTCTCAGCAAACAAAAACAAAAACAGAGTTGTTATGCATCAAGTCAACAACTCGCCGAACCTAACATTAACCTAAAGCAACCCACTTTCGTTATAATACACACTGATAAAACAAAATTAAACCTATTGAATAATTCTTACAATATAGCTCCACAAAAGTCAATAATTGTAAACTTATTATATATCTAACTAATCTCACTTCTTCATCTTCATCCATTATTATAAACGCCACTTTACTCTTAAAACCAGTTTTTTCTCCACCCTAATTAAGAAAATGAAGTGCCAAGTTGTTTTGATACTCATCGTAGTAATCTTCAACGTCTGCATAGAAGCAGAGACGATCAAAGAAGATAAACACACTCTTCTTCAATTCGTTAACAACATCAATCACTCTCATTCACTCAACTGGTCACCAAGTCTTTCTATATGTACCAAATGGACCGGTGTTACTTGCAACTCCGATCATTCCAGTGTTGACGCTCTTCATTTAGCAGCCACGGGTCTACGCGGGGATATAGAGTTAAGCATCATCGCCAGGTTAAGCAATCTTCGGTTTCTCATTCTTAGTTCCAACAACATCTCTGGAACTTTTCCTACAACTTTACAAGCTTTGAAGAACTTGACAGAGCTTAAACTCGACTTCAACGAGTTTTCGGGTCCTTTGCCTTCTGATTTATCTTCTTGGGAGCGTCTACAAGTTCTTGATCTCTCTAATAATCGGTTTAATGGTAGTATACCATCTTCGATTGGGAAGCTAACTCTGTTACACTCTCTGAATCTTGCGTATAACAAGTTTTCTGGTGAGATTCCTGATCTCCATATTCCAGGTTTGAAGCTGCTCAACTTAGCTCACAACAATCTAACAGGAACTGTACCTCAGTCATTGCAGAGATTTCCACTCTCAGCATTTGTCGGAAACAAAGTGCTGGCGCCTGTTCATTCATCATTAAGGAAACACACGAAACATCACAACCATGTAGTTCTTGGCATAGCATTAAGCGTGTGTTTTGCGATACTAGCTCTGCTTGCTATCTTATTGGTAATCATCATCCATAATAGAGAAGAGCAAAGAAGATCTTCAAAGGACAAACCTAGCAAGAGGAGGAAGGATTCAGATCCAAACGTGGGTGAAGGAGATAACAAGATTGTGTTCTTCGAAGGGAAGAATCTTGTCTTTGACCTAGAAGACTTGTTGAGAGCTTCTGCAGAAGTTTTAGGGAAGGGCCCGTTTGGGACAACCTACAAGGTTGATCTCGAGGACTCTGCGACCATCGTTGTGAAAAGGATCAAGGAAGTGAGTGTACCTCAACGGGAATTCGAGCAGCAAATCGAAAATATTGGCAGCATCAAGCATGAGAATGTTGCCACTTTAAGAGGATATTTCTACTCTAAGGATGAGAAGCTCGTGGTTTATGATTACTACGAACATGGAAGTCTTTCAACATTGCTACACGGTATGTTGATAATGCCACCATTTGAATTTATACAGTATCTTACATAGCTAAGTTGGTCTATATGTGTATCGATACTCAGGTCAGAAAGGTCTCAGGGATCGGAAGCGTCTAGAATGGGAAACTAGACTGAATATGGTGTATGGAACAGCAAGAGGAGTAGCTCATATCCACTCACAAAGCGGAGGTAAACTAGTCCACGGGAACATAAAATCCTCAAACATTTTCCTCAACGGGAAAGGATATGGCTGCATATCTGGAACAGGAATGGCTACACTGATGCATTCATTACCGCGGCATGCAGTTGGCTATCGTGCACCAGAGATAACAGACACAAGAAAAGGGACTCAACCGTCTGATGTGTATAGTTTCGGGATATTGATATTCGAGGTACTAACAGGAAAATCAGAAGTGGCAAACCTGGTGAGGTGGGTGAACTCGGTGGTTAGAGAAGAATGGACAGGAGAGGTGTTTGATGAGGAGCTTTTGAGGTGTACCCAAGTAGAGGAAGAGATGGTGGAGATGCTTCAGGTTGGTATGGTTTGCACAGCGAGATTACCAGAGAAGAGACCAAACATGATTGAGGTAGTGAGAATGGTGGAAGAGATAAGACCAGAGAAACTAGCCAGCGGATACAGATCAGAGGTTTCCACAGGTGCGACAACAACTCCGATTGGAAGTCTATCAGGATCTCCGTATATACTATAAGAAAGACTATTCCATCTTTCCTTAATGTATTGACCATTCAGAAAAAGATTTCAATATTTCTACAGACGATTATCGTGATTGCCATTTGAGAACCGTTTCCAACAAAACTAGAATCTGTCTTCTAACAATATTTGAAATATACTTGTAACCATTTGTTTCTTATATTGACACTACTGGTCTTGTGTTACATGAAAGAATCCATTCACATTTTCGAAAGTCGAAACAGAATATAATAAACAACACATACCACCATGATTTCAGCTATTAGTAACCAACAGAAAAGACATTCGAAAGTCGAAACAGATCTTACTAGTGGTCCCTCCAAAGTTTATGAACAGCGAGGAAAGTTGAGATGTAGTCACTTCCACACAAATTTGGTCTTGATACCCCCTGAAAAATAGTGGTAGAGCTTGATGAGCAAATAAACTAACCACAAACTTAGATTGAATCACAATATCCAGAATCTTATTCATACAAACCTTCAGATTCCTCAAAAGAAACTTCCTTTACTAATGAGGCAGATGCATTGTACTCAAATCTGGAATGAACACAAGGAGAAACCATTATCAGTATAAAACACAAACTGCACATATAAACCAATAGCTGAGTTTTACGATATGGGAGATATACAAAATGTTTCTACGGACTATTATCGTGATTGCCATTTGAGAACAGTTTCAATCAAAACTAGAATATGTCATCTAACAGTATTTAAAATATAGTTGTAACCATTTGTATCTCAACGTACTAATTTCAGTAGTTATCTCCTAAAAGTGTTAATTCTTTATCTTCTTCCATAAATATAGATATGATTAATAGGTACAAGTGGATCCTCTGGTCTCACCACTAACTAATAGCCAAGTCACTTAAGAAACAGAGCTCACTAAGTTTCAGAGACTAAAAAGACCCACATCAGTTCTCAGTAACACAATACCTGTAGTGTCAATATCAGGAAATGAGATGAAAATAAACAATTCTCATGTGCATGGTATTAGCATTCAAAGAGGAGACATCAAAAACCAAAAATTGCGGTCATAGTTACCTGTTAGAGAGAAGCACTTCAAGTTCATAGTCAGAAGCACTTTTAGTGACATCTACCATGACCTGAACAAGCTCAGTCTTCCTAGTGCTGGCCATGAAGAGATCATATTCCGTGGGAATAATGATAGCGAAGAAGTTATCACTCAATTTGCTTAAACACATCTTCTCTACTGATGACAAAGCAATTCTCCTGGTCATAGCTTCAGTCTCGGGATCAATTAGATAGATCGCAAAATCAGTGAGGATAAAAATACGCCGTTTCATCTTCCCCGAGCCGGTGAACTTCAAAACTTTATCAGCAAAAAGAATCGATGTATCACCTATAACAACAATGAATCACCTTCTCAACATCAAACACATGCAATTCAAGGTGAATCCAATCATTAGCAATCCAAACAACCACATAAGAAACTATAAATCGATGCCACAATTCTACAGCTGATTCAACTATTCCTCCAAGTTCTTCGATTCACAAATTGCCTCTCAATCTCAAATTCATCAAATAAAAACCAAAAGTTTGGAGAAACCTAACCTTGTTTCTCCAGAATTCGCATCAATCCAGGACGAGAAGAAACGTGAAGATAGTCACCACGATGCTCTCTATAGCGAGACGCTTTCCTTCTGACTTTACCTCCAGCGAATGGCGTGTGATCTCCTCCGTCTACCTCACCCACACTTCGATCTTCATCAAAATCAGGTGGAGGTGATTCTTCGCCGTCGAACTTCGGCCCCTTTTGCTCCTTCAACCGGTTCATTCCTCCCGGCGACGAACTCGAAATCGGAATCGGTTAGCTTATTCTCAGATTCTGCGTTAGAAAAATCTCCAAAGTGAGAGAGAAGACGTGGCTTCAAATGATTCGATCGATTAAAAGATACAAATCTCAGCCGTTAGATTATATGACTTCATCGCAACGCGTTTCGATGCCACTTGATTTGAAATTTATAATAAACTCGCAGCCGTTAGATTTCAATACCACTTGATTTAAGGATAGGATATCAACCGTTAGATTAGATGACTTTTTAAGACGATGTCGTTTCAATGCAACTTGATGTTTTAATTAAGAAGCGCCGCGTCGTTTCAAGGTCCACCGAATAATAAGAGGGTTAAAAGTAGAGTCCACTAGTCAAAGAAAGTAAATAATCCACACGGTATTTATTGTAGACGTGAGCACAGAGAATAATTCGTATTCTTCGTCTTTCGTCCACCACCATCTCTATTTTCTTCCTTTCCCCTAAGTCTTGGTTCTTCTTCTCTCTAATACGAGAAGAAAAAGGCGAAAACCTCGCCAATCCGATTACGCGAAAAATCAAAGGTATTGTCTCTGTAGCTTTTGGATCTATTACTTATATTTCTCACGGATTTATAGCTTCTCTGATTCGTTTAGAATCTTTGTTTGATTTTTGATTTTTAGGTTTTTGGATATGGCGTCGAAGCGGATCTTGAAGGAATTGAAGGATCTCCAGAAGGATCCACCTACATCATGTAGCGCAGGTACTTGTTTCGTGTTTGGATTTTGAGATTTCATCTTAAAAAGTTTTGTTTCCCTGAGCTGGTGTTGATAGATCCGGTTTTTTTGTTCGCTTATGCTTGGATTTGTTTGGATTTGTGTGTTTATGTGTTGTTTGGTACCGATCTCGAGCTAAGTACTCGTTTTACTTTTTAAGATCTGGCTAGAACTAAATTTGGTTTATCTCGTTTCTGATTTCTCTGGTGAAGATCTTATAAAGGCTTAAAACTCGTTTCATTGTCTTAGTTTCTGGGGTCTGGTTATACTTGTGAAGAAAAAACTGTCTCTTTGTTTCCTTGTGCTTATGTGGTGTGAGATTGAGTTTATCTTTCTGTGTACAGGTCCTGTTGCTGAAGACATGTTTCACTGGCAGGCAACGATAATGGGTCCTTCAGAGAGTCCTTATGCTGGAGGTGTTTTCCTTGTAACCATCCATTTCCCTCCGGATTACCCATTCAAGCCTCCTAAGGTGATTCCAATATTTTGAGAATTGTTATCAAGTATGTTTTGCCAAAGCTCGTATGTTCTTTATGGTTGCTTCATTATCTCATTGTTCTTCATTATGGTGTGTGTGATGATATCTAGGTGGCCTTTAGGACCAAGGTGTTCCATCCCAACATTAACAGCAACGGTAGCATTTGCCTCGACATCTTGAAGGAGCAGTGGAGTCCTGCGCTCACCATTTCCAAGGTTCGGTTTCTCTTATTCTTTTGTTAACAATAGAAACCCACCTTAAAACAAATACTCTCTATTAAAACTGCTTCAGAGGCAGTAATCTACTCTTATCAAACATGCTTTTGCTCCTTAATCCCTAGTTGAAGTGATAAGATTGAGCTGTCTTCATTAAACTTTGACTCATTTCGGTTGTCTCTGAAACATTAAGCTTATTAGACTCATTGAGGATGAAAAATTGTTGTTTGTTATCGATCAGTTCTAACAACTGCTTTGCAATTAACAGGTGCTGCTATCGATCTGTTCTTTGTTAACCGATCCAAACCCGGATGATCCTTTGGTGCCCGAGATAGCTCACATGTACAAGACTGACAAGAACAAGTACGAGTCCACTGCACGAAGCTGGACTCAGAAGTATGCCATGGGCTAAATGGAAAATCCCACCTACTAAATTATCTCTTTATGAAGAAAAAAATCTGCCTTAATTTCTATGTATGATTCGATAGACATCTCTTTGTGTCCTTTTAACTTTCTGAAGACAGGACCAAATGAAGTGGGTCTTGTTTTAAACGAAACAAAAAAAAACATCATCTTTGTGAAAACTAGAATCTGATCATCTTCTGTTGTTTCTTCTTGTGGTGAAATTATGATTTGATGTTTTCGTTGTGTGATGAGTTGCTACGAGTTGTTCAAATTTATCAAACTAGTCTTCAAACTTATCCAACTGGTCTTCAAACTTATCCAACTGGTCTTCAAATTTACTCTGAGTTAATCGTTGTGGCCAATGCCCGTCATGGTGACAATGCGTTCTGTTGTAGCACGTATGTTGTAGAAAATGAGTTTTGTACCTTGCAAGGTGCGCCTGTGGATTGTGGACTACATACGTGATGCAACAAACATTTTAAGTATGCAATAATATCACAAACAATCCTATATCCATTAAACGACATGTATTATGCATGTTTGAACTCAAGTAGTAACTCAGCAATGATTCACTAGTACAAAACCACTAAACACCCTATTTTGTTTATAAGTTATAACAGTTTTCTTATTCGTATCATCCATCATATCATGAGTTTGACGAAAACATGTTATTTGGTGAAGTCAAATTATTTGACAATACAGTATTTAATAAAATAATAAATAGCCTGATTATGTGGAATGTGAGTGGTATAGAATCAACAGAAAAAAAAAAAAGAGTGGTATAGAATCTAATACTACAGATAATCTATAGATGAATGGGTATGGACTGAACTCAAGTTATGTAGATGGGCTTCGATGGACCAAAGATCCATCGCTCGTCCGAGCTTAAAGTATCACCCCTAACAAATTATCTTTACAAGTCCACAGGTAAGAGAAAAATACATTTAATAGTGTTGTGCTATTAGAATATTTTTGAATTTCTCTTCTCTATAAGAAAATACAGTATGTTACTATCTTTTTTTCAAAATTTATCATTATCCCACGGATCAGTGTATTAGAAGAGTATCAGTTTGAACTTAGAAATGATAACCAACAGGCAAAACTTACTCTAGTTAAGAGCAAAAGACCAAATTAAACATCTGCTTTAAGTTTAACAAAATAAGAAATCATAGGGACTATAGGTTTGATTTAGATATCCATGAAACTTGTAGGCTAAGAACTCTAGACATTCAAACGCAAAATTCAAACAATTGGTGTCGACTGAAAGAAATAAAATAAAAATCAGTGTTCCATGTTTTTTGGTTTAGTTAAGATAGGTGTTCCATATTCCAAAATGTTAAAATACTTTAATAATTGTAACAATGCACGGTTAAAGAGACAATACAACCAATTAACTATTCGACGTCAAAAATGTCGGCTGCATTAATTTCCCTATTCGGTTTCTCCTTCCCTAAACTAGTAAGCAGTAAGACATTCAATTCTCCTTTAACAAAACCAAATTTAATTATAATGTTAATGTATTATGTTCTATTATAGGATTAGATATTTGGAGGGTTCATCTTACTATTTAATTGTAAATTCGTTTTGTAAAATTTCATTTTATATAATGTTGTTTTTAACTATTTTACAGTTTGTAATTTTTTTTATTAGTGAAATAAACTAAATTATATATTAAATGATATGTTCATAGAAAACAAATATATATATCTCCACAATTTAGCAAAACATTTTACAATCGAAATATTTGTTTCTCATTGATTCGTCATTGTGTAAGTCAGTAATAAACAAAATTATAAGGAGTATGTTTTGTTAAAAAAAATTTAGAATAGCTTTTCCTAGGAGTTATAAGAAACTAATAACCGATTATTCTTTGAACTACTTAATTTCTCTTTTATTTCCTATGTCTCCTCTTTATGTTTTAGAGAACACCGGGATGTGAAATTGACAGTGGTGAACATCGATGATGTTTAAACGACAATAGGATTCTTTTGATTTTGAAGTTGTAGATTAAAATTTTGTAACTAAATTTATAATATTTGACAAATTTTGTAACAAATTTCTAAAGTTCTTGTAAGCTTTGTAATTTGCTTGTTTTTTTCTTTTTGTTATTGTAAGCTTTTGAATTTATAAAAGTTTTGTGATTTGCTTGTTTGTAAAAACTTGTGATTTTACGTTATTTTCTTGAAACACCAATACGAGATTTGGGCTTACCGAGGCTTCTTTCGAGGTCTGTTCGGTTATTCCTAATGGTTTTATTGTTTCCACTACTCAAGCACTATCTCAAAACATTAATATAAAACAATCGAAACTACTTCAATTTCCATTTTAACCTTGATTTTTAATTTTTCTTGCTAAGTATAGTTGACGTATGATGGACCACTAGCAGCCACATGGAAATAGCAGAACCACACAGGGTCTTTCTTTCCCTCGGGGTTTCATTGCAGTTGCATTGAATAATTTTGTCTTATACTTAATAATTCTTCATTTGCCACTAGTTAATAACTATTAACTAATACCTATGTTGCACTATTATAAAATAATACTCACCATTCCGTTTTCAGTTTCGCGCAATATCACTTAACAGAAATAAAACAACTTGTTAATATCTCGTACTCATATATTGATTGTTATAGAATGAGAAAAAACATCTTGTACTGTTCAATTCCCACTAGTGATTAGTTTTGTACGAGTAAAGTTTTTAAATTTGTAAATGATGACTTTAATATTAATTTTCTACCCACACCGTAAATTTTCTTTTTGTACCGAAATACGGAAAATAATTTTAAAATTAACTAAAAATCAGCTTTTAAGAAAAAGGCAAAAAAAAAAAACGAGTCTCTTACACGACCACTTCGAAGATGTCTTCCTTTCGATAAATTACGTTTTCTAAAGAATCTAACCATTAGTCTTTTACTATACTATATAACAATCGAATTTTGTTTATGATTATTTAATTTTTCTGAACATGCAAAACCTCTTATTTGAAAGTTGAAATCATAGAAAGTAACATATAAGAATTCAACTACACGTGTCAGTGATTAGACTAATGATAAATCTACCTCCAAAGTCTCCATAACTTGGATAATTATACATTTTTTTAGGGTAAGAGAGATAGGTCGTGCCCAGAAGAGCATGGTCCTGAAAACCAGGTTTTCTTAAAATAATCAAGTTAAAAATTAGGTTTAATCATAATTAATTCTGAAAGAAAGAACATAACAGCCTGAGATTTAGACAGTCTTCTCACACTAATCTCCCTTTTTGTTTCTAGTGAAACACAGAATCGTAAGCTTGGTGGTGTCCACTAATTAATGGCATTTATGACGGTTAACTAATGTTAATTATTGCATTAGTTAAGTTACTAGTTGAAGGTTAATGTCGAAGCAAAAGAACCGTTAGCTTGTTTCAGAGAAAAAAGAGCTATTTAAAAACTACTATACTCATATTTTTTTCATTCCTTACGTTAATAGTATATCATTTTTGTTCAAAGCTGACACCGTCAAAGAAATCAGCACACTTAAGAAAAAGATTTTGTAAAAATGTTGTCGTACCAAAGCTTGTTAATTTGAATGAAAGAAATTACATAAGTCTCTTTTTGAAATGATAATTTCCTATATTGAATTTTTTTATTTGTATCATCGGATTTTGTAGATAAAAGTCTATAAAGATTATCAAATTGATATCGTCGTTATGTAGGATGCATAAGCGATAAAAAGTCAAAAACTTTTTAGCCAAATTTCGCGTAAAAGATTGTTAAAACGGTTTCCCGGATTAATTAGTCAAATTATTACTTTTAATATGATATTCCTTAGTTTATTATGTGGCTTGCATGTTTAAAGGCAAACAAAAGAAGATGGTTTCACAATTATTCTCCTATTATTAGGGCTTTTCAATTTCAGCGATACAAATTCATTGAATTGATTTAGCAATTCCATAAAGATCGAACAACTTTTCCACGAAAATGAAAATCAAGTTCTTGATAAAAAAAAATCTATTTATGCATGTATTTTGTAGGTCCTAAACAAAGTTATTTATGCTCAGAATCAGACGCTAGTACATTGCTGATTAATAACTGATTCATGTAGATAGATATTCTAGCACCCAAACCTTAGATCATTATAAATTTAGAACTCAATAATAATAGCACTATTTTTGGATTCGACTCCTGGTACAAGTGAATGACCAATGCTATAGATTATGATCCCACGGTCGTGCTGTGTCAGAAAATCAGACGTGGCAGAATCGAAACCGTTAGTGGAGAGAGATGCGAAGTTGTCGCACGTGTGACTATTATGGAGTATGGGGCTGAGTCTGTCAAGTCAACAAATAATTACTAAGCTGTGACTGTGAGACATACTATAATTAATAGTGTTTCACAATTTATTTGTATCTAATTCTTTATTCATCTTATGCTTAATGACCTTTTAGACTTTACAAAGTATTATTCTCGAGATCCTTAGTGGTAATAGACATCTAATTATGTTCAGTTTCCACTTAAGTTCTTTTCGATCTAAAATCACATGGCTTTATCAAATGTTTTCTCCATTTCAAACTATTCTTCTTTCAAAAGCTGGATTTTTTCTTTCTTATGTATAATTATTTTAGTTCTTTTGTTTGCCCCTATAAGTATCAATAAGAAACCACTTTAATCACACCTAATAAAAATGTCAAACTAAAATATACTTGTAACTGTTAATTGTAAACTCAAAAGTTTAAATAATTTTGTAAGAGAAGAAGTATAAATTATAAACAAAACTCTTTTCCAACTTCGTAATTTTATATCATACTTTTCATAGAGTCACCTGAAAAGGAAAATATATGATTATATATCCATCAAGATAAATTAAGATAATCAACTAATGTAGCTTATACATACGATAATGATGCTTAATTACGGGAGTTGTGTAAGAAGTTACAGTAATAATTAGTACTAAGACAAAGGCATAGAAGTACATGACATTTATAAGACCAACATCGCTTGCTTCTAAACTAAGACTGTCATTGAGAATGACTTGAGTGCTACTTTACTAACCATCATCTTACTTCTTTTCCAAGAAACATATTTACACACATTCTCTACTTATTAACATTGGAAAACTCGGCGTTCTGACGTATTTTTAATATGTTTCATTCCATAATTTTTTATATGCCAGAAAGAAAAAAAATTAGTGCAAACAAGGAAAGTCTTATTATAAGACTATACTTCGATGAAATCACTCTCCACATCTAATTAAGTAGTCATCTATCATCATCTCTAATGACTAAAAATGAAAATTATTATCTTGTTAGATAGTTTGTTCTTCCATATAACATTGTATATTTTTAATTAGTTAGTATTATTTACATGTAGAAATTTGAAATTAACCATTTAGCGAATGATGGTTCACGTACGGAATCGTCTGGTTTGACCTCTGGGACTGGAATGACATGTACCGATGAAGTCATGAAGAAACCGTTATAGTTCGTAAAGCATCAAAAGTATTTATAGAAGAATATCTCTGATATACAAATATAATTAAGAGAATATCGTAGAAAAATTTACAAAGTTTAGCAGGCACATAAAGGGGGGTGGCCGGGTGCACAAAAGGGCTTCTAAAATGTAATGTTCTTCTGAAAAAATATAAATCGAGCAACAAGAGATATGGAGTTTAGTCGTGTATGTATACAAATATGTGGTGTAGTAGTGGTCCAACTATCGGTTATTTTTCTAGACATAGAATACGTTTGGCACATTAATTTTTCAGAAGAAGATATGCTCGTAATGTCTTGTTACTAAAAAGTGTTTCCAAATCTAAAATGGTATTAGTTTCATAGTAAAGAATGGTATTAAGTTATTCAAAAACTTGTATAAGTTTCATAGTAAAAAATGGTATAAATATTACTTTTTGAATTGCTAATATATATTATGTATAGATAAAATAGTTAAAAACTTTTATGCAAAATAAATAACTATATATATCCAATTACTTGAATAATGAATTACTTATATTTTGCATTATTGCATTACAAAATGCTATTCAGCCATTAAACGATTATTAATCGGAGCTTTATTATGGAAGCGGTCTTTTTCAAATTAAATTTCGAAACATATGCATGTTATGTATCGAAGTGCGATTGATCGGTTTCTAATAGCTAAAATATTAATACATATATTTGTGAATGTTATTTTACTAATATTGATTATTCAAGTGAGATATTTGTCAATTTTGATATTAAATATAGTCATGACAACTTGACAAGTAACAAGGTGTGTCTTTCTCTAGTCTTTTTATTTGCCCATCAAAATGCGAGCTTATGCTTTTGATTACGCTCTACACAAATACCAACGTACATGCACTTATTTTACATAATTAATGGTGGTAAAGCTTCTGTGTTTTGAAACGTGGCCCTTCTTCCTAGAATGGATCTTTGTCCTTAATTTAGTTTTTGTTTACTTATACTACTATATATCTCCATTGCATAATTGTATTTGAATTCCTAGTTACTTATTTGAGTTCATAGTGTTAAGTTTTTACAACCCATACACGTATGAATGTCATGATCAGTAATAAGGCATGAAAAAGAAAACTTAGCATATGACATTGTTTAAATTACTAGAAGTTGAGCTTCAAACTTTTAATATATTTACTATATTGTTACTCGAAGTTGATCGCTTATGTGTGTATATAGAACCCATGTGAAATAGCATAATTATGTGTGTAACAAATATTTTATTCTACGGAAGTCTTTCATTTTAATTTTTCTTGTATCTTAAACTCGACGGGTATATTGTAACTCGTAACATATATTTGGGTTTTCTAGTCTACATTATCGATGACTAAACAGAAATAAAATAATATGTAAATCCACGTATGTATAAATGAACGTATAAATAGAGTTCAAGTTTATAGTCTACTATTATAGTTCAAAAAAAAATATATATATATACACATTGTGTTTGTATTATATTACAGCATAATGCGCTAAAATGTTGAAACTCAACAGAATGATAGACTAAAAATATAGAGAAAATATGTGGGATTACTATAATTTTCTGATGACATGTTGCACTGTAGAATCACAAGAACGTCGTATATATCTTACCGATTAATTACAGATGACGCAAGAAAGATCGGTCGTGCTAAACACGATTTCAGACAAGAATTATTTAGCCTCTGTGGAGATATTCATCAAGGTTTCATCAATTATAAAAAGGGGTATATATTCTTATATGGTCTCGACATGTGGTATGTGCATTCTCAGTTAATAGTACGTCTGAAATTGGTTTTACTCAGCTGATTAAAATGAATAAAACTTTTTCATTGCCATATTCATTTTTTAGAGTTTTAGAAGGAATTGGAGTTTAATGAAACAATGGTTATATTAATAATTTTCTGGTATTGGTTATTATTTCATGATCATAATTATAGCAGTGTATTCGCCAAAGTTTGTTTTACTATTATATAGTTTGAGTTTAATTTAAAGATGTAGGAGTTAGAACCATTGTGATGCGGAGACGAGTATTGTGAAAATGGAACGTCTCGAATCAACTAATAGACACGCGAGGACTTATTATCCATACTAGGAACTATATATTGACCCCGATATGATCACATTTGTAACGTTCTTGTGTGTTCACACTCTGCCAACGGACCCATCGCTTCCATGGCTTACCAAGAGATCAAATCCAACGACTCATATGGCTTACCTCACCTTAAACTAATTTATAGTTTTGGTTTTGATGTGATTTGGACCGATTAGACTTTAAACCACACCTCCAAGTTTAGAATTGACCCCAAGAAAAGTAGTACTTCCACATTAAATCGCGGAGAGGACCATCTTAATTAGATAAGAGAGCTCATGACTTCAGCACATGATTCCCAACAAAATTAACAAAATATATCTATATTTTAGCACCCAATCTGTTTCTGTTTAAAGATTCACACAGAAATATGATATAATATCAAAATTATTGGATTTTGAGCTGGCCTTGATTATCACCATAACACCATGTTAAATATTCTCCTTAAAATGGTTTTTTAACGTTATGGTAAATAATGGAACTACTTGGCATTGGCAGTAATAACTTTAATAATTCGATGATCTTGCCAACGTACGTCAGATACGACGCATTCACGGTTGATATATAGATATATCCTTTTTGTTTTTGATAATAAAAATTAGGGAGATTGATTAATTTATTTATCCGAGAAAGATTTAATCGATTAAAACTACAAACCTCATATATACTGTATTTTCTAATCACAGGTTTTAAAGACAAAACAATCTTGGTGCTGAAATCTATAACCCTTGTTCTTAAGGATCATAATTAGGGAATTGTTTCAAAAATTTAAAGAAAACGTCTTATGAGTGATAGTATTATCATTATCACTTCCAGCTAATAATTTGAACAAGTCATACACTACACTAATTCGGGCTGACGTTTACATTTTCTTCGGATGTGTCGTACTACTGAACGATATTTTCAACCCAATAATAGAAGAATATGCAAATAATCGGATCGAATGATTTTAAGGTTTTCCAATATTTAACTATTAATCAACGATATTTGCGAATTATTGAGAAGAAAGAAAAAATATTTGTTTATTACGTATCATGCATGTATATACGTATCTTAAAATTGTATGTGTGTAAACATGCATAGAAAATGTTTACATGCATATAACCCGGAAGAATCTTTAAGGATCTTGGACTTAATGATCAATTAATTATATTCTCCAGTCTTGACTAATTTTACTGAACACCAAGTGGATGTTTACATTAACTACCTTCGAATCATTAATGAAATTAATCCTTCATCGTTTGTTTGTTTGTTCTTTCTATTTTACCGTGTACGAAAAAATCTCTATAGTAAAAAAAAGAAAGAAGGATCCATTATTAGCAAACGAAAGTGGTTATTGGACAGGTGAAATTTAATGAATATTTCGAATGTAACGTTATTAATTAGTTAAGCTAATAATCATATGGTTGGAAAACGTGAATACAAGAAACAAATTAATCTTAAGTATACACATAAATTTGTGTTTATCGATGAAGGCCAAGCAAGATTCAGTTTGTCTAAATTTCCTTGTAATTACTTAATTGTCGTTTTAATCGACACACATAAACATGTATATATATATATGTGTGTATATAATCATTTAAATGAGATTATTGGTCACTTGGCTCAATGGAGAAGAACACTGCACTAAACCTTGGGGTTTGTCTTTGCCAATCCAAAGGATTCTCCATGTCTCTCTCTTCCTCACATTGGATCTTCAACATTTTTCTTCTCCTTACGCGTCCCCACGCGCCTCTTTTTTCCTTGTGTTTTTTTCCAATTAATTAACTAAAAATGTGTTAGCTATAACCTGAATATTATGGATGGAGGGACAAGTGGACGAATTCGAACCAACAAGTGGCATTGTACGTGCTAATTAGATCTAAGCATATATGACTGACTTGGACAAGTAGGTGACAAATGTGTTCGATTCGTTTACACACTACTCTCTAAAAATGAGATTTAAGAAACACGTTTATCATATAAGACACGAAGTTATTTAAGTGACAACTCTTAAAATCATTTAAGGTTTCTCTGCGTTAATGTTTTGTGTGGATTATCTTTGATATGATATGATTGTTTGATATATGACAGTTTAGAATCATTTAAGTATACAAGCATCCATTAACTATGAATAGCAATTGATTAGAGTTAAAGAGAGAGTTCCGATCTTCCTGACTATCTGCGTGGATCCAACAAACCACATATGTAGGATTTAGATGCGGTCGGTTTTCCTTTAAAGTACTGCTTGCTATGTTTCGAAGTGTTATGTCAAATTTTTCTTTGCAAAGAATCAGCAATTCGTTCATTTTATTTTGTTGCTACGTTTTAAACTATAAAGAATGTTATTTTCATGCATTGACTTGAAAGACTTTATTTCTGGTGAAACATGCAATTATTGGGGTTAAAAAATCGTTAAAGAACATACACACAAAATAAAGAAATAACGTGATTCCTTGTATTTGAAGATTTCATATCGAAAGCGATGTGTCAAAGTATCATATTCAACACCGATGAGAGAAAAAAAACAAATTTTCATAATGTGGAAAGTTTCAATATAATTTTATTGACCAAGATGTCAAATTTTATATAAAAACAAAAAAATTCAAACTCGTAAGTTTCTATTTAACAAAACTTTAATAATGAACATGAAAGAATTAAACAAATAGAAAGATTGCAAAAATCTGAACATTATAACTTTCAATTTTGGCTCGCCAGAACAATATGGCTTAAATAGAAGAAAACATAACGATTAAAAATAATAAAGTTAAAAGGAAAAATTTGGAAAAAAGGAGAAAAAGAGAAGGGGACGTGTGAGGATGCGTTACACCTATGTATCTATTTTATGTGGTCAAAGCTATCTTACTCTTTAGATTTTGGGTCCCACGTGCATGCTTCATATTTTGCCTACGTCCCTTCTTTTAATTTTCTTTACCTAATGTTGTCCTACAAAGTTTTAGTCTGTTTAATTCTCGTTTTTACGTTTAGGGAAAAGGAATTACTATCATGATCAAAATTATAGAGCTTTTTCGGTTTTACCATTAAAAATAAAACAACTATCTGAACTAGTTCTACAACTAATGTTATTGACTTAAACATGTCCAAAAAAAAATTATGTGAACTAGGCAAAAATATACTTCAGAATATTTAACGAGTACAGATGTTATATATTTCTTCCGTATTATTATAAATGATGTTTTTTTTTTTTTTTTTTTTTTTTT